>Ga0182739_1002227_pt1 | contig 18424 bp, 16 predicted proteins | sample eDN5th30CBELigBY_FD_128873 | JGI IMG/M metagenome (GOLD analysis project Ga0182739, IMG submission 128873) | Enriched backyard soil microbial communities from Emeryville, California, USA - eDNA 5th pass 30_C BE-Lig BY (version 2) (version 2) | ecosystem: Environmental > Terrestrial > Soil >...
TCCGAGGACGTCGAGAACAGCCTCACCGGGCAGGGCGTCAGCGATCGCGAGACGACGGCCGAGGCCGACCGCAGCGAGAGCGATCACCGGGGCGGCGAGGAGTCGGGAAAGGGCGGGGGCGGCCGCTAACTACGCCGCCACGGCCTCCCGCCGCAGCTCCTCCGACCCCGGACCCTCGGCCGGGATGCCGAACGCATCGAGCGCGTTCTCGACGATCCGCAGCCCCTCCATGCCGGGCATCTTCGCGATGTGCGAGTCGATGTCGCGCACCAGCTTGCGTCCCTCGGTGCCGGCGAACAGTTCGCCCATGACGTGGGCGACCTCGGCATCCGACGAGATGCCCGATCCGACCGGGCGCCAGAACTTGTTGAGGGCGAACCGGGCGATCACCCGCGCCTTCTTCGATGCCGCCAGGCGTTCGCGGGCCTGCGATGCGTAGAACGCGACGTGCTTGGTCTCTTGCGCCGCGATCCGCTTCAGCAGCTCGGCCAGCACCGGGTGGCCCTCCTGCTTGGCGAGGCGGATGTAGGCGGCGTTCGCCGACCACTCGTTGGCGGCGCCCCACGCCATGTGCACGGCGACGAAATCGTGGCCGACGAGCCCGCCCATCAGGGACTGCTTGATGGGGTCGAGGCGGTCCTTCCAGCCGAGCTTGATGCGGGTGGCCTTCAACTCGTCGAAGTCGACGGCGATGCCGTGCTTGCCGAGAACGGCGGCGAGCGCCTCGCCGTGCCAGAACTCCTCGCGATTCCACATGGTCATGAAGGCGCCCACCTCGGGCTCCTTGTGCGACGGAGTGGTCAGCAGGTCCCGCAGGTAGCAGACCGTGTGGTACTCGACATCGCACATGTACCGCAGGGTGCGCAGGGTGGTCTCGGGAAGCGGATCGGTCTCGAACGCGTCGAGGTCGAGGTCGTCCCACCCCACCGGGGCGGAGTTCGCCGTGTACTTCGCGATGTCGAATGCCATGGTCGTTCCCTCAGTCCGCGCGCCGGCCGCGCTTCCACTTGTCGATCTTCCACCCTCGGCGCTGCGCTTCGCGAGCGAGCTGGGTGTCGGGGTTCACCGCGTGCGGGTGGCCGAGCAGCTCGAGCCAGCCCAGATCGGCGTGCGAGTCACCGTACCCGTATGAGGCTGAGAGCTCGATGCCGTGCTCGGCGGCGTAGCGCCGCAGCCAGGCGGCGCGCGCCTCGTCGACGAGCGGCGGCTTGGCGAGATAGCCGGTCAGCCTGCCGCCCCGCTCGTGCATGTGACCGCCTACGACGTCGTCGACGAGGTCGGCGATCGGCGAGACGAGCTGCTCGATCGACCCGGTCACCAGCACCGTGCGGTGCCCGGCGGCACGGTGCTCGGCGATCGCCTTGATCGCGCCGGGGCTGGTGTGGCGCTTGACGGTCGAGGCGTAACCGGGCGAGTGCACGATCTTGTCCAGGCGTGCGACCGGCATGCCCGCATACCGGCGCAGGAACGAGCGGATGAACTCACCGCGGTCGGCCTTCTCGGCCCGCAGGTACCCGCGCAGCGAGAACAGGATGCGCGCGACCTCGGCGGGCCACGCCCCCTTGCGCACGCCGGCCGAGCGCACCCACAGGTACTGCTGCACGATGTTGCTGTCGACGACGGTGCCCTCGAGGTCGAACACCGCCATGATGTTCGAGCCCTTCGGCAGGGTCTTCTGCGGCTTCGGTGCCGCGGCGGCTTTCGACTCGGCGCGGCGGGCCGAGAACGCCTTCGTGAGCTCGGTGATCGCCGGGAAGTGGACGTTCATCATGTAGTCCTCCCAGTCGATCGCCGTCGGATCGAATCCACGATCCTTCTGGGCGGCCTTCGGAAGGGCGGCGTGCAGGGCACGCAGGTTGGTGTCGTCGAAGATGATCTCGGTGCGCACGTACACCCGGTAGAGCTGCGTGAAGTTGCGCAGCGTGCCGAGGTCGGCGATGTTCTTGATCATCTGGTTGTGCCAGGCCCGCACCCGCTCGGTGTCGGGCATGCGCCCTAGCCACCACTCGAGGGTGTTCGCCAGGCGCTCCTTGCGCAGCACCGACTTCTCGACCTTGTTGCCGCCGGGGAACTCCCAGACCGGCACCTTGATGTCTTTGCCCTGCTTGTCCTTCATCGGGTTCTCGGTGAAGTACCGGTTCACGAATCCGTAGATCTCGTGGAACGGCAGCGGGTTCGACGACCCCGAGGCGACGTGGTAGTACTCGGGCGCGTTCTTCTCGGCGGGGTTCGCGGCCGCGGCGATGATCGCGTTGACGACGTAGTCGACGGGGATCACGTCGAGGATCGAGTCGGGCAGCCCCGGGAACTCCGGCAGCAGGCCGCGCCCGTACGCCATGATCAGCGGGTCGGCCACCTTGAACCCGTCGATCCAACCCGGGAACGGATGCTGCAGCGCGCTCTCGATGATGGCCGGGCGCACCACGGACAGCCGGTGCCCGTTCTCGCCCCAGAGCTCTTCCGCCGCGCGTTCGGCGAACGCCTTGGTCAGGGTGTAGACGTCGGTCCAGCCGAGGGACTGGGCGCGGGTGCGTCCGGCGTCGACGAGCTCGGCCGTGACCCACGCGATACGCGCCTTCTCGGCGGCGGTGGCGACCGCCTGCGGACCCTCTTTGCCGTGCTTTCCGCGGGCCGCATCCAGGAACTCGCGCAGCTTGTCGGGCTCGCGCGACAGCAGCTCCACGCGGTCGCGGGCGGCCTTCGCGGCGTCGTACTCGGCGCGCCAGTCGACGTCGTGCACGAGCTTGGCCTCGGGCGCGACGCCCTTGCGCAGGCCGCCCACGTAACACGTCGAGACGTGCACGACCCGCGGGTCGCCCTTCGCGGCGAGCAGGTTCTCGTAGAGCTGCACGGCCCCGCCGACGTTGGTGTCGAACGCCTCGTGGATGGGCGGGTCGAACGACACGACGGAGGCGGAGTGGATGACGACGTCGAGGTCTTTCGGCAGTTGCGGGATCGAGCCCATGGCGCCCTCGACGACCTTGATGCGGTTCTTCACCGCGGCCTCGACACCCTTTGCGCCGACCTTCTTGCGCCAGCCGTCGAAGGCGGGCTTGTTCAGCAGCACCCGCACGCGGTCGGCGGTGTCGGCTCCTGCCTTGCCGCGCACGAGGATCGAGATCGTCGTCTCAGGGTGGTCGGAGAGCAATCGCTCGAGCACGGCCTGCCCGACGAAACCCGTGGCTCCGGTGAGAAAGACGTGCGAGCGACCGAGATCGGTGGCGGCTCGCTTCGGTGTCACGGGGTAAGTCTCGCAGAAACGGTCGGGGCCACCGACGCCAGGCCGGGCAGCTCGGCGAGCAGGTCGGCGATGCGCCGGGCCTCGCGCGCCCCGTCGGGCCCGCCGAAGACGACGCGCTCGAAGAAGCTGCGGTCGTCGTCGCTGCGCTCCACGGCGCCGAGCGGCCAGACCGCCTGCTTGATCTCGCGGCGGGTCAGCTTGCTGGCGCGCGAGGATGCGGCGAGCCGGCGCTGCGACTCCTCGGCCAGGAACCTGATGTGGCGGTCCTTGATCGAGATGACGAGGTCGACGACGGTGTGCAGGCTCTCGGCGAGTTCGCCGAGCCGGCGGTACGCGGCCTGCGTGATCCACTCGTCGGCGAGTCCGGTGGTGACGTGCGCGGCGACGATCTGCGGGCCGTCGAAGTTGGCGCGGATGGCGCGCGAGATCGGGCCACGTCGTTCCGCCCGCTCGGTGACGATGCGCCGCGATACCCCGACCCTGTCGGAGGAGTGCAGGTCGTCGCCGGTGGCCTCGAGCACCGCGTCGAGCGCGTCCGCGATCCAGAACTTCTCGAAGGCCCACGTGGTGAGGAACGCGGTGACCCGGGCGTCCTTGTGGGTGGCGGTGACGAGCACGTTGCGCATGCGCTGCATCGTGGTGCGCTCGAGGTCGCGCAGCAGGCGCAGCAGCCGGATCGCGTCGGCCCCGAGCCCCGAAGCGGTGACCGCGTCGAGCTGCAGGTCGGCGCGGTGGTTGCCGCGCGCGGTGCGGGTGAACTCCCGGATGTCGAACACCTCGGACTCCGGAGACACCTCTGCCCCGGAGGGGCGTGAGGCGTTGCGCGATGTCATGGGCAGACCATTCTCTGGGGTGCTCACCAGCACCGTATCGTAAGGACCATGGGTATCGCTCTGGTCACCGGTGGCACCTCGGGCATCGGAGCGGAGTTCGCCAGGCAACTCGCAGCCAGGGGGCACGATCTGATCCTGGTCGCGCGCGACACCGCCCGGCTGGATGCGATGGCCGCCGAGCTCGCCGCGACCGGTCGCGAGGTCGAGATCCTCGCCGCCGACCTGAGCTCGGAGAAGGACACGGCCCGCGTCGCGAAGCGACTCTCGGATACCGGCAAGCCCGTCGATATCCTGGTCAACAACGCGGGTTTCGGCGGCTTGAGCAAGCTGGCGAACCCGGACATCGCCGAGCAGGACCGCGCCTACGCGGTCATGATGCGCGCGGTCTGGATGCTGTCCGCCGCGGTCGTGCCCGGCATGAAAGAGCGGGGCCGGGGTGCGATCGTCAATGTGGGCAGCACGGCCGGCCAGCTGTCGATGGGCGCCTACTCGTCGATCAAGGCGTGGGTGACGACGTACAGCGAGAGCCTCGCCAACGAACTGCACGGCACCGGGGTGACCGTGACCTGCCTGATGCCGGGCTGGGTGCGTACCGAGTTCCATCAGCGTGCCTCGATCAGCTCCAGCAGCATCCCGGACTCGCTGTGGCTCGACGCCGAACACCTGGTGCGGGTCTCGCTGCGCGACATGGAACGCGGCCGCGTGATCTCGATACCCAGTGTCCGCTACGGTCTGCTCTCCTGGTTGCTGCGGCATCTGCCACGTTCGACGGTGCGCGCGGTGTCGCGCAGGATTAGCCTGAGTCGCAGCAAAGCCGCTTCGGAATGACTTCGATCGGTGCCTCGATCGATGAGAGGAACGCGGATGCCCCCGATGCGTGACCGCTTCACGTCGCCCGCGATGGCCAATGCCCGGTTCGTCGCGCAGCGCGGCCTGCTGAAGGGCGTGGTGTGGGGCATGCTCCGCGTCGAGCTCATCGGCCGCGACAAGATCAAGGGCGTCAAGCGCCCGTTCGTGGTGGTGGCCAACCACTCCAGCCACCTCGATGCCCCGCTCATCATGGGGGCGCTTCCGCGGCCGCTGGCCCGGTATCTCGCGGCCGGTGCCGCGGGCGACTACTTCTTCGACGTCTGGTGGCGCCGCGGGCTCACCGCCCTGTTCTTCAACGCGTTCCCCGTCGACCGCAGCGGCAGGAACCCCCGCAACGTCAGCGCCAAGACCCTGCTCGAACACGGCGTCCCGGTGCTGGTCTTCCCGGAGGGGACGAGGTCGAGAGACGGGGTCATCGGGCACTTCAAGCCGGGAGCGGCGGCCCTGTCGGCATCCACCGGGGCCCCCGTGCTGCCGATCGCCCTGATCGGCGCGCACGAGGCACACCCGCGCGGGTCGAAGTGGCCGACCACGGGGCTTCCGATCGGCGTCGTGTTCGGCGCCCCCATGTACGTGAACGAAGGCGAGAACCCGACCGAGTTCATGGCTCGCGTGCGCGCCCAGGTGGTGGCGATGTATGACGAGCACAGCGCACGCATCATGAAAAAGGAGAGCACGTGACCGACGTCAAACACATGAAGTGGTGGGGCTGGGGAAACGAGGGGGTCGGCTTCCACTGGGAGGACAAGCCCGGCTTCGCCGATTTCGTGAAGTACGCGGTGGGTCTCGATCTGCACACGGCGAAGCCCGTCGAGAAGCCGTCGTTCGAGAAGATGACGGTCCCCACGTCGCTGGCGGGCAAGCCGCTGCTCTCCACCCTCGCGACCATCGTCGGCGAGGGCCACGTCACCACCGACGACATGGAGCGCGTCGTCCACGTCTACGGCAAGAGCCTGCGCGATCTGGTGCGCATCCGCGCCAACCAGGTGCAGCGCTACCCGGACGTCGTGGTGTACCCCGCCGACGAGGCCGAGGTGCAGAAGGTCGTCGACGCCGCGGTCGCGGCCGATGTCGTCATCATCCCGTTCGGCGGCGGCAGCAACATCGCCGGATCGCTGGAGCCGCGTGCCGACGAGAAGCGCGTCATCATGTCCCTCGACATGGGCCGGCTCAACAAGGTGGTCTCGATCGACGAGGAGTCCCAGACCGCCGTCATCCAGGCGGGCGCCCAGGGCCCCGATCTGGAGGACCAGCTGAACCGTCAGGGCTGGACGATCGGGCACTTCCCGGACTCGTTCACCCACTCGACCCTCGGCGGCTGGGTGGCGACCCGCTCGTCGGGCATGCAGTCCGACAAGTACGGCGACATCTCCGACATCGCCCGCGGCCTGCGGGTCGTCCGCCCGGGCGGAACCCTGGTGATCAAGTCGCACCCGTCGGCCTCGCACGGCCCGAGCGTGCGCGAGATGATCCTCGGCAGCGAGGGGCGCCTCGGCGTGATCACCGAGGTCACCGCCCAGGTGCACCGCATCCCCGAGAAGCGCGATGTGTACGCCTACTTCTTCCCGAACTGGGAGGCCGGCATCGCCGCGATGCAGGAGATCGCGGAGTCGGATGCGGCCCCCTCGATCACGCGCATCTCGGACGGCCCCGAGACGGGCTTCTCGCTGGCGACCAGCAAGGCGCGCACCGGCTTCGACAAGTTCGCGGCGGGCACGGTGCTGCCCAACCTGATGAAGGCCAAGGGCTGGAAGGACATGGAGGGCAACATCTGCCTGTCCTTCATCGGCTTCGAGGGCTCCGACTCGCATGCCAAGCGCCAGAAGAAGCTGGTCGACAAGATCGTCGCCAAGCACAACGGTCTCGGCGTCGGCACGGGCCCTGGGGTGCTCTACGACCAGAAGAAGTTCGACACCCCGTACCTGCGTGACTTCCTGCTCGACCGGGGCGCCGCGGGCGACGTGTCCGAGACGGCGATGCCGTGGTCGAAGGTCAACCAGGTGCACGACGCGGCGATCGCGGCGGCGCACAAGGCCTACGACGAGCTCGGTATCAAGGGCTGGATCATGAGCCACATGTCGCACTCGTACCACTCGGGCGCGTGCCTGTACTTCACGTTCGCCTTCGTCTTCGACAAGGATCCGCTGGGCGAGTACGACCACGTCAAGAGCGCCATCCAGCAGGCGTTCGTCGACAACGGCTCGACCATCTCGCACCACCACGGCGTCGGGCTCGAGCACGCCCCGTGGCTCGAGCAGGACATCTCGGCCGAGGGCGTGAAGGTCATGGGCGGGCTGTTCGCCGCCACCGACCCGAAGGGCAACCTCAACCCGCGCAAGATCATCGCGGATGCCGGAACGCCCACCAGCGGACCGGGCGTTTCGAAGAAGATCGCCCCCGCATCCGCGGCGAAGCCCCGTGCGAAGAAGGCGAAGGTGCCCGCGGCATCCTGACCCGGCTCGTCCGACCGGTAGCGTGGGGATGTTATGTCCCCCATTCAGCTCTCCGACGAGGTGGCCGACGCGCTCGCCGCATCGCGCCCGGTCGTCGCCCTCGAGTCCACGATCATCTCCCACGGCCTGCCGCGCCCTCGCAACCTGGAGGCCGCGCGGGAGTTCGAGGCGATCCTGCGCGATCGCGGCGTGACGCCGGCGACGATCGCGGTGCTCGACGGTGTCCCCCGGATCGGTCTCGACGACGAGGGTGTGGAGCGCATCGCGAACGAGGAGCTGGCCAAGGCGAGCGTGCGCGACCTGCCGATCCTCGCCGCGCGCAGCGGCAGCGGAGCGACCACGGTCGCCGCGACCGCGTACCTGGCGGCGCTCGCCGGAGTGCGGGTGTTCGCCACGGGCGGGCTCGGGGGAGTGCACCGCGGGGCGGCGGAGACCTTCGATGAGTCGGCCGATCTGACGGTGCTCGCTCAGACGCCCATCACCGTGGTCAGCGCGGGGGTGAAGAGCGTGCTCGACATCGGCGCGACGCTGGAGCGCCTCGAGACTCTCAGCGTGCCGGTGGTCGGTTACGGCACCCGCATGTTCCCGGCGTTCTGGCTGCGCGAGTCCGGCTTCGAGCTGGATTGGGCCGTCGACCGGGCCGACGAGGTCGCCGGCATCATGGCCGCGCGGGATGAGCTGGGTGCGTCGTCCGGGCTGATCGTGGCGAACCCGATCCCCGCCGACCAGCAGTGGGACCCGGCCGAGCACGACCGGGTGCTGACCGAGGCCTTCGCCGCCGCCGACGCGGCGGGGGTGCGCGGGAAGGCCGTGACGCCGTTCCTGCTCGGCTTCATCGTCGATGCCTCGCACGGCCGCAGCCTCGAGGTGAATCTCGACCTGGCGCGCAACAACGTGCGGGTCGCCGCCGACATCGCCTCGGCGTGGTCGAGCCGTTCGTGACGGGTGAGCGCATCGTCGTCGTCGGCGACGTGATCAACGACATCGTCGTGGTGCCTCGCGGCGAGGTGCGGCCCGACACCGATACCGCCTCGACCATCCGGCAGCGGCCGGGCGGCTCGGCGGCGAATACCGCCGTGTGGCTCGGTTCGCTGGGCGCGCCGGTCGACTTCCTCGGCTGCGTCGGCATCGAGGACCTCGACGATCACGAGCGCATCTTCCGCGAGGGCGGCGTGGTGCCCTACCTGGAGCTCGGGTCCGGCATGCCGACGGGGACGATCGTGATCCTGGTCGACGGCGAGCGGCGCACGATGCTCACCGAGCGCGGCGCCAACTCGGCGTTCTCGAGCTCGTCGGTCACCGCCGAGATCCTCGCGCAGGCGGGCGTGTTGCACATCAGCGGCTACAGCATCATGGACGGCTTCGGCATCTCGGGCGCTCGAGACCTCATCGACCGGGCGACGGCGGCGGGGGTTCCGGTCTCGGTCACTCCGGGCTCGTCGGGGTACATCGCCGACTTCGGCGCCGCCGAGTTCCTCGAGGCGGTGGATGGCACCACGGTGCTGTTCCCGAATCTGGCCGAGGGCGCGATGCTCAGCGGGCAGACCGATCCTGAGCGCATCGGCCAGGCCCTGCGGGAGCGGTTCGAGGTGGTGGTGCTCACGATGGGCGCCGAGGGACTCATCGTGTTCGAGGGCAAGAAGCACACCCGGGTGCCCGCGCCGAAGATCCAGCACATCGTCGATCCGACGGGAGCGGGGGATGCGCTGGCGGCCGGGTTCCTGGAGCGCTGGGTGGCGGACCGCGACGCACTGGCCGCCGCCGAGGCCGGGGTGTTCGTGGCGGCCCGGGCGATCATGGTGATCGGCGGGCGGCCCCCGATCTAGGGCTCCGGCGCATCGTCTCGTAGGCGGCGAGGGCGTCCTTCCGGCTCTGTCCGAGGTCGACGATCGGGTCCGGGTAGCCGGGGGTCCCCGCCTCGGGCACCCACCGCCTCACGTACCCGCCGTCCGGGTCGAACTTCTTCGCCTGGACCTCGGGGTTGAAGACCCGGAAGTAGGGGGCGGCGTCGGTTCCGCTGCCGGCCACCCACTGCCAGTTCGCCGGGTTGCTGGCCTCGTCGGCGTCGACGAGCGTGTTCCAGAACCATCGCTCACCGACGCGCCAGTCGACGAGCAGGTTCTTGACGAGGAAGCTCGCGGTGATCATGCGGACGCGATTGTGCATGTGACCGGTGGTCCACAGCTCGCGCATTCCGGCATCCACCAGCGGGATGCCGGTGCGGCCCCGCTGCCAGGCGCGCAGCTCGGCGGGGTCGGGTTCGTTCCACGGGAAGGCGTCGAAGTGCCGGCGGTGGTTCACCGTCGCGAGGTCCGGCTCGTGGAACAGCGCACTCGCCATGAACTCGCGCCAGCCGAGCTCGGCGAGGAAGAGGGCGGCGTTGCGGCGTGCGGCGGGTGCGAGCTCGCCGTGCACCCGGTGCAAGATCTGCACCGGCCCGATCTCGCCGAAGCGCAGGGACGGCGACAGCCGCGAGGTCGCCTCGGCGCCGGGCTCGTCCCGGCGGTGGTACCTGGCCAGCCCGTTCTGCAGGAAGCCCTCGAGCCTCCGCGTGGCAGCCCGCTCGCCGGGCTCCCACGCGTCGCGGATCCCCCCGGCCCAGTCGGGGGCGGTGGGCCGCAGGCCCCAGGACCCCAGCTCGTCGGAGCCGACCCCCGAGACGCTGCGCACCTCGGCCGGGGCGGGCAGCGGGTCGCGGACGGGGCGCTGCCGTGCCGCGCGCCAGAACGGCGTGAACACCCGGTAGGGCGTGCCCTGCTCGGTCAGCAGCGTTCCGGGTTCGATGAGGTGACCGGCACCGAAGCTCTGCACCGGGAGCCCCTCGTCCCGGAACCGGGACTTCAGTCGCGCGTCGATCCGGCGGCCGGCGCCGTAGCGCCGGTTCCAGAACACGGCACCGGCGCCGGTCTCGCGAACGAGCCGGGGCAGTTCGCGGTCGGCGGGGCCGTGCCGCAGGAGCAGGGTGCCGCCGCGGGCGGCGATGTCGCCGGCGAGGGCGCTCAGGCTGCCGTGCAGCCACCACCGCGCGGCAGCGCCGAGCGGGCGCACCTCGGGACTGTCGTCGTCGAGCAGGTACAGCAGCACCAGGGGCGCGCCCCGCGCGATGCCGGCGTGCAGGGCCGGGTTGTCCGCGAGGCGCAGGTCGTCGCGGAACCAGACGATGCTGGGGCCGGGAGTCACAGCCGCCGGAGCTTCGTGGTGATCTCGGTGAGGGCCCGGAGCTCGTCGGGGCTCAGCACGCTCATCCGCTTCGCGATCCAGGCGCTGTGCTCGGCGCCGATGCGGCGGAACAGGTCGATGCCGGCGGGAGTCAGGGCGACGAGGGTGCCGCGGGCATCGCCGGGGTCGATGGCGCGGTCGACGAGCCCGCGCCGGGCGAGCCGGTCGATGAGCCGGCTGACGCTCGGCTGGCTGAGCAGCAGCTGCGGGGTGAGGTCGCGGATGCGCGCGCGGCGGTCGGGCTGGCGGTAGAGATTGAACAGCACGTCGTACTCGGTGAGGGAGATCTCGCCGCCGGGGAACTGGGCGCGCAACTGCCGGAACACGGTGACCTGGGCGCGGTAGAGGCTCTCCCAGGCGTCGGTGGCCTCGCGTTCGTCCACGTCGCGAGCTTAAATGATTGAAGGCCGGCCGCAGAGGCGAGCGGCCGGCCTTCTCCCTTGCACCAAGAGTGTCCTGCAATCACATTCCGCGGTAGTTGCCACAGCAAACAACTAACGCTCTTGAAATGTATAACGGAACGGTAACGCTGTCTAGTTACCTTTCCGTTATTTTTCCTGCGAGTCGTCTGAGCGCGCATCCATATAGTTAAGCCGTGGAACTACAGGACGCACCGCGACCTCGCCGCGAGGTGCTCGCCGTCCTCGTCGGGTTGCTGCTGGGCCTCTTCGCCACGGTCTCCAGCGCCATGATCGTCGCCAACGCGCTCCCGGCCATCGCCGCCGGGGTCGGGGCGGGCGCCGCGGAGTCGCTCTGGGTCGTGCTCGCCTCGCTGGTGACCATGACCGTCGCGACGCCCGTGTGGGGCAAGCTCGCCGACCACCGCGACAAGAAGCGGCTGACCCAGGCGGCGATCCTCATCTTCATCCTCGGCTCGATCGGGGCGGCGCTGGCACCCGGGCTCGGCGTGCTGGTGCTGATGCGCGCGCTGCAGGGCGTCGCCACCGGGGGACTTCTCGCCATGTCGCAGGCCGTGCTCGGGGTGATCACCACCCCACGGCAGCGCGGTGCCTACGCCGGCTACCTCGGCGCCGTCATGTCGGTGGCCACCCTGTGCGGCCCGCTGCTCGGCGGGCTCGTGGTCGACATCCCGGGGCTCGGATGGCGATGGTGCTTCCTCCTGCTCCTTCCGCTCGCGCTCACCGCCCTCGTGATCGTCCAGGTGACCCTGCGCGTGCCCCCGTCGCGCGGTCCGCTCCGGCTCGACGTCCCGGGGTCGCTGCTGCTGGCGGTCGCCGTGACCGCACTCGTGGCACTGCTGACGCTCGGCGGCGCCTGGTTCCCGTGGCTGTCGATTCCCGCGGGCGCACTGCTCGCGGTCGCGGCCGGCGCATCGGCCGGCTTCGTGCTGGTGGAGCGCCGCGTCGCCGAGCCGATCCTGGCCGGACGGCTGCTGCGCGAGAGCATCCCGCGCTGGGCGATCGTCGGCAGCATCGCCCTGGGCGTGGTGACCTTCAGCGCGATCCTGTACCTCAGCCAGTACCTGCAGCTGGTGCGCGGGTACCCCGCCTCGGCCGCCGGCGGCCTCGCCGCGCCGATGCTCGCTGCGACGATGGTCGGCGCGATCGGGGGTGGGCACCTGGTGTCGCGGACCGGGAGGCTGACCGCGGTGCTGGTCACGGGATCCGGGCTGCTCGTCGGCGGGTTCGCGGTGCTCGCCACGGTCCGGGACGGCACCCCCGACGCCGTCGTGGTGACGGCGACCGTGCCGGTGGGGCTCGGGATCGGATTGCTCATGCAGAACTACGTGCTGGCCGCCCAGAACGCCGTCGGCCGCGAGTGGGTGGGTCGGGTGAGCGGGGCGGTCTCGCTGTTCCGTTCGCTGGCCGGCGCCGTGGGTGTCGCGGGACTCGGCGCGGTCGCAGGCGCGGCGGGAGGGGGTGCGACGGGCACGGCCGCGGTCTTCACCGTCTCGGCCGGCGCCGGGGTGCTCAGCCTGATCGCGTCGATCGCGCTCGGACGCCGCCCGCTACGGACGACCCTCTGACCGGCGCTTGCCGAAGTCGCGGTCCGCCTGCACGTCGAGTGCGGCGAGCAGGGGGTCGGTGTCGAGTGCGGCGAGCGCGGGGGCGGCGTCGCCGAGCACCTCCGCGAACCGGGCGACCAGCATCCGTTCGGCCTCACGCAGGCGCTCCTCGCCGAGGGCGGTGATGACGAACACGACGCCCCGGCCGTCGTCCGGTGTCGCCTGTCGCTCGATCAGTCCGGCCCTGACCATCCCGTTGGTCAGCGAGGTGACCGCGGGGCGGCTGACGGCGGTGGCCTGCGCGAGTTCGTACGCTCGGCGACCGGTCGCGACCGCGCTGTGCAGCGCGCGGTACTGCGCGAGGTTCAGCCCGGCTTCCTCGCAGACCTGCTGCGCGATGCGCGAGAGCCGGATCACCGTGCGGATGGGATCCAGAAGGTCGTCGGCCACCCTCGAAGAGTATCGGCACATATGATCTGGCCATGGCCGACCAGGGCGACAGCGCCGCCTTCCCGATCGACGACATCGACAAGGCGATCATCCGGCTGCTCCAGATCGACGGACGGATGGCGTACGCGAAGCTCGGCCCGCAGGTCGGACTGTCGAGCGCGGCGGCCCGCCAGCGGGTGCAGCGCCTCATCGAGGCGGGGGTGATCGGCGTCGTGGCCGTGTCGCAGCCGATGAAGCTGGGCTTCAACATCCAGGCCATGGTCGGGCTGCGGGTCGATGGCGATCTGCGCGAGATCGCGGCGGCGCTCGCCGCCATCGAGGAGATCGTCTACGTGGTGGTCAGTTCCGGCCGCTTCGACATCATCACCGAGGTGGTCTGCCGCGATTCGCGCCAGCTGATGTCGATCGTGAACGACACGATCCGCGCGATGCCGGGCGTGACCTCCACCGAGACCTTCACCTACCTCGACATCGAGAAGGTCAGCTACTCCTGGGGAACGGGGTAGTTCGACAGCGTTCTCGGCGTATCGCAAGCGATTCGAACGCGAAAATCAAGATTCACGCTCGAAACGATTGCGCGAATGTGGTTAAGTGGCAATACTAGATACCGCAGCCGACGTCGACGAGAGGACGCAACGTGGCGATCAGTCTTCCCGAGGGCACCGACGCCCTCGGCATGGCCGAACTGGTCCGTGCGGGTGAGGTCACCCCGCTCGAACTGCTCGAGGGCGCCATCGACCGCGTCGAAGAGGCCAACCCCGCCGTCAACGCCGTCATCGGCACCATGTACGACCAGGCCCGCGCCGTCGCGGCCGCGCCGCTGCCCGACGGCCCCTTCACCGGCGTGCCCTTCCTGCTCAAGGACGGCGGCGGTGTCGGCTACGCCGGCGTGCCGATGACCTCGGCGAGCCGGTACCTCGCCGACTACATCCCCGCCGAGGACGGGCCGCTCACCCGGCGCTACACGGCCGCCGGACTCGTGCCCTTCGGCAAGACCAACCTGCCCGAGTTCGGCCTGCAGCCCACCACCGAGCCCGAGCTGTTCGGACCCACCCGCAACCCGTGGGACACCGCGCTCTCGGCAGGAGGCTCCAGCGGCGGTGCCGCCGCCGCCGTCGCCACGCGCATGGTGCCGATGGCCAACGCGAGTGACAGCGGCGGCTCCATCCGCATCCCGGCGGCGAACTGCGGGGTGTTCGGAATGAAGCCCACGCGCCTGCGCATCTCGTCCGCGCGGCGTCACACCGGGGTGTCCTTCCGCATGGCGGTGCTGAGCGAACACGCCGTCACCCTGAGCGTGCGTGACTGCGCCGCGCTGCTGGATGCGACGGCCGGCCCCCGCCCGGGCGATCCGTTCATCGCGCCCCGCCCCGAACGCCCCTACCTGGAGGAGACCCGGCGCGACCCCGGACAGCTGCGCATCGCGTTCAGCACGACATCGCCGCTGGGGATCCCGCTGCACCCCGACTGCATCGCCGCGGTCGAGGACGCCGCGCGCGTCTGCGAGAGCCTCGGTCACATCGTCGAAGAGAAGACGCCCGACATCGACGGCGGCGCGCTCGCCGGCCCGTTCACCGTCGTGTCGAGCGGCGGGCTCGCCTGGGACATCGCCCGGCTCGAGCGCATCACCGGCAAGAAGGCCACCGCCGACCTGTTCGAGCCGGCCACCTGGGCGATGATCGAGGCGGGCCGCGCGTCGACGACGACCGTCACCGCGTACATGGACGCGCTCGCCGAGCTGCAGAAGCTCGTCGACGGCCTCGCGGAGTTCCAGGAGCCCTACGACGTGTGGCTGACGCCCACCGCGGGCAGCATCCCGCCCCCGCTCGGCCACTTCGCCCCCGACCCGTCCGACCCGATGAAGGGCATGCGCGCCGCCGGGGTGTACCTGCCGTTCACGACCCTCATCAACGTGACCGGGCAGCCGGCCATGTCCGTGCCCCTCTACTGGAACGCCGACGGCATCCCGGTCGGCACCCACTTCGTCGGCCCCTACGGCGACGAGGGGCTGCTCTACCGACTCGCCGCCCAGCTCGAGGCCGCCCGGCCCTGGGCGCATCGCATCCCGCCGACCGCGGCCCGCACCGCCGCGTGACGACATGACACAGGAGACCGCAGTGACCACCACCGCCCGCAACAGCCGCTTCCCCGGAGCGCACTGGACCTCGTTCCCGTTCTTCGACAGCGAGGTCATGGACGACCAGTTCAAGCACCAGCTGTCGCAGATGTTCTACGGCGCCAGCGACCTCGGCGAATGCCTCGAGGTCGCGGCCCGGATCGAGAACGACAGCGAAGAGGACTGGCTGCGCGAATGGTCGGTGCTGGCGAGCGACCTGGAGGCCCGCGGCAGCGCCGCCGCGAAGGCCGGGCGCACCCAGACCGCGGCGAGCACCTACCTGCGTGCCGCCACCTACTGGCGCGGCTCGCTCATCCACAACGCGTTCCCCGACGACCCGCGCACCCGCGACAACGCGATCGCGGCGTACCGCTGCTGGGACCGCTACCTCGAGCTCTCCGGGTACCCGGGCGAGTCGGTGCAGATCCCCTACGAGGGCTCGAGCCTGCCGGCCTACCTGTACCGCAGCCCGGTCGCGACGAAGAAGGCACCCCTGCTGGTGTTCTTCCAGGGTCGCGACGCCTGGCCAGAAGACACCCGCTGGGTCTACGACAACGCGATCTGGCGCGGGTACCACGCGCTCGCCGTGCAGTGCCCCGGCCAGGGGATGGCGATCCGGGTGAACGGACTGCCGTTCCGCTACGACTGGGAGAACGTCGTCACCCCGATCATGGACGTCGCCGTCCAGCTCGACGGCGTCGACACCGACCGGATCGGCCTCATGGGCCTCAGCTTCGGCGGCTACCTCGCCCCGCGCGCCGCCGCGTTCGAGAAGCGCATGAAGGTGCTGGTCGCCAACCCCGGCGTCCTCAACTGGGGAGAGTCCATCCGCATCGGCCTGCCCGAACAGCTGAGCGAGGCGTTCGAGCAGGGGCCCGAGGTGTTCAACGGCGCCGTCGAGGCGATGCGCGCGCACTCCAGCCTCATCGACTGGTTCCTGCGCGACTCGGTGTGGAAGCACGGTGCCGCATCGCCCTACGAGCTCATCCAGGAGTTCGACCGCTGCGACCTCACCGGCCTCGCCCAGAACATCGAGGCCGAGACGCTGATCATGGACGGCGTCGAGGAGCACTTCTCGGCCCATCAGTCGCAGAAGCTCTACGACGCGCTGACCACGAAGAAGGAGCTGATGCTCTTCGACACCGACTCGACCGCCCAGTTGCACTGCCAGAACGGCGCCACCGCCACCGCAGGCGAAGCGCTCTTCGACTGGCTCGACGGCCGGCTCTGACCCCCCGACACTCGCCACACCACCCCACGCATCACCGGATTTCAAAGGAGAGAACCGCATGCCGGACACCACGTCCCCCCGGCCCCCGCGCCTGCCCGAGGGCCCGCCCGAGATCGTCGACGCCGTCGCCGCGCTCCCGGATACGACCGACACGTTGACCCTGCGCGAGACCGTGCGCCGCGGAGGTGTCGCGATCCTCGCGCTGGCCGTGCCGCTGGTCATGATGGAGCAGCTGGTCCGTGACGCGACCACGACACTTGCTCCCGACATCCAGCGCACGTTCCAGCTCGAGGACTGGGCGCTCATCGCGGTGCTCGGCTTCTCGGGTGTCGCCCTCACCGTGGGCGGTCCGTTCGCGGCGTTCCTCGCCGACCGGATGCGCCGGCGGTACCTGGTGACCGCGTTCGCCGCGATGGGCACCCTGGCCCTCGTCGGAGCGTTCTTCGCCACCGAGATCTGGCAGATCTTCGTCTGCCTGACCCTGACCGGCCTGGCGGGCGCGTACTCCAACCCGGTGTTCGGGTCGCTGATCGCCGAGGCCTACCCGGCCGAGGGGCGCGGCAAGGTGTACTCCTTCCACGCCATGGCCACCCCGCTCGGCCAGCTGATCGGCCCCGCCCTGGCGGGGACGATCGCGACCCTGGCGGGCGCCGGCCCCGATTCGTGGCGGTACGCCTACCTCGGCCTCGCCCTGCCGTACGCCATCCTGGCGATCTCGTCGCTGCTCTTCCTCAAGGAGCCGCCGCGCGGAGGCGCCCTGTACGCGGCCGCGACCGGCAACAGCCAGACCTGGGAGAAGCCGATCGGATTCTTCGCCGCGTTCCGGCGGATGGTCAAGATCCGGACCTACCTGTTCCTCTGCATGGGCATCGGCTCGCTGGGTCTCGCGCTCTACGCCGTGCCCATCCAGGTCTCGCTGCTGCTCGAGGCCGAGTACCAGCTCGACGCCCTGCAGCGCGGTCTGGTGTTCTCGCTCACCCAGATCCCGGTCATCATCGCCATGGTCATCGGCGGTCGCCTCTTCGACCGGCTGTTCCAGGTCGACCCCGCACGCACCATGTACCTCGCGCTGATCGGCATCGTCGGATTCGGGCTGCTGATCGTCGGCGGCATCTGGGTCCAGCCGCTGCCGGCGCTCATCGCGATCTACGTGCTGGCGATGGTGTTCAACGGGCTCACGCTGGTCTCGGTCAGCGCGATCATCGCGTCGGTGACCCCGCCGCGGTACATGGCCCAGGCCTTCGCGGTCATGACCCTGTTCACCTTCCTGATGGGCGGGTTCTTCGGCGCCGTGTTCTCGGGGGTCATCTCCGAGAGCTTCGGATTCCGGGTCGCGCTGGCCATCGCGGTCGGGGTCTCGGCCGCACTCGCCGGCCTGTTCTACCTGCTCGGGTCGCGCCACCACAAGGCCGACGCCGCCCGCGTGGCGGATGAGATCGCGGCCGACGCCGCCGCATTCGGCACCATGAAGGAGAAGGCATGACGACATCCCCGTTCCGCCTGGACGGCACCGTGACCGTGGTCACCGGAGCCAGCTCGGGCATCGGTGCGGAGATCGCGCGAGCGGTCGGCGAGGCGGGCGGCGACGTCGTCCTCGTCGGCCGCTCGGTCGAGCGGCTCGCCGCATCCCTGGATGCGGTGGCCGCAACCGGCGCACGCGCGGTCGTGGTCGCGGCCGACCTGACCGCCGACGAGGCCCCGGCCGCCGTTGCCGAGGCCGCGCTGTCGGAGTTCGGCCGGATCGACGGTCTGGTGAACGCCGCCGGCATCTACCGGATGGCGTCGCTGGCGGACACCACCGACCAGATCCTCGACGAGCACTGGCACGCCAACGTGCGGGCGCCCTACCGGCTCACCCGTGAGGTCGCGCCCCACCTGGGTCGCGGCGGCTCGATCGTCTTCGTGTCGTCGATGTCGGGACACGTGGGTTCGCCGAACGACTCGGCGTACTGCATGTCGAAGGGCGCGATCGAGCTGACCGTGAAGGCGCTGGCCACCGAACTCGCGCCCCGCGGGGTCCGCGTGAACGCCGTCGCCCCCGGCAA
>Ga0182739_1002228_pt1 | contig 18423 bp, 11 predicted proteins | sample eDN5th30CBELigBY_FD_128873 | JGI IMG/M metagenome (GOLD analysis project Ga0182739, IMG submission 128873) | Enriched backyard soil microbial communities from Emeryville, California, USA - eDNA 5th pass 30_C BE-Lig BY (version 2) (version 2) | ecosystem: Environmental > Terrestrial > Soil >...
CGTTCGGAAGGGGGACGAAGAGGTTGCTTACGTCTTCAATCGAGCCCCTGTGTGCTTCGTCCAGCCGCACCACCAAATCAAACTTCCGTTCGTTCTCATAAACCACGCCCGCCGCTTTCCCTGCAAATGCCGTACTGACCACATCATTCACCTGCGCTACGTTCAGCCCATAATTCGCTATCCGTGTACGGTCGTATTCGATATTGATTTGCGGAAGACCCGCTACCCGCTCCACCTGCGGGGCCGTTACGCCTTCCACGGTTTGTATTACCGCAGCAACCCTATCGGCATAGGTCGCCAGCGAATCCATATCTTCGCCGAATATTTTCACTGCCACATCCTGCCGGATACCCGTCATCAGCTCATTGAAGCGCATTTGTATGGGCTGGTTGGCCTCAAAAAACACACCGGGAATGCTTTCCAGCTTCTCCATCATTTCATTGGAAAGCTGCTCGTAAGTTTTCGAGGTCTTCCACTCGTTCTGTGGCTTAAGGATGATCATCAGGTCGCTCGCCTCCGGGGGCATGGGATCTGTGGGCACCTCGGCGGTCCCTGTTTTGCCCACCACCATCTTCACTTCATCAAATTCGGCAATCATCCGGGAAGCCTGCATGGAGGTTTCGAGGCTCTGGCTCAGGGATGTCCCCTGCGGCAGGATGCAGTGGAATGCAAAATCGCCCTCGCCCAATCTCGGCAGAAATTCACCACCCATTCTTGAAAAAAGAAAAATGCTGACGGCGAAAAGACCAACCGAAATGGCGATAACCATGTATTTTACCCGCATCGCTTTCTTCAACAATGGTTCATAGATGCGCTGTAGGTAACTTATCATCCTATCTGAAAAGTTCGTGCCTGTCACCGGCTTTCTGGATAAGCACAGGGCACTCATCATCGGGATGTAGGTAAATGACAGGATCAGCGCCCCGATAATGGCAAAGCTGACCGTCTGCGCCATCGGCGCAAACATCTTTCCTTCAATGCCTACCAATGTCAGTATCGGGATATAGACAATAAGGATGATGATTTCGCCAAAAGCCGCACTGGTACGGATTTTCCTTGCCGACTCGTACACCTCATCGTCCATTTCCTGCCGGGTAAGCCGGTGCGTAGATTTGCGCAGGCCGAGGTGGTGCATGGTTGCTTCCACAACAATCAGCGAACCGTCCACAATCAATCCGAAATCAATCGCCCCCAAGCTCATCAGGTTCGCACTTACGCCAAACAACCGCATCATACCCAGCGCAAAAAGCATCGACAGCGGAATGGCCGATGCGACGATGAGACCCGCCCTGAAATTCCCCAGAAAAAGAATCAATACAAAGATGACAATCAGCGCTCCTTCAATGAGGTTTTTTTCGACCGTACGGATCGCCCGTCCAACCAGGTCGGTCCTGTCCAGGTAGGGTTCAATAACCACGTCATCGGGCAGCGACTGCTGGATAACCGGTATTTTTTCCTTAATACGGCTTACCACGGCAGCGCTGTTCTCGCCCTTAAGCATCATCACAATACCGCCTACTGCATCCACCTCGCCGTTATAGGTCATCGCGCCGTACCGGGTGGCGTGGCCGAAACGCACATCGGCCACATCTTTGATGAATACCGGGATACCACCGGTATTTTTTACGACGATATTTCCGACATCCTCCAATGAGGTCACCAAACCCACGCCCCGGATAAAGTAAGCATTCGGCTTCTTATCAATATAAGCGCCACCGGTATTCTCGTTGTTGTTCTCCAGTGCCGTAAAAATATCAGCAATACTGACCTCCATGGCTTTAATCCTATCGGGATCAACCGATACTTCATATTGTTTAAGCAAGCCGCCAAAGCTATTGACCTCCGCAATTCCCGGCGTGCCATACAGCTGCCGGGCCACAATCCAATCCTGCATAGTGCGCAAATCCATGGCCGAATACTTCTCCTCGCTGCCTGCCTGCGGGTGGAGGATGTATTGATACACCTCGCCCAAGCCCGTACTAGCCGGTCCCAGCTCCGGCGTGCCTATTCCTTCCGGAATCTGTTCTTCTGCTTCCTTTAGTTTTTCGCTGACCAGCTGCCGCGCAAAATAAATGTCTACATTTTCTTCAAACACCACCGTTACCACCGAAAGGCCGAACCTGGAAATACTTCTTATTTCTTCTACTTTGGGCAGGTTAACAATGCTTTGCTCAATGGGAAACGTAACCAGTTGCTCCACTTCCTGCCCGGCCAGGGTAGGCGATAGCGTAATGATCTGTACCTGATTGTTCGTGATGTCCGGCTGCGCATCGATGGGGATTTCGGTGGCGCTCCACACGCCCCAGCACACGAGCACCAAAGTCATCAACCCAACAATGAACTTATTCTTTATAGCGAATTTTATAATACTGTCTAACACGTTTTTGACGATTAATGAGGAATGAATAATGATAAATCGCAACGATTACCGATTCGGGGAAACACACCGTATAACCCAAAACTTACAGCTTAATGTTATGCATTAAGCGATAATCATCAAATCATTAAAAATCAAACACTAATCTTTGGCGGTTGCCAGATTTCCCCAATGTAACGGGGTATAAACAGGGAAATGTATTGTGGGTTTGGTTTAGCCATTTCTACCGGCCGGATTTCAGAAAAACTGATGACATTCCAATGGAACACCAAGCCAGATATCGCTCCGCAGCAATTACACAAACAGAACGGGCTGCATGCGTCGGCATTGTCGGGATGGTCGTGGCTACCCTGAAGGGTTGCTTCTGCCGCCTCGTTATGAATCTGGAAAGCCTCCATCTTATACCTATCGGCACACGGCATTAAAAATACCGCCATCATGTAAATTGCCAATATGGAAAAAAAGACTCTCATATACCGCTGCAAAATTAATAAAAATGCCGTGCAATGGTATTGCATTGTTTAGCCTCAATACGATTAGCTGTCTATTTCGATATCGGGAATTGTCCTCGACCTTCGCTTATTGAGACAGCGAATACGCCTGCCGATTGATTGGGACGACAAAACGTTCAAACAGTTCGGTCGTCGGCCAGCCGGATATCAGCGAATGGGGCGTGATGGTATAATACTCGCCGGTAAGGGTCAGTTCATCGCCTACCTTCTCCAGCTCAATTTTCAGGAAACCATACCGATCATCACAGTGGCTTTCCAGTTCCACGTCGTGGCGCGAAGGGTCGATGGTTACAACACGGGGATCATCCGGCGCAGCCAGGTGATGCAGATCGGCATATCCTCCTGCTCCGGCAACGAGGAAAGGAACCCGGGTGCCATCGGCATAAGTTCTCGTAAAACGCTGATAGTTGTGTGCGTGGCCGCTCACCACCAGATCCGGCTTAACGCCGGCAACGTTAAATGCCCGGTCGAGTAGTTCCATCATCGCCAAACTAGACCCGTGGTTGCTATCGGCCGAGTATGGCGGATGGTGCACACACAGGATCACGGCCTGGTCAGGCCGCCAGGTATCCGCATAGCGGAGCTCTTCCACGAGCCATTCATACTGCTCATCGTCTACCGCGCCGTGTTTTGTTACATTCGAATACAAGGAAATGAATCTGGCCAGAGGCGTTTCGAGCACCCAATACACATTGGGCTGCACCATGCTCAACCGATTGCTTCCACCGCTGAAGCTGACCGTCCGGCGGTAGGTATCGCAAAACACGTCCATGAAAGCATCCAGGCTTTCGTAAACGAACGCACCGTCGGGGTTCACGTCGCCATCGTGGTTGCCAGCTATCGCGAATATCGGTGCTGCATAATCTTCATAAAGCCCGAAAAACTGTTGCGGATAGCCGTTGGCTTCACCGTAGTTGTACACAAGGTCGCCTAGATGGAATAAGAACGCCGGTTTTTCGCTTACCCCTGCCCGCTCATTGACTTGCCGTGCGAGGGCTGCTGCCACGCGGGGCTGAAAGGCCGAGTGGCGCGGACTTCCGGTATCGCCTACCATGTGAAACGACATCCGTTCGCGGAGGTACCACGCGGCGTCGCCCAGTATGTCACGAATATCGAGCCGATACGGGTAGGCGCCCGTAGGCCGTGGTAAAGGCTTCGCCCGATAGCCGTCATCGGGTGTTTCGTTCAGTAAAACAGGTCTGTTTTGTTGTCTATCCATCATTACACAATACTAGTCAGGTATTATTAACCTAATGTTAACCCGCAGCTAAGGTTTGTTGAGAAAGATACAGAATACCGTTGAGAATTGCCAATATTATCGATCACGGCAACGTCAAAAGTTGGCGGCGACCCCAACGATGCCGTGACGATGAATTGGCTCATGGCAGTTATTAAACTAATACATGAATTGAATGTATGTTATAAATGATTTCTAATTATTTAAGTAAACAAAATAATAGATCGGTAAATTGTACCATATAGCCTGGTATATGCGATATGCAGGGGGCGGCAACGCTATGACGTAGCAGATCGGTGCTGCACGCAAATAAGGCACAATTAGTTTAACTGAAGCAATAAAATCACCTATAAGTAAGAATGTTACAATAACAATTGGCGACATACTAAATACGGGCGGGGAATGGGTCATCCCACACCCTGTGCTGCCAGTCGCCCGCCTCCGCTTCGGTGAGCAGGCATTTTTCCAGTTCGCGCAAGTGCGCCTCCCTATCGAGGTACTGTCCGATGAAGACAAGCTCCGTCTTGCGGTCGCCCCACCGGGGGTGCCAGCGCGCTTCGATGGCCGCCCCGTGCTCCATGTAATCGCGGTATTGCTGCCGCTCGGCTTCGGGGATGCAGCACCACCAGGTGCCGGCGCTTTCGATGCGCAGGCTCCCACCCGCCTGGCTGAAGCTAATGGCCGCTTCCGGTCGCGACGCCATCCAGAACAGCCCTTTGGCTCGTATGATGCCCGTGGGATAATCCCGGTTCAGGTAGCGGTACCATCGTCCGGGGTGGAACGGACATTGTGCGCGAAACACGAACGATGAGATTCCGTATTCCTCCGTTTCGGGCGTGTGCTCGTTCTCCAGTTCCTTTATCCAACCCGCGGATGATGCTGCCTGCCCGAAGTCGAATTGCGCCGTGCCTATGATTTCTTTGGTAGCCACGCGCCCGAAATGGGAGCGGATAATCCGGGCATGGGGGTTTAGCTTGCGGATGGCCGCTTCCAGCGTTCCGACCGTTTCGTCTGCAACGAGGTCTGTTTTGTTCAGCAGGACGACATTGGCAAACTCGATCTGGTCGGTAAGCAGGTTCACAATGGTGCGGTTGTCGTGGGCATCGTCGGTCAGCGACCGATCAAGCAATGTCTCGTCGGTACCGAAATCCCGGAAGAAATTGTAACAATCCACCACGGTGACCATGGTATCGATGTAACTGAACCGAGAGAGGTCGATGCCACTCTGTTCGTCCACGTAACTGAACGTCTGCGCGACGGGGATGGGCTCGGAAATACCAGTACTCTCGATGAGCAGGTAATCGAACCGGTTTTCGCTGGCCAGCCGCTCCACTTCCACAATGAGATCTTCCCGCAGCGTGCAGCAGATGCAGCCATTGCTCATCTCAACCAGCTTTTCGTCGGTACGCGAAAGGATATTTTCGCGCTCCACCAATTGAGCGTCGATGTTCACCTCACTCATGTCATTGACGATTACTGCTACCTTCAGGTTTTCCTTATTATGCAGTATATGGTTCAATACCGTGGTTTTTCCTGCCCCGAGGAATCCGCTTAGCACGGTAACGGGCAGTTTTTTTCTTGCCATATCTGTTCTTGTGTTGTTCATATTCACGTAGTCCGGCCGTCCGGCGAACGGAGGCAAAGGTAGGAAACAAATTATTTATTGCAACATAATTGCATTTAATATTTTATCTCTATCTTTGCTGATACAACAGACGGGCACGGACGATGAAAAAACTGATACAATGGGTCCTTTTCGCTACGCTATGCATTCCGGTCGCCGCCGGGGCGCAGCAACCGGATGCCGACCATCTCGTGGACCACAAACCGCTGATGAACCGGGTGTGGGAAACGTTTGACCAAATGATGTATAAGGTTACCAAACGCGACGGGCAGACGATCTATACGCCGCACTTCCCGGAATCCCTTCGGCGCCTTGACGGGAAAACGGTATCACTCCGGGGCTATATGATACCTATCGAGCCGGGTCGACGGCATACGGTCTTCCTGCTTTCCGTACTGCCCATCTACCAGTGCATGTTCTGTGGCCAGAACGGCATCCCGCCAATGGTCGAAGTAAGCGTCGCCGGTGGTGAAAAAATCCCTTTCAGCGAATCTCCCCGCTCCATCCGTGGGATAGTACACCTCAATGCGTCTGACGAAAGCCGCGCGGAACTACAAATACGTGAGGCCATAGTGCTAGCGGGCGACGACGAAAAGAACTGACCAAAACCGCACCTCTACAAGGCAACGATTTTTTTTTTGCAGGACGTGTCCAGTTTTGTTTTCCTCAAGCATTATTGTGGTATATATCGTTTTTAACATTCAAATTTCAACAACATGACACAACGAATCAATGTCGCCAAAAAAGGAGTCCCTGCCATGAAAGCAATGGCCGCCGTAGGTAGTTACCTGGCCAAGTCGGCTGTAGAGCGGAGACTGCTGGAGCTGGTTTATTACCGCGTATCCCAGATCAACGGATGCGCCTACTGCCTCGACATGCATACGAAAGACCTGCGCGAGCTGGGTGAGACCGAGCAGCGCCTGTATGTACTACCGGCGTGGCGCGAGGCTCCGTTTTATTCCGACCGTGAGCGCGCCGCGCTTGCCTGGGCAGAGGCCCTGACCAAACTCACGGGCGGTATTGTACCGGACGAGGTATATGATGCTGCTATGGCACAATTCAGCGAAGAAGAATTGATCGATCTTACACTGGCGGTCAATGCCATCAATAACTACAACCGCATCAACCTCGCTTTCCCAAATACGGCAGTTGTGGGGACGTACCGGCCGGGTATACACGCCATTTAACCGCTTAACTTTAAATGATTGGGATAAAAGCGTAATTTTAACTAAAATTATATAAAATGAACGAATTCGCATTAATCTTCAGGCAGCCGAGCTTTGATTACAATGAATTTTCAGAAGAGGAAATGGCTGCCCTTCAAAAAAAATGGGCCGACTGGGCAAGTTCCCTCGCTGCGGAAGGGCGAATGACCAACAATGGTCTCCGGCTCGATCCATCGGGGAAGGTACTCAAACCAGGCGGCCTTATTACCGATGGGCCGTTTGTTGAAGTACGCGAGATACTCGGCAGTTTTCTGGTGGTGAGAGCCGAGAACCTGGATGATGCCGTTACCCTGGCGCACGGCTGCCCCGTCCTCGATCGCGGCGGCAGCGTGGAGGTCAGGCCGTTGTTCAATTGATAAGCCTGAAAAAGCGACGCTGCCTGGAAATCCGGGCAGCGTTGTTTGCAGCCGTATGAAGCAGGAAAATGAGCAATTAAAAAATTTATTCCAGCAGGAATTTGCCAAGATGGTTGCGGTAATCAGCCGTAGCTTCGGGCTGGAACATATTGCGCTTGCCGAAGATCTGGTAAGCGATACGTTTCTGAAGGCTATCGAAACATGGGGCAAACGAGGCATGCCCGAAAACCCTACGGCATGGCTCTATGCCGTAGCTAAGCAAAAAACGCTGTACCATTTACGGCGGAACAAGTTGTTCAAAACCAAAGTGGAGGCCGCGGTCGCCGAAACGGCAGCACCGTATCTAATGGCAAGGGAGCCTGATTTTTCCACCCAGAACATCAAAGATAGCCAGTTGGCCATGATCTTTGCCATCTGCACACCGCTCATTGCCAGCGAGGCGCAGGTTGGCCTCGCGCTGCGGATTCTCTGCGGGTTCAGCATCGACGAAATCGGCGAGGCTTTTTTTACCGGCAAAGAAACCATCAACAAACGGCTCTATCGTGCAAAGGAGAAGCTGCGGGCAGAAAAGGTAACCATGGAACTGCCGTCCGAAAAGGAGATTCCGGCCCGTCTCGACCGTGTATTGCATGTTGTTTACCTGCTCTTCAGCGAAGGCTATTATTCACGCACGCACCACGAAATATTACGGAAGGACCTCTGCCTTGAAGGGTTGCGGCTGGGGCTTTTACTCACCGAAAACAGAAAAACGGATGCTCCAAAAACGAACGCATTGGTTGCGCTGATGTGTTTCCATGCATCGCGCTTCGGCGCACGGCAAACCGTTGACGACTATTTTGTACCTTATCATGAACAGAATGGAAAGCTTTGGAACACCGAACTGATCAACAGGGGTGTACACTTTTTAAACCGTGCCATGCGGGGCGACGAGATGAGTTCCTACCATTTTGAAGCCCAGATCGCATACTGGCATTGCCAGCAGGACAACACCCCGGCAAAATGGGAATCGATATTGCAACTCTATGATCAATTGCTGCTGATCAATTATTCGCCCGCCGTTGCACTTAACCGTATCTTTGCCCGGTATAAAGTCCATGGCTGGCAAACCGCGTTGGCCGAAGCCGAGAACCTCCGTTTGGAAAACAATCATTTCTACTATATCCTGCTTGGCGAACTTTACAGCCATACCGATACGGGTAAGGCGCGGGCAAGTTTCCAGCAGGCCTGCAAGCTGGCCAAAACCCAGACGGAAAAAAAACATATCCGCAAAAAAATGGCTACCCTACGCTAAACCAGAACTTTCGTTTCCATTTTGCTGCAGCATGACTTTCGCCTGGAGCGGTACGGCCGCCCTCGATTTTGATACCGCAGCCCCGACCGCGGAATTCCCAGGGCGTTTTTTCCTTGCGCAGATAGCCCGAAAATTGCCATTTCTGACCCTAAGCAACGCTGCGCATCGCTAGTTGAAGATATCGATTTCCACACTTTTCTTATCTTTAGCCTCTCAAAGAAACCTAGTATGATTTCTAAGACGTTTTCCTTGATTTGCGGTTTACTGATCGTTTCGACGGCATTCGGTACGTCGTCCAAGCTCGACTCCTTATTGAAGGAGCTCGATCGGACTATCCCTGCTGAAAAACAGCTGATGTCAACCAAAGAAAAACGAATCAACCGGTTGAAGCAATTGCTGCATTCAAGCACCAGTGTTGAAGCCAAGTTTAATATCTATGGCCAGATTTTCGACGAGTATGAAGTATACATTTGTGACTCGGCTTACCACTATGCCCAACTAATTTCCGAACTGGCCGACCAGCACAACAATAAGCACTGGGCAAACGAAAGCAAACTCCAGACCGCCAGCATATTGACCATTTCGGGGATGTATCCGGAAGCTGTTGACATCCTTCGCTCTGTTGGCAAAGGCCAACTATCGAGTGATCAATTAACCGACTACTACACCAATTTTTATCATGCCTACAATGAGTGGGGAGAATACGCCGAGTACGGTTATCGGCAGCAATACAAAGTCTTGGGCAGAGCTTATCAGGATTCCCTCCTGGCCGTGTTGCAGCCCGGGCACCGGTCGTACGCGTTTGAACATGCTTGGCGCGCTATCGAGAACGGCGATTATGAACGGGCCAACTCGCTCCTGTTTCAGCGGTTGTCTGCTACCGAGCCCAATACGCGCGACTATTCCATCCTCACTTCCATGATCGGCATCCTTTTTTGGTACCTGGATGACATCCACCGGCATAAGGAGTATCTTGCCATTTCGGCCATATCTGACATCAATGCGTCCGTCATGGAAAACACCTCGTTACGGAGTTTGGCAAACGTATTGTTCGGCGAAGGGGATTTGTCACGTGCCAATGCCTACATCAAGAAGAGTCTGAACGATGCCAACTTCTACAACGCCCGACTGCGCAGCATCCAGATTTCCAAGCTGTATCCCATCATTGAAAACGCCTATCAATTGGAGCGGCAGCAACGGCAACGCGAGTTACAGACACTGCTGGCAGTGATAAGCGTACTCTCCGTCTTGTTGGCAGTCACTGTGGTCTATATCATTATCCAATTCCGGAAGCTTGCAGAGGCCCGCAAGCAAACCCTATTGGCCAATGAACAACTCAAAGACAATAACCGGTCACTTACCGAAGCCAACCACATCAAGGAAGAATACCTGGGCCGGTTCCTCAACCTGTGTTCCACATACATCGAAAAAATGGAGACCCACCACCGCAGGCTGTATAAAACCGCCAAGGAGGGCAACCTGGCCACCCTGACCGAAAAATTGAAGTCCAACACATTTATCGAGGAAGAACTTGCCGAGTTTTACCAAAACTTCGACCACGCGTTCCTGAAGATTTTTCCGCGGTTCATCGAACAGTTCAACGCGCTTTTGCACCGGGAAGACCAGGTAATGCCCAAGCAGGGCGAAATCCTCAACGCCGAATTGCGTACGTTTGCTTTAATCCGGTTAGGCATCACCGACAGCCAACGCATTGCTGAGTTTCTTCGGTACTCTATCACCACCATCTACAACTACCGGTCGAAGTTTCGGAACAAGGCCACTGTGCCACGCGAGCAATTCGAGGCCGCCGTCATGAAAATCAGTTCATTTGATACCTGAGATCTCATTAGTAGTTTACTTTTTGCGCCACGCACAATTTCATAACTACCTGATAAACATCTATTAAAAACCAACCCATCCTTAATCCATTTACTTTTGACCTCCCCACCCCCAAAGCGGGTTAGACGTTTGTATACATTTGTCGACAGCGATGCGAAGCCTTCTGTGCTAACCAAAAGCGATTCATAAAACTATTTTACGATGAACAAGAACATTTATTTTTCCATTCTATTTTTCATGGTCGGCTGGTTTCATGGGGTACCCGCCGTTGCACAGACAGCTGTCAGCGGCCGGGTAACCGACGAGGCAAACCAACCCATTGGCGGGGCTACGATAGCCGTACAGGGAAGCTCCGTGCGGACGCTAAGTGACGATGCGGGGAATTTCGTCCTCCGCGATGCCGCCCCCGGTACGGCGTTGCTTGTTTCTGCTATGGGGTATGCCCCGTACGAGGCGACCGTACCTGCCGGCGGCACCCTAAACATCACGCTCAGCCAGCAGGAGACGCTGTTGGACGAGATTGTCGTGGTGGGGTATGGCAGCATGGAGAAAAGCAAGATCACCAGTGCTATTGCCAACGTCAAGGCCGAGGAGTTCAATGTAGGCAACATCAATAACCCGGCACAACTGCTGCAGGGCAAGGTGGCCGGACTTAGTATTGTCGCCCCGCAGGGCAACCCCAATGGCGAGTTCAATATCCGGCTTCGGGGCCTGTCGACCCTGGGTGCCAACACGCAGCCGCTGGTAATTATCGATGGCGTGGTAGGTGCAGACCTGAACAGCGTAGACCCCAATGACATCGCCACCATGGATGTGTTGAAAGACGGCGGGGCCGCTGCCATCTACGGCACCCGCGGCTCCAGTGGTGTAATCATTATCACCACCAAGACCGGTAGCCGCGATCGCGCCAGCATCACATACAATACGTATGGTGCTGCCGAGCAGATGGACCGGTCGCTCCCCATCATGAGCCGCAGCGAATACCTGGCCAATGGCGGCACCGATTACGGCGGCGATACCGACTGGATGGATGCCATTACCCGCACGGCATATTCCCATGTACACAACGTGTCGCTTTCTGGCGGTGCCCAACAGTTTACCTACATGGGATCGCTCAATTACCGGAAAATCAACGGCATCGTCAACCGTACGGGCAATGAGCAACTAAACGGTCGGCTGAACCTCACCCAGCGGGCATGGGACGACAGGCTGACGCTCAACCTCAACCTATCGCTCAATTCGCGCGACGCCCAATTGGGGTTTGACGATGTCTTCCGTTCGGCGATTATCATGCCGCCCACGGCACCAGTTACGAGCACCGACCCCGAGTATGCCGCCTACGGGGGCTATTTCCAAAACCGCGCCCACGAGCTGTTCAACCCCGTCGCCATTATCGATCAAAACACGCGCGACCAGCGCACCACGCGGGCGCTATACAACCTGCAGGGCGATTTGAAGATCGTTGAGGGGCTTACGGCCAGTGCCCGCGTTGCCCGTACGGACGAGAAGATCGACGGAGGAAGCTACATTAGCCGCTACAGCTTATATGGTAGTGGCCTGGACCGGACAGGGCTCGCTTCGCAGAGTGCCTATCAAAACCAAAGCGACCTGTTTGAACTGACGGGCAATTACATCCACCGTTTCGATCGGTTGGATTTCAACCTGCTCGGTGGTTACTCCTACCAGCAGTTCTCGTCGCAGCATGCCTTTACCGAGGCGGGCAATTTCCTGACGGACGAGTTTTCGTATCACAACATCGCCGCCGCGCGGGATTTTGCCGATGGTCTTGCCAAGGGAGAAAGTTTCAAGGAAAGCAACTCACTAATCGCGTTCTTCGCGCGGGCCAACCTCAACTATGCCGATACCTACTTCCTGTCGGCCACCCTGCGCAGAGAGGGGTCATCGCGGTTTGGCGCGGGCAACAAATGGGGCAACTTCATGGGGCTGAGCGGTGGCATAGACGTGAGCCGGCTCGTTCCCATTCCACGTGTGAACCAGTTGAAAGTACGGGGCAGTTACGGCGTGACGGGCGCCCTCCCCGAGCAAAGCTACCTGTCACAGCAGATTTACGGACCGGGCTCCACGCTTACCTATTTCCTCTTCAACGACCGGTTTACCCCGGTATATTCGCCGCAAAGTAACCCCAATCCCAACCTCAAGTGGGAAAAGAAAGAAGAGATTAACCTAGGGTTGGATGTAGGCCTATTCGACTCACGGCTCATCGCCACCCTGGACGTGTACAATCGGCGTACGACCGATGCCCTGATCAGGCTGAATGTGCCCGTGCCCCCCAACCTGTATCCCACCACAGTGCTCAACGCGGGCGAGCTCCGCAACCGGGGTTTGGAAGTATCGGTTGTGGGCGATATCATCCGCCAACCTGATTTCAGCTGGCAGAGCCGCATTACCTATGCGACCAACAGCGCCCGTGTCATATCCCTCTCCCTAGGCGACATCCGCTACGGCACGCGTGACGTCGGTGGACTGCCCGCACCCCTCACCGGCAATGTGGTACGCGTGCAGGAAGGCCGTCCCATTGGTCAGATGATCGGCTGGATATACGAAGGTGTGGCCGACGACGGCAGTTACATCATCCGTGACCTTGACAACAGCGGCGATATCAATGAGCAGGATTTCGGAATCATCGGCCGGGGGTTGCCCAAAGGCGAATTCGGATTCGGCAACAACTTCCGGTATAAACGCCTCGACCTGAACATCTTTTTCAGGGGTGTGTATGGCCACGACCTTATCAACCTGCACCGTACGATGTTCGAACAAGTATCGCGCATCACCACGTATAACCTAATCAAGACCAAGCACTTCGATCCGGCGTATACGGGCCCGGTAGCCTACAATAGTCACTACGTGGAGAATGGGTCGTTCATCAAGCTAGATCACCTGTCGCTGGGTTACACCATCCAGCTGCCGGCCCGGTCACTGATCTCTTCGGCACGCATCCAGCTTACGGGACAGAACCTGTTTTACATCACCGGCTATTCGGGCGTCGATCCGGAGCCGCGCTACAGCTATGACAACAATGTGCTGGCCCCCGGCGTGGAGCCGTTGAACAGTTGGGTTACCACCCGTACCTTCACCCTTGGCGCAAACTTCACCTTTTAAATCCACGATCATGAAATGTACCAACTATCTACACCATATCATTCATCCCAAGGCTGTCCTGCGGGCCCTGCTGCTTAGCGCCTTTCTTTGGCCGGTGGTGTCCTGCACCGATCTTGATGAGCAGCTCTATAGCCAACTGAACAATGAAAACTTCCTTAAGAACGAAGCCGAAGTACTATCTGCGCTGGGCGCTGCTTATAGCGGTTTGCGCACATTCCAGAAGTTTGACAACATGTGGACGGTCTACTGCACGGGCGACGAAGCCGTGGTACCCGGCCGCACCGGGGGCGATTGGGCCGGCGACGGGCAGGACCAGCAGATGACGGACCATAAGTGGACGGTCAACAACCGCTTTTTCCGGGGGTCCTGGGAGCAGTTCTTTGCTCAGGTAAATGCCTGTAACCGGCTCATCTACCAGCTGGATCAACTCGATGCCGTTGCCTATGCGAGCTACATCTCCGAGGTCAAGGTTGTCCGTGCGCTTTGGTACCTCTGGCTCATCGATTTCTGGGGCAACGTGCCCATTGTGGATCGCTTTGACGTAGCGCAAGACTATCTGCCGGCCAGCAGTACCCGTAGCGAGGTATTCGGTTTCATCGAAAGTGAAATCATAGGCAACCTTGCCAACCTGAGCAAGGAAAAGAGCCCCACCACCTATGCCCGGGTCGACTATTGGACGGCGCAGGCCATCCTGGCCAAACTCTACCTCAATGCCGAGGTCTACACCGGCACCGCGCAGTGGCAGAAGGCATTGGCCGCGTGCAATGAAATCATCGGATCGGGGCAATTCAGCCTATCCAACACCTATGGCGAGAATTTCATTTCGAAGAACGAGAATTCGCCGGAAGCCATCTTCGTGATTCCGTTTGATGCCATCTACACCCAATGGGAATGGATTCTGCCAATCGTATCTCTCCATTATTCCAGCCAGCAGACATTCAACATAACCAACGGACCGTGGAACGGACTATCCGTGCAAACCGATTTCTTCTATCTCTACGAAGACGCTGATGTGCGCAAGGATCACAACTTCCTGTGGGGACCGCAGTACACCGCTACCGGCGCCCCTTTGCTCGACCCCGGCTACGAGCGCGACCCGGCAATAGATCCCGATGGCCCACAGATCAATTTCACTCCCACGTTCAACTCGCTGTACAACACCGCACGCCAATCGGGCGTACGCATCAAGAAGTGGGAAATCGAAATGGGCGGCAATGGATTCCCCAGCAGCGATTTCGCCGTGTTCCGCTATTCGGACATCCTGCTCATGAAAGCCGAAATCCTGTGGCGCCTCCGTGCGGCGGATGCGGAAGCCCTTGCGCTGGTAAACCAAATCCGGGAGCGTGCCGGCGTCGAACCCTTTGCATCGCTCAACGCGGAGCGCGTGCTCAACGAGCGGGGCCGCGAACTTTTCCTTGAAGGGTGGCGCCGGTCAGACCTCATCCGTTTCGGGCGGTACAACGATGCCACCGTGCTAAGGCCCTACGTCAGCGAGTCATACAAACAGCTTTATCCCATACCGCAAGATCAGATTGCAGCCAACCCCAATCTTGTACAAAACCCAGGTTATAACTAATTCTCATGCCCTACACAACTCCTATTATGCGTCATTTCCATTATTTCTTTCGCTTTTCCTTTTTTGCCGTACTTTTCATGGTTCATCAGGCGGCCATCGCTCACGACAGCCCGCACACCCGCAAGGGTGCGGGCCCCAAATACTGGATTGCCTATGAGCAGTGCTGGATTACCAACAGCCCGATCACCGAAGACCGCTGGCAGAAAAACATCGATTGGATGGCCCAGACATTCAAGGCCTATGGGTTTGATATGATCTGCAACGACGGATGGATAGAAACTGCGCAGACCATCGATGCCCATGGCTACATCACCAAATATAATGACGATTGGGAACATACCTTTTCGCACTGGTCACATTACGTGCAGCAAAAGGGCATGAAACTGGGGGTTTACTACAACCCCATGTGGATGACCAAAGCGGCCTATGATCAAAATGTGACCGTAGCGGGAACTTCCTATACAGCACAGGACATTGTGGGTAACATTTCGTTCAACGAACCGCTGTATTGGGTCGATACCGATAAGCCCGGGGCCAAGGAGTGGATTCAGGGCTATGTGCGGCATTTCATCGACATCGGCGCCACATACCTGCGCATCGATTTCCTCGAAAACTACGAGCGCAATTACGGGACCACCAAATACCGGCAGGCCCTCGCCTGGATCAAGGAGGCCGCAGGTGACCAGCTGTTTCTCAGCCTGGTCATGCCCAACTGTTACCACCACGGCGAAGCCGAGCTTGCGTATGGTGACATGATCCGCATCGATGACGATTGTTTCGACGGCGGTTGGGACTTCGTGAGCGATCGGCGGCGGGGAGAACAGCGGCCCATCTGGCCGCAATACGGCAACGCGTTTGACGGCTTCATCGGGTTTTCGGATATCGGCGGCCGCGGGCAACTGATCCTGGATGGCGATTTCATGCGCATGAACACCATGGCAACCGACGAGGAGCGTAAATTTATGATCTCGCTCATGGTCGTCGGCGGTTCGGCACTGGCCATCGCCGACCAATACGATACCATCGATGGGCACGAGTGGGTGTACCAAAACGAAGAATTGCTCGCCCTCAACGAGCAGGGGCTGGTCTGCAAACCGCTGAGCAACGACCCGAAAGATGTCGCTGCAAGCTCCACCTGGATCGGGCAGTTGCCCAATGGGGATTGGATCGTGGGCCTGTTCAACCGGGAGGACACCCCTCAGTTGCGCAAGGTAGATTTTGACCGTGACCTAGGCATAGCCGCTAGTGAGGTGACCCGCATCCGCGACCTTTGGACACATACCGATCTGGATGGCGGAGCAGGTGGATTTGCGAATACACTGGCGCCCCACTCCTGCCAGATACTCCGGCTCACAACCACCCAAAAGCGCTACGAGGCCGAAGTAGCTTCCTATATGGGGGGCGCACGAAAAGGCAATACCTATTTCAACCATAGTGGCATGGCTTATGTGGATGTACATGCCATTGATGGTGCCAAAACATTGTTTGCCGTCGAGGTAGCCGAAGGCGGCAGCCATACCCTTGGTTTGCGTTATGGCACACATACTTCGGAACCAGCCGCTTGCATAGTGACCGTTAACGATAGAAAATCCGACCGTTTGGCCTTACCTGCCTCGCTGCAGCCCAATACGTGGCAGCAGGCATCTTATGAGATTATGCTTCGACCCGGGGTTAATTACCTCAGCGTAGCGAGTACCGGAGACGGTGGGCATACCTTCCTATTGGATTTTATAGAAGTAGGAGAAAAGTAGATGCCCTTTTCCCCATACCTTGCCGATGGTTTCCCGTTAAGACGCCGTCTTTTGGCCTTTTTGCCAAGATATGGTGGGGTATCGCCGGGATAGGGCACGGATGACGCACGGATGATGGATGACTGAAGGTGCGCTAGGCCATAACCCCGGAGCGAGTGCCCGTGTGCTGGGCATCATCCCCGGGTTCATGATTGTACCGGGGTCCACCGGTCGGGGCCCTGCTAACAAGAAGTCCTACGCTACCGTCACCTTATGCTACGCAGCCGGCGCCATACCTTATATCCCGGTACGGTTGCTGATACATAGCATCTCGATGGCTTCCTGCCGATAGATTTTGCGCTGGAAGAAGCGCTCCAAATCCATTAGTATAAATATACATTTGGCAACAGATAATGATGTTGCAGGGAAACCGACAATCCGATATCGCGCGGCAGCCCTTCGCCGTCAGGCGATCTGATACGCCACGTACAGCACAATATCTAGCAGTTTGTCCGTGTCAAACGCCGCTACCGGTCCTGCCGGCGGTGTTGTCGGCGCGAGGTCACCGGATGCTTTCACCTTAATCACATGGTCTTTGATCACGCCGGCACTCAGCAAACTACCCAGGTCTTTTGCATACAGGTTCCCTAAAGCGGCATCCCGCGTAAATCCAGTTTGATCGGCACCATTGAGGCTGATGCTGACACCATTTACCGTTTGCCCTTCGGGCGTGACCAGAATCAACTTGGATTTAGTCACCTTGAGCGGCTTCCCATTCAGGAACAAAGGGAAGTGCTTCTGTGCGATCTGCAACAGCACCTCTGTATCGGTCGGTTGCACAGTGAGCCGGTGGAAATCAGTCGAAAACTCTTGCCGGAGGCTGATTGACCGCGACATCGGATTATCCTTGAGGACTTGGGTCAACGTACCTTCTATGGTATCGTTTTGTTCCTCTACCCTATCCCGGAAAAGCTCATCGTATTCTGCCGTATAGTTGATATGGATAATGACGTCGTTGATGGTCTGGTAATCAAACTGCCTGAATGATTTTGGCAGGTCGAGTTTCCAGGAGCTGATGGCACCGGCCCCTTCGAATGGCATGTACCTGTCATCCCTGAAATTAAGCTGAAACACACCGGCATCCTGCTGTGCCGTACTGGTAGCAATCACGGTCGTACGCGATTTCGGTACGTCTTTCAGCTCTGCATTGCCCAGTTTAGCCTCCATCCGTACCTGACTTGAAGTCAGTGACAACGTCGCCCCAACATTGGTGTATGGTCCGGTGATACATGGGATGGTCAGCCGTACCGATTGTATTTTCCTTCGGTACTGGCCAGGGTAAAACAGGTCAAAGTACACTTCCGGAATACTGAACGCACAGGTACCGGTTTGTTTAAGTGTCAACAGCGCGGCTGGGTCAAGCTGCGTAAGCGAAAAAGCCTGGTCGATCTCATTTTTACGGTAATTGGTTTCCAAGTACCTGCGTTCCATGGCGTGCAGCGCCATCAGCAGCTGTTCTCCGGCCAGCAAGCCGC
>Ga0182739_1002229_pt1 | contig 18397 bp, 24 predicted proteins | sample eDN5th30CBELigBY_FD_128873 | JGI IMG/M metagenome (GOLD analysis project Ga0182739, IMG submission 128873) | Enriched backyard soil microbial communities from Emeryville, California, USA - eDNA 5th pass 30_C BE-Lig BY (version 2) (version 2) | ecosystem: Environmental > Terrestrial > Soil >...
CTAATGCGAGGCTGAGGGCGATAGCGATGGCAATTCCGACCCCGATCCCCATGGCGATATTTTCAATCGCCACGCCCATGACGACGCCGACCGCGAGCCCGACACCGAAGTTGACCGGTCTGCACATATCGAAGACATAGGCCAGATTTTACCTGCCGCACAGAGGCGAACGATGTTCAGGGATTACGAGACATTGAAGGCAGCGATCGAGGCCGCCAAGCTGTTGGGCGCAAGATCAGCGCGCGAAGCGGCGCAGCGGACGTTGCGCCGTGAGGTTACCGATCGAGAATGGGCTGAAGCGGGCGCGCGCTGGGAAAAGGCTTGGCTCGAATGCGGAGCTGGATCGGGTCGATAGGGGGACAGTTCCTGTCGAAGGCTCATCCCGACGAGTCCGTCGGCAACGCTTGGGCCGGCAATTCTCGCCATACCGAACCGCCACAATCGTCACAGCAAAACACCAAAGTGATTTTTCTGACTTCCTCGCCGCCTATCGGCGGCATAGTGGCCAGATGTCGCATCGGCTTTTCGCACCGCATGCAACGAGGCATTTCCATTGGCGGCCTCCCTGCGGTTGCCGAACAGGAGTGCAATACGCCAACCGGTCGATTGCAGGCCCCATCCATCCAAACGATCGGTCCGGCTTAGCGTGACCGGCCGACGTTTCCGCGAGAACAGGAAATTCAGAAGCAAGACGAAAGTTCGCCAGTAGCCACATTGGCTCATCACGTCTTCCGGGAACTGTTTCATTCACGGGCTTGTTACCATCCGCCGGCCCCCTCCGCACCGCTGGCGCCCGCGCCCTCATGCCAGAGGCGCGAGCGTTTGCAGGCCAACGGTGAACTCCGGGTCGGCAGGCCCTGCGCGCCGGGCGCGGGGCCTTCTATTGACGAGCAACCCGGGAACCAAATCCATTCGGCGAAGTTGTTCCGAAGTGACACAGGCTGTTTCTGGGAAGCGTCAACTTAAAGCCCGCCCCAGTGGCGGGCTTCTCTTATGCAGCTGATCAGCTGCGCGATTCTATTGCGGCCAAAGCGGCCAGGTCTTCGACCGTCATCGGACGTCCCGCGGCATCTCGCACGCCGATCTGCTTGATCCCGTCGGCCTCCCATTGCCGACACAGAATCAGCGCCTCCTGCGCCGAATTTCTGATTGTTCCCACCGTCGCGCTCGGCCTAACGACAAACACCTCGAATTCCATTGCCCTTTCCCGCCGCATCCGCGGCGAGCATGAAGCGGATTTACTACAGCCACAAGCAGTGTTGGCCAGAATCGCCGCAATTGCCACCACTGGCGCGGTGGCCTGGCCTCGAATACCGGTCCTGCGGGCTCTGGAGGGTATTTGCGCTGCCGCTCCTCCCGACGCGGAGGCCGGTTGGGTCCGCGCTCGACGAAGACACGCCGATCGCGTTTTTCACCGGCGTCCAAGCCCCCTGGATCGGTCTCGTCCCGTTCCTTCGCAACGTCGCACTCGTTGGCGAGCCGACGGTTCGCCTCCACCTCAATCATCAAAACGAGTGCTAACCCGAATGCGCCAGCGATCTACGTCAAAGTTTATAGCGGCGCGGTCCGTTGAAGGTTAGCGAATAACACAATTTTGCGCTGCGCGTACTCGGCGGCCCGGCGCACCGCCAACGGATTCGTCGATGGACAGTCAAGCGGCAAAGCGACGTCTTGGCGCGGTCGAAAGAGACATTTCCATCTCCGCGTTCGTCATTCAGAGGCAACGCACAGTATTGGCCATACTGGAGCGCGACGGTCCTGAACGTCTTGCTGCGCAGGCGCGTTCCTTGCTCGGCGTGCTCCTAGAGGCCCAAGCGCTGCGCATTGCAGAACGCGACAAGCTCCTGGTCATTCTGGCTAACGAGTAGCGATTTTAGGAGCTTCACTCGAAGCTCTTCAAGTAAAGCGCGGCCTTATGGTCCGAGGTGGAGACCGCCCCCAATAGCTGAGAAAACGCTTCAAAGACTAACCTCGTCCCCTTTTATATTCCAACCGCACACCGCGCTCGCCAGACAATTCAAATTAGCCCGCGCGTGAATGCAGTTGCGCCATCTGCCTATGTCAAATTTCATAGCGCACTGGCACCTTAAGGAGCAAAAGGACGCGGTGCTGAAATACTTCAGATCTGTGAACTTCAGCCCACTGTTGCCCCCGCTTTCTTTTTCGCCGCGCCTGACCCAACGCACTCAATTGATCAGACCTGCTCATCCCGAAGACAAAGGCTTTCGCTGGACGGTCGCAAGAAATTCCTGCCGCGAAGACTCCCAATGCCGGATGGATCTGGGCGCCGATAACGACTCGGAGTTACCGTGAACTTCCATCGAACCGATCGCTTCGGCAAAGATTAAGGATCGTCTCCGGGGCACAATCGGACTGCTCAATCCGGATCTCTTCCGCGCACTAGCTTTGCAAGCGCCGATCGCGACGGCGCGAAGAACGTCGTACCGGTATGCGCTGTGGAAAAATCGAGAATTTTGTCGTGAGCGCCTGGCGGTTCGCCGACGAACATGCGTTCCAGCATCTTCTCGATCACCCAGAGTCGGCGCGAGTATCCTATGAAGTATGTTCCGAATTCGCGCCGCCCCGCACTGCCGAAAGGCATATTATCTCGCAGTATATCGTGTTCGACGCCGTGTTCGTCCACGATCGTAGCAAGCGTCTTGTGCGATTTCTGACCAGCCTTCTCGTCGTCCAGTTCGATGTTGTCCGCTTTAGTGCGTCCTATGATCTTCTCCTGCTCGTCAACGCTGATTGCTTTCCACGCAGACAGATTGTGCAGATACTTTTGAACGACGACGTAACTCCCCCCTGCAAAGGGACGATCTTCGTCGCCCACCAACGCTGCCTCCGGAATGTCGTGCCCAACCGGATTCGCGGTGCCATCAATGAATCCAAGAAGGTCTCGTGCGTCGAAGTAGCGAAAGCCTGACGTTTCATCAACGACGCGAACGGCATCGCCGAGCGTGTCGAGCAACAGCTTGCACAGCTCGAAGCACAAATCGAAGCGCTCCGCCCGGATGTGAAAGAGCATATCTCCGGGAGTCGCAGGCGCCTTGTGGGTCGAGCCCTCTATCGGGGAGAAGGGTTTGAGTTCGGCCGGCCGATTGGAAGAATCAAGCCGATCCCACAGTGCCGATCCGATCGCTACAATGCAGGACAGCTTGTCATGGAGGTTGCGGAAGCCCACCGTTTTAAGAAGGTCGTCAAGGCTTCCGAGCGACGAACGGACGACGTCAATCGCTCCATCGCCTTCGAGAACCTCAAGAACCAGAAAAATGGCGGCGCGGGAGAGCGGAGCTTCGATACTCTGGGCGTCGATGGGCACCCGGTCCCAAGTATGACCTGTCATATGTGCTCCGGCAACCGTAGCGCGGCAATCAACCGAACTTGCGTCCGCTACCAATTCTTCTATGCCTGAGACTTCCCCGCTCGGCAATCATTCCAGTCGATTCGCTCTATGAGCAGTTTCTTCGAACGCCTCGCCGGAACCTACCTCTGCATTCAATGATTAAATTATTGTCGACGGCGCAATCGCCATCTTACACGGGACCCTCTGGGGTCTTGCGTCAAACGGACGGCGATTGACCGGCATGGATTGCGCCAGCAAGCTGTTGATGTTCCGCGCCTCCTCCCTTTGACGAGTCTGCCGGTCACATAAACAACGATCTCTTCCCGACGTTTCACATTCAACTAGTGTTGCGGACACGCAAACGGATGCGGATGAAGGGTCTTAAGCGGTTGGCGCCGCGGTCGGCAAAGCGACCCACCCGAAACTCTCCTGCTGTGTCTATCTCTTTAATTGTTGAAAGGCTAAGGCCCAAGGCATGACGCACATCTCGGTCCGGCCAGGTGCGTGACAACCTAGAATCTCGTTCGAGGTCATGATGGCGGGAAGTCGTAAAGGTCAGCATCCACGTCCGGGCGTCCGCACAATGCACCGCGGATAATCTCTGCGGCGATGCGAGAATAGGTGGTGCCATTGCCGCCGTAACCCAACGCAGCCCAACAGTTTGGCATGCCGGGCACTTCCCCGATCGTCGGCAATCCGGTTTCGCTATGGCCGAAAGACCCGCTCCACGCGTGCACGGCGCGCGCATCGATGTCGGGCAGGCAGCGCGCAAGTTTGCGTTCAAGCGTGCGCGTCTTGCGCACATTCAGCGAATCGCGACGGTCATCGTCTTCAAATGGCTCGTCCTCGCCGCCGCAGATGACACGACCGTCGGAGGTCGTTCGGATATAGAGATAGGGATTGGCCGCTTCCCAGATCATCGGCTCGCCTTGCCAGAGGTTGCTTCTCTGCGGCGCGGTAGCAATCGCCCATGTGGAAACAACTTTATGATTACGCTGCGGTACTTGCTTTGGAAGTTCGTAGCCAGTAGCGAATACGAGATGCCGCGCGCGAATGTCCCGCCCGTCCGACGTTCGCGCAGTGACGCTGCGGGCGCGCCCCTTCACGTCCACGATGTCGACCGGCGCGAACACCCTCGCTCCTCGTCCAACGGCATCCATCAAGAGTGCGGCTGTGGCCTTGCGGGGATCAATCACGAGATTTCTATAACTCATGAGCGCCGCTGCGCCTCGAATGGCGAACCTATCGCGAAGCGTCTTGCGATCTAAATAGACGGTTTCCAAGCCAATACTTCGACGGTGCTCACATTCGCGCTGCAGCGCAGGCGGATCAAGGATACTTCCGGCCAGATAGATGGTATCACGTTCTACGACATCGGGACATTTTACCGAGTGCAACGCCCCTGCAAGCGAATCTATGGCAAGACGTGAACGTCGCCAGGCTCGCTGCGCGCCATCGATACCGATTCGTCGGCCGAGAAGCGTCAGTGGTAGGTCGATCTCATATTGGACTAAAGCAGTGCTTGCGGCAGTCGAGCCTAGCCCCGGGCCGCGACGATCGACAATGACAATATCCTTCCCTTCTGCCGCGAGGGCCTGAGCCACCATGGCGCCGGTTATTCCTGCACCAATGATCAAGACTTCGGCATCAAGGTTGCCTGAAAGATTTTGCACGTCTATCGCGATGCGGCGGCGGCCGTGCCAAACGGGCTTTCCCGTTCTCAAATCAAGCTTCTTTGTTACCATGGTCCGCCAAACCCTTTGTCGTGGCACGCCTGAAGCAATCCGCGATGCCGGCTCCAACCAAACCGCTTAGGCCGAACGCTCGCGGATCGTACTCGATTTCACGGTCGGCACGCCGATACCTGTGACCATAGCGAGGGCATCCTAGCCGACTCAAAAAAGCCGTCATGCGACTTCCCTCAGGTCTCCAATGTCCGTGGCCAGTCCCCTCCAGAATGATTTTCCGGATTCATCTCGCGCCCGCGAAAGACTCAAGCTGCTGACCGGCGTCTACTCCTATGACGATCCCTGTTTCGTCCCGAAAGCGGATGCGAACCCGCTTTCCCCGCGACCCCTGCCAGAACACAAGCGCTTATGCCGGCGTGTCCATTAACGTCAGTGCGGTCATCTTCCTCCCCACTGAACTCGATGCCATGCCCAACGCGCTGTATAGACGTAAGTTTCAATGCGATCCCAGCATGGATACAACCGCGGTCCCTACGAACTTAAGTGGCCACGCGATGTTCAAAAAAGCGGACGTATCGGGGACGAAGAACATGATCGTCATTGGGCGAGCTGTGTCGACAATACTTATCGTATTGCCGACGCCGCAAGGATCGACCGAAATACAGCCAAGTCTGCTGCCTCTCGGCACATTGGCACAGGCTCCCGCAGTCGCGGAAGCGGTGTCGGACACAATGGGGTACACGCTCTCCGGATTGTCCGGATCAAACCGGTGCGCCGCACACATCCGCCTCAGGCCCTCGATGAGACTGCAACCGAGCATCTAAAGCGCTCAGAAGAGTTGATCGAACGTCAACCGCTCTCCAAATCCATCTGTCGAGGATGCTGACACCGGCGATATCGACATGACGCTGCCCACAAATCGTTGCCCACGAAGAGATCCCCCTCGTCGCAAGGAACTTAAGGCGCCCGACTGCACTTGAAATGCACAGCAAAGGTGCCGTCATGGAAGAAAACTCAGATAAGCCGGTCGTCAAAACGGCTATCAAGGCACGGCAAGGTTTTCTTGACAGGCCGATACTTGCCGTATTGGCGGTGAGTACGGTTTTGGCGGCCGGAGTTCTGTTTCTATTGTGGCAGTTATGGACCTAGCGAAATGAAATCCGAACGGTGGCAAAGCTTGAGCAAGACCGCCGTTCTGGCGTGGGCCGTCCTTTTGTGCGCAGGCAGCGTAAGCGCACAGTCGCCGGCCGACCCGGCGGTGGAGGCCTGCCGCACAACCGGACTATTGGCTCTCCAGGAAAAATCGCCCTCTGTCCGCGATCTGATCTTTGACATGGAAACGCTGGCGGTTTCAAAGGCGGACACATCTGTCGGAGAAGTACCCGTGCGCGTGGTCATTATGGGAGAGGCGTATCTCGAACGGAAGGCAACGGGTAAACCTCAGCGATTCGTGTGCCTTATCGGCGAGAAGGGAAAGGTACTTTTGACTTTCTTCACGGCCCGATAGCGAAGCTGAGCGAAATGCCAAATGGCACCATTGATAGTAGCGTGATCGACCGCTGTGACCATTTGACGCTTCGCCATATTGCTTCGGAATGCGCCGCAGCGCGTTGAACTGCGATTGGGAGCGCTTCGACGCGCGCCGACCGTGATCCCGTTGTTTGCAGGCCGCAGAGGCGATGTGGATGGAAGTGCCCTATTGCGGGCTGGCGCCGTTGCCGGCCGAATTGTTGGGACGCTGGAATTTCGACCCCTTCCTGATCGCCGCCATGGCAGTGATTGCGGGTGTCCACGCCGTTGCCTTGCGGGACGATGATCGCGAGCGGACCCTCCTAGGTGGTGGGGCCATGCCGGGCGGCAAGGCCGTGCGATACGCCATCGCGTGGTTGCTGCTCGGTGCCATTTTTATATCCCCGTTCTGCGCGCTCGCCTCATCGCTGTTCTCTGCACGCGTCGCACATCATGTGCTCCTTATCGGCGCGGCAGCTCCGCTTCTCGTGCTGGCTCTCCCAGCGCCGCTGCGGTCGCTGCGCTTTCCCGTCGCCGTCATAGGCGGGGCCGCGTTTCTCCACACCGTCGTGCTGTGGTTCTGGCATGCTCCTGTCCCCTACGCCGCCGCGCTGGCGAGCCATGGCACCTACTGGCTGATGGAACTGAGCCTGCTGGGCTCCGCAATTCTGCTCTGGCTGGCCATCCTTTCGCCGCGCGCGTCCTTCGGCTCAGTGATGACGACACTGCTGGGCACCGTCATCCAGATGGGACTGCTCGGCGCGCTCATCACATTCGCGCGTGCGCCGCTCTATGAAGCGCATTTCGCCACCACGGAACCCTGGGGAATGACCGCGCTTGCCGATCAGCAGCTTGCCGGCCTGATCATGTGGGTTCCTGCGGCGATCCCTTACGTGCTGGCAGCCATGGCGATCGCGGTCAGGAGACTGGCCCAGCTCGAGCGCCCCGCCGAGCTCGCGTCATGATCGCCTGGCTCAAGTCCGTCCACATTGCCGCAATGATGGTCTGGTGCGGCGGCCTTCTGCTGCTCCCGAGCATTTATCGCCAGCGCGACCAGCTTGAAGACAAGGAATCGCTGCACGACCTGCATCGCTTCACGCGCGCGCTGTTCATCAACGTCACGTCGCCTGCGGCTTTCGTGGCCGTGGCCGCGGGGACGGCTCTCATTTTCATGCGCGACGCGTTCACCGTGTGGATGATGTTCAAGCTCTCCGCCGTCGGTGCGCTGGTGGCCCTTCATGTGCGCCTGGGCTACGTGATTCTACATCTGTTCGATCCCGGCAGCCGCTATGCATGCTGGCGGCAGGTGGCATCCACGACGGCGACGCTCGTGGTGATCCTCACCATTCTCTGGCTGGTACTCGCCAAGCCCGAAATCGGCCTTGCCGGCCTGCCGGCATGGATGCGCGAGCCCGGCGGTCTTCAATCCTTGCTGGAGACCATGAGTCCGATGCCATGATCGAAAACCAGCTTGCCGCCGTGCCAGCCGGCGATGACGACGAAAATGCTGGCCAGCACCGACAGCAACAGGCCGAACGGCAGCACGGCGGCCTCCGGCGCCTCGATCCGCATGCCCCAGTTCATGCCGGCGATCGAAATCAGCGTGACTGCGGCGACCGCGTGGGTCCAGCTCGCGGCGCGCTTGCGGATGCCTGCCACCAGCAGCAGTTCGGCGGTGCCTGCGATGCTGGCCGCGATGCCAAGCCAGAACGCAAAGCCGGACGCCCACAGCGCTGCGCGCGGCCAGAACGGATCGGCCGTCCACCAGTAGAATATGTCGCATCCGAGGGTGGAAATCACCAGCGCGATCGGGAAGGTCACCAGCATGGCGTGGATCGGATGACCGGCGACCGCCACCAGCGAACCGGTGTCGTGCTGCGCCACCTCCTCGACAACCGGACTGTGGTGTGGCTTGTCGGTTTCCTGCATTGCGTGACAATGCGCTTGCCTGCCTTCCGGTTCACCGGCCCCGCTGTCGCAGCTGTCGGGCTCACCCTTGCCGGCTGTACGGGACCGCTCTCGACTTTGGATACTGCAGGGCCGGCCGCCGCCTCGATCGCAACTTTGTGGTGGGTGATGCTGGCCGGCGCGATGGCGCTATTTGCCCTGGTGGTTGCGCTGCTGCTGGCGGCATTCGTGAAGCCCGGTTCAGGCGCCGGAACCCGGCCGCTGCTGTGGCTTGCCGGCGGCGGTCTGGTCTTGCCGGCCTTCGTACTTACTCCGCTGCTGTTCTACGCGCTGTGGAGCGGCGAGCGCCTGCTCGCCCATCCGCTCTCCGGCGCGATCCGTATCGAAGCCGAAGCGCGGCAATGGCAGTGGACGTTCACCTATCCGGATGCCGCCGGCGGCCCGCGTTCTACGGTGAACGTCCTGCATGTGCCTGCAGGCAGCCCGGTCGATCTCCGCATCACCAGCGCCGATGTGATTCACAGTTTCTGGGTGCCGCGCCTTGCAGGCAAGATCGACGCCATTCCGGGACACACCAACATGCTAAGGGTCGTCGCAGAGCGACCAGGCTTCTACCGGGGCGTCTGTGCGGAATTCTGCGGCACCGGTCATACGGGGATGGAAGTCCTGGTCGAAGCGCATCCGCCTGACGAATATGCCGCGCGACTGGTTCGGCTGGCGGAGCCCGTTCATTGACTGCGCCGCCCGCCCCACCGGCCGATCCGATCCGCCTGCACAAGCAGCTTGATGCCGTGTGGCGAACGCCTGCCGGCCTCGGCCAACTCGCGGCCGTCAACCACAGCGTGATCGGCCGGCGCTTCATCGTCACGGCCCTTGTCTTCTTCGCAGTCGGAGGCATCCTGGCGATGCTGATCCGCGCGCAGCTTGCCACGCCGCGCAGCGCCTTCCTCGGGCCGGACATCTACAACCAGATCTTCACCATGCATGGCACGGTGATGATGTTCCTATTCGCCATTCCGCTGTTCGAGGGTTTGGCAATGTATCTCCTGCCGAAGATGCTGGGCGCGCGCGACATGGCGTTCCCGCGACTCTCCGCCTACGGTTACTGGTGCTATCTGTTCGGCGGATCGATCCTGCTGCTGGCGCTGTTCTTTGGCGTCGCGCCGGATGGCGGCTGGTTCATGTACACGCCGCTGTCGTCGCGCACCTATACACCGGGAATCAATGCCGACGTCTGGCTGATCGGCGTGACCTTCGTGGAAATCTCGGCGCTGTCAGCGGCCGTGGAGATCATCGTCACGGTGCTCAAGCTGCGCGCACCTGGCATGTCGCTCGACAAGATGCCGCTGTTCGCCTGGTACATGTTGGTCACAGCCTTCATGATGCTGGTCGGATTTCCACCGCTGATCCTCGGTTCGGTGCTGCTGGAGGTGGAGCGCGCGTTCAATCTTCCGTTCTTCGATCCGGCGCGCGGCGGCGACCCGCTGCTGTGGCAACACCTGTTCTGGCTGTTCGGCCACCCGGAGGTCTACATCATCTTTCTGCCGGCCGCAGGTGTGGTTTCGACCGTGCTCCCGGTACTCGCGCGGCGGGAAATCATCGGCTACCTCTGGATCGTGGTCAGCATCGTCGCGCTTGCCTTCCTGAGCTTCGGGCTATGGGTGCACCACATGTTCACAGTCGGCATCCCGCACCTCGCGCTCGCATTCTTCTCGGCAGCATCGACCGCGGTCGCCGTTCCGACGGCGGTGCAGATCTTCGCATGGATCGGCACGCTACTGGCGGGCCGACCGCAGTTGAAATTGCCGATGCTGTTCCTGCTCGGATTCTTCTTCGTGTTCGTAGCCGGCGGGCTTACCGGCGTGATGCTCGCAGTCGTCCCGTTCAACTGGCAGGTCCATGATACCCATTTCGTGGTCGCGCACCTGCACTACGTGCTGGTCGGCGGATTCATTTTTCCGATGCTGGCGGCCGCCTATTACTGGCTGCCGCACTTCACCGGACGTTCGCCGCGACACAGTCTGGGCACTGGCGCGTTCTGGCTTATTTTCATCGGATTCAATCTCACGTTCCTGGTCATGCACTGGACCGGGCTCATGGGGATGCCACGACGGGTCTATACTTACAGTCCGGACACAGGCTGGGAATGGCTCAACCTGATCTCCTCGATCGGCGGATTTCTAATGGCGATGGGGTTTGCTCTGTTCGCCGTCGATCTTTTCCTGCAATGGCGGTTTGGCCGCCGTGCCGAACGCAATCCCTGGAGTGCAGGCACGCTCGAATGGGCAACGCCCATGCCGCCGCCAGCCTACAACTTCGCCTCGCTTCCCCCGGTGACGGCGCGCGCCCCGCTCGCTGATGCGCGCGACCTCGGAACGGAGCTGGCGCGCGGCCGCGGCTATCTCGGCTTCGTACGCCATGGCTGGCTGGAGACCCTGGGCGTGGAAATCACTTCGGGCCGGGTCGAGCAGGTGGTGCGGCTGCCACGCCCGACTTATCTTCCGCTCATCAGCGCCCTGTTGACAGGCGTGTTCTTTGTTTCAGTGCTTTTCAAGCTCTATGCGCTGGCTGTCCTGGGTTTTGTCGCCGCGGTCGGCTCGCTCCTGCTGTGGAGTGTGACATCGGGTGACCGCCGCGACCGTGGCCCGCTGCCGATCGGCTGCGGCGAGGTGGCCCCGCCGCATTCAGAAGCACCGGATGCGCCCTCCCGGTGGGCCATGGTCCTGGTGCTGGTTGCGGATGCCACGGCCTTCGCATCGCTCGCCTTCGGCCTCCTGTTCCTCTGGGTGGTAGCGCCGAACTGGCCGCCACCGCAACTGATCGAACCCGGCCTGACGAAGTCCGCCTTGGTGATCGTAGCACTTGCCATCGCTGCCTGGAGCGGCGGCCGTGCTCTCGCTCCGGGATTTCTCGAAGCGCCGTCCCGTCGCGACCTTCAGATGATCATCGCCGCGGCGGCGCAGACGACCGCGCTGGGAGGACTTATCGCGATCCTTATGATCGTACCCGACCCTACACGGCACGCGTATACAGCCGCCACTTTCGCGATCCTCATCTACGCCGCGATGCATGCCGGCCTTGGCGTGATATTCGCTCTGTTTGGCCTCTGGCGCAGCCGAAATGGTTATGTCTCCGCGGTGCGCTCGCTCGACCTTCGGATAGCGGTTCTCTGGCACAAGGCAACCCTCGGCATCGGCGTTGCCTCGCTACTTCTGATCCACAGCCTTCCATGGGCAATGGGGCAATGAAAGCGCTCTCACAGCGCCCGGCCGGGCCTGTGTTCTTGGCCCTCGGCTTTCTGATATGGGCGTCTGCCTTCAGCATGCTTTACGCCGCGCTGTCGATCGGATGCGAGCTTGGCTGGAACAGCATCACGTGGGGGATATTCGACCTGCTTCGGCTGATCCTGTTTATGCTGTGGGCCGGCCATATGACATTACTTGCTTGGCTCTATCGCGTGTGCCGAAAGCGGCTCGACACTTCCGGCGAAGAGAATTCTTCGGCCGCGCGCTTTCTGGGCCGTGCTTCGCTTGGCGCCACTATGGCCGCAGTCGCCTCGACTTTCTGGATCGGGCTGGCGATTCCGCTCTCCTCGACATGCGGCTAGCAGTCGGGCTCAGTTTGGCGCTTTCTTTCACAGATAGGCGTCGTCGCGATAGACTGCGCGTGGGCCCCTCGCAAGCACCTTCCAGATGCTATGACGACCACGCAAAAAAGACGTTTGTCTGCGTAGCGCTTGGCTATCTCAATGTCGATCGTGTGGAATTTGCCCCGACCTTCGGTCGCGGTCTGACAGAGGAGCTTGCTATCAAACGGTAGCGACTCCTCTGTCTCTTTGCGCATTCGCCCGAGGCGCACGATCCTGCACTTGTCAGTAAACTGAAGACGGACCGACGATAGCCTCTTCGCGCAGTCGTCCTCCGGCCACCGCAGCCCAATATGCTGCACCGGCGGCGATGATCGATACAGCACCGATCAGAAACGCCAGCACGATGGCCAGCTTGCGTGCTGTGTCGGCAGCCTTCTTGGCTTCTTCAATGGCCGTATCGACGCGCTTTCGTGCGTCTTCCTGGGGAACATTCGCCTCTGCCGCGACAATACGGGCAATATAATCACGAACCTCGTTCGTAATCCGGCCTTGCGCGGTCGCCGTCGACAGGATGCGAGTGACTTCCGCAGCAGCATTCTGCCTCTGGAGCGGGCCCGCGTTTTGATCGACGGCGGGACGCAGCATGGCATCGACTATGTTGGACACTCCGTTTTGAGAAGCGGCTTGCGTGGCCATAGTTGTCGCCCCGCCCGCGGCAGAGGAAACGGTACGTCCGACGCTGGCGGACAAGGTGGCTGTGACCGCCACTCCGACCATGAGCGCTACGGCCCACACTACCAGGCCATGTGCGCCGTCGCGCTGCTCGCGCTCTTCCACGGTCCTGAATTCAGCGGATCGACGAAAGCGTCCCACAAAAAAGGCGCCCGCAATGTAGGAACCGATGGTGATGATGCAGAACCAGGCGACGCCGACGATTGTGAGCGTCGTGCCGGAAGGGTTGTTCCAGCTATAGGGCGAAACCGCAGCTACCCCCGCGCCTACGCCAAAGGCGAAGAGAATGAGCCAAAGCGCCGACGTAATCAGTGCTCCGGCAAGCACGGTGCCCCAGTCGATCCCAGACGTCCGCTCGGCGGGCAGCGCAACAATGGTCGTGGTGTCGGTCATCGGATTTTCCCTTTCTTAGCGAAGCCCGAGAAGGCTGAGAAGAAACAGGATCACGACGATCAGCCCGATAAGATAGATGATCTGATGCACTGGCGCTCTCCTTGGAATTGACAGTCAAACGCGCCATTCATCGGAAAGTTGCAGTTTCGCCTAATCTGTGGCCGTCGCAGACGAGTTGATTGCCGCATCCGGCAAGGCCGTGGAGGCGAAGGGACCAAGGGATGGAAGTTCGTCGTCCAAAGGAGGGACGTGACACCAATGGCGCCATTTCAGTTGCGCCACGGCGATGATCGCTAGTGCGAACGGCGTCAGGGTCCCAGCCCGCGTCCGCAGCGGTTACGGACCGATCCGAGGGCACATCCAAACGACCCGGCTTTGCGATAGGGCACGATGTACAGGCAAATTGATCCGTTCGCGATGGATGATCCGCATAGCGGTGACTAGTCCGCAACTGGCTGGAACGAAATCCTCGGGTAGAGCGTCAGATGCGACGCGACCCTTGAGTCGCCGTTCGTCTTGCGAGCCAGCATCTGGTCGCTCGCAGAACGCCTATCGGGTAGCGCACAAAGCACCTTTCACACCACAGCATCCGGTCCCCTGTGGCGCGCGCACCACGCACCGGATATGATCCCTGTCCTATGCGGTATCCGTTGCGGAAATTGTGAGTATGGTCGGCTCGGTTCACTTCCTGGATGGCGGCGGGGAAATGGCGCAGGCCATTCGTGACTACGATTGGTCCACGAACGAACTTGGCTCGCCGGACACATGGCCGTTGGCGTTGAAAACGGCTGTCAGCATGGCGCTGAACTCGAAGTTTCCTAAATGTATTGTATGGGGCTCCGCGTTCACGTCGATCCCCAACGATGCCTTTCTCCCCATTCTTGGTGCGAAGCCCCCAGCTCTCGGGCGGTCATTTCGAGAGGTATGGAACGAAGCCTGGTATCAAATTGGTCCGATCGTCATCCGTGCTTACGGCGGCGAAGCGACATTCATTGAGAACTTCCCGCTCCTGATTGACCGCTTTGGCAGGACTGAGCAGGCCTACTTCACCTTCTGCTACAGCCCGATCCGCGATGACAGAGGTGTGGTGCGAGGGATGATCGATACCGTGATCGAGACCACCGGCACGGTCGAAACCCAACGGCAGGCACGTCTGTTGAACGGCGAACTCGAACATCGGATCAAGAACACGCTGTCTGTCGTTTTCGCCATCGTCAATCAGACCTTGCAGACAGAAGACTCCGTCAAGCAGGCTCGCGAGGCGCTGTTGCACCGGCTCGACGCCCTGGCCCGGGCGCAGTCTTTCCTCACCCGTTCAACCTTTGCCGAGGCAGATATCGGCGACGTGGTACACGATGCCCTGGCGCCATTCCGATCTGGCGTTGACCGGTTCACGATCACAGGTCCGCCGGTGATGTTGTCCTCGAAGCAAGCATGGACGCTGGCGCTTGCCTTTTACGAACTTTCCACCAACGCTATGAAGTACGGCGCCCTGTCTAATGACGGGGGAAAAATTCAAGTGACGTGGTCTGCGGGGCGCACCGGTACGGAAGATGCGTTCCGTTTGACCTGGAGCGAGGAAGGCGGTCCGCCGGTGGTCGAGCCTACACGCAAGGGATTTGGCTCACGGATCATCGAGCGAATACTGCCACAGACTTTCTCCGGAAACGCTACTCTCAAGCACGATCCCTCTGGCTTCCGTTTGGACCTGAGCGCACGAATGCTGGAAGTAGGCGCCGGCGCCGATTCTCAGGACTGACCGCGCGAAGCGACCTGCCGAGGGCACACTACTCGTAGAGCTAAAAAGCCCCTGCGAAATGGTTTACTCCGAAGCTGGTGCGCAGCCTCACAACAAGCCAGATTAGCGGCCTGTCACATTGCCCCCTGGTTCAATCAATGGCGGTTCAGGCCAGAGTCGGCCCGGTCTTGTGTAAACAACGACCAGACTGCCACGAACAGAGCGGCAATCAGAGGTCCGATCACGAAGCCATTGATGCCGAGCAGTGCTATGCCGCCAAGCGTGGAGACCAGCACCACATAGTCCGGCAAGCGCGCCTCCTTGCCTACCAGCGGCGGCCGCAACACGTTGTCGATCAGGCTGATGATCAGCGCGCCCACTGCGAACAGTACAGCACCCTTCAAGTATTGACCGGACAGGAGCAGGTAAGCTGCAGCAGGTCCCCAGACGAGGAAGGAGCCGACGGCGGGTAGAAGTGACAGCACAGCCATGAGTATGCCCCATAGCAGCGCCGCCTCGATCCCCAGCAGCCAGAACGTCACGCCCCCGATCGTGCCCTGGATGACCGCGATGATGACATTGCCCTTCACCGTCGCCTTCACGACGTCCGAGAACTTTCCAAAGACGTGATCTGTATGATGCGCGCAAAGCGGGCTCGCCCTGCGGATAGTGCCCGCCAGTTCGGCGCCGTCACGGAAAAGGAAAAAGAGCACGTAGAGCATCACGCCGAGGCTGATGAACAGTTGAGCGGTGCCTTGCCCGATGCTGAGAGCACGCGCGGCAACGGCCTGAGCGGCCTGCCCGACGGCCGAAGTCAGACCGGTCTGCATGTCCTCGAAGCTGCCGAGATTGAAGGCGGAAAGCCATTCCATGACGAAAGATGGCATCGCGCTTCGGATCTGTTCAAGTGTCGTCGAGAGGTCGAACTCGCGCGTGGATATCCGATTATACAGGCCAGTCGCCTCCTGAGCGAGCGCTGCCAGGATCAGCGAGCCGGGTATGACCACGATGCAAATGCAAGCCAGCACGCTCAATCCAGCGGCAAGGCTGTTGCGGCCGCCGAGACGGCGGACGAGCCAACACTGAAGCGGATGGAACAGGATCGCAAGGATCACTGCCCAGAGGATGGCACCGTAGAATGGGAGCATCAACCAGATGAATGCCGCCGTCACCAGCACAACCAACGTCGCGAAGCTGATTTGACGCACGGCCGGAGTCTGCATCAGGCAGTTCGCGCTTCGGCACTGCCGTCGAGAGCGCGGCCCCAACTATTTGAACGCGTCGACACTAATACCCGCCAATGATCGGAAGAATTTCGCCCGTGATATAGCTTGAGCAGCTCGGCGCGGCGAGGAAGACGAATGCCGGAGCGATCTCTTCCGGCTGGGCAGGCCGGCCCATCGGGGTCTTGGACCCGAACTCTGCGACCTTCTCAGCAGGTCGATCGGCCGGATTGAGCGGCGTCCACACGGGTCCGGGCGCGACCACGTTGACGCGGATGCCGCGTTCGATCAGGTGAGCGGCCAGGGAGCGCGCAAACGCATGAATGCCGCCCTTGGTCATCGAATAGTCCAGCAGCTCCTTGCTTCCCTGGAGCCCCGTCACAGAACCGGTCATCACGATGGCAGAGCCCGGCTTCATGTGCGGAATTGCAGCCTTGGCCATGTTGAAATAGCCGTACAGGTTGGTCTTGAGCGTGCGATCGAAATGATCGTCGAGAATATCCTCGATGTCGTCGGCATGCTCTTGAAATGCGGCATTGTTGACCAGCACATCGACCTGGCCAAACTGGCCCACTGCACGGCCTACCAGTTCACGGCAGAATGCAGGATCCGCCACATCGCCGGCAACCGTGATGCAACGTCTACCCTCGACTTCGACTGCGCGCTGGGTAACTTCTGCATCCTCGTGCTCGTTCAGATAGCCAATCACTATATCCGCGCCCTCGCGAGCATAGAGAATAGCAACGGCACGCCCAATGCCGGAGTCTCCTCCGGTGATCAGCGCCACGCGCCCGACCAGCTTGTCTGAACCCTTGTAGTGCGGGGCGTCGTACATCGGCGCGAGATCGAGTTTCGCCTCCTCGCCTGGCTTGGCCAGATGTTGTTCAGGCAGCGGCGGCACAGGATAGACCCGAGCGCCAGCCTGCATGGCTTTGGGCGGCTTGCCACTGGCCCTATCCGCCTTGTTGTCGATGCGTGCCTGTATCTTTCGCTGCGCCTGTGCCGCCCGCTCTGCCTCGGCGGCAAACTCTGCACCCTTCTTCCGTGCGTTCATCTCATTCTCCATTTCGCACCGGCGGGGTCAGGGTCAGCGCGATGAGCGGTTACTTTGCGTGTCAGGCCGAACGACGCTTTCTGGTTGCCGCCGCCTTCTTCGCTGATCGGGAGCGTTCGGCGGCAGGCCGTTCGGCCGACGCTTGGCCGCCAAGCCGACCTCCCTTGCGGGCGGCGGCGTGGTCTTCGTCTTGCCCTCTGCCCGAGCCGCTCTTCTTGCCGCCGTGGGTCATGGCGTTGACCGTGGCCCAGGCGCGGCGCTCGGCTTCCTCGGACGGAACGCCGCGGTTCTCGTATCCTTCCTCGATATGCTCGGCCTGTCGCTTCTGCTTGTCCGTGTAGCTGGACTTGTCTCCGCGCGGCATGGTTGTCGCTCCGCTAAGCGGCGCCGCCAGTGGCGGACTGATCCCCCACGGGCGGCGGCACATTGATCGATACCCCCAAACCATCCTTGATTGCGTTGGACGCCGCCGCGACAGCCGCTTCGAACGCGGCTTCCTTGGTGGCATAATCGCCCTCTCGATTGCCGCCGCGGTCGATAGACCAGGACTGGCCGCTACCGACGATTTTGTAACTCACTGTCGTCATGGCCTCGTCACCTGGATGAACTGAACGCAACGCATGCTCGCTTCTGCAACGAGCCCAGCGAGCGCCGTGTTCCGTATCTAACGCGATAATTTGATGCACGGAATCCGACGCTGCAGCCGGAGAGAGCCGCACCGTGCGTGGCGGGCTTCTGTACTGGGCACATTCGGGAATCTCGATCCCGAAGCGGTTCGCCGAAGGCAGAAGCGCAACTGGTTGCGGAACAGGATTGAAGCACGACCGTTGATGGTCATCTCAATCAACGGAGGTTGCTATGTCTGATCTCAGTGCCGTGAAGGAGCATATGGAAGTTGTTGGTTCCGACGGGAAGCATGTCGGGACAGTCGATCGCGTCGACGGCGGGCGCATCAAGTTGACAAAAAAGGACAGCGGTCCGCCCGGTCACCAGGGCCATCACCATTACCTTGATGGCAAGCACGTCGCCGGCGTCGACGGGAACAAAGTGAAGCTTTCCTGCAGCGCCGACGAAGCCATGAAAGCTCAACAGGAGCCGTGAGAAACCTAAAGGCCGAGACGCTGCAAAAGCGTCTCGGCCTTGGTGTCAGGGACAGGTTAGGTGCCACGCGTACCGATGCGTTGTTGCCGCAGCCAGAAACCGGCAAAATCAGC
>Ga0182739_1002230_pt1 | contig 18395 bp, 12 predicted proteins | sample eDN5th30CBELigBY_FD_128873 | JGI IMG/M metagenome (GOLD analysis project Ga0182739, IMG submission 128873) | Enriched backyard soil microbial communities from Emeryville, California, USA - eDNA 5th pass 30_C BE-Lig BY (version 2) (version 2) | ecosystem: Environmental > Terrestrial > Soil >...
AGATGGCCGGCACGGATGCGGCGCAGCCGCTCGAATTCGAAGGCGACCTGCAGGCGATGCTCTACGACGCTGCGCGTCGCGGCCGCGTCGACCGCGCGCTGGAACTGCTCGACGCCGGCGCCGATCCACGCGCGCTGCCGGCGCCCGACGAGCGCGACCAGCGTGCCCTGCCGGTGCTGGCCGCGGTGCTGCCGGACCTGCGCCTGCTGCGCGCGCTGATCGCCAGCGGCGTGGACGTCAATGCCGCGCACCACGGCATGACCCCGCTGCTGGCCGCCACCCGCGACAGCTGGCACGGCCGCCCGGAAGCGGTGATGACGCTGCTGGCCAACGGTGCCGATCCGCGCGCCGCCGATGCCGAAGGCAATACCCCGCTGCACCACGCCGCGCGCAGCTCCGACCCGGGCGTGGCCGCGCTGCTGCGCGATGCGGCGGCGGAGATGACCGCGCTCAACCACGATGGCCTGACTCCGCTGGGCGTCGCCTGCGCCGCCGGCAACTGGCGGCTGGCGCGCTTCCTGCTCGAACGCGGCGCCTATCCCGAACCCGCCGACGCCACGCCCGCGCTGCTGGCCGCGGCCGGCGGCGACGAAGACGATCCGGCCGGCGTCGCCCTGCTGCTCAAGCACAAGGCCAGGGCCGACGCGCGCGATCGCGACGGCCGCAGTGCGCTGCACCAGGCCGCGTTCGCGGGCCACGCCGAAATCGTGGTCGCGCTGGCCGATGCCGGCGCGGACGTGAACGCCCGCGACGCCGCCGGCCGCACGCCGCTGCTGGAGGCTGCACGCGGCGGCCACCTGGCCACGCTTGAAGCGCTGGTCGGCGCGCGCGCCGACGCCGGCGCCGTCGACGGCGAAGGCCGCGATGCGCTGCTGCTGGCCAGCCGCGCCGAACTGGTCTCGTCGGCGCTGGTGCGGCGGCTGCTCGAACTCGGCGCTGATCCCGGTCGCGGCGACGCCGACGGCAAGCGCGCGATCGACCACGCCGCTGCCGCCGGCCGCTGGTCGCTGGTCGCGGTGCTCGATCCGGATTACCCACTGCCGTCGACGGTTGCCGCGGACGCCGGCGACACGCCGCCGCCGGACCGCGCACCGCTGGCGCTGCTGCGCGACGCGCTGCGCGAAGACCGCTTCGACGGCCATGAGCGGCTGCTGTCGCTGCTCTCGCCGCGGGAACTGGGCAGCCTGCTGCTCGACGACGAAGCGCCGCTCTCGCCGGCGCGGATCGAGTGGCTGCTGGACCATGACGCCGACCCGGAAGTGCGCGCGGGCGAAGGCGACACGCCGGTCTTCACCCTGCTCGCGCGCGGCCACGCGGCGTTGCCCGCGCTGCAGCTGCTGCTGCGCCGCGGCGCGTCCCCGGCCGGCGCGGGCGGGCTGGCGCGCTTCCTCGATGCCTGCGCCGGCGGCGACCAGGCCGGGCGCGCGCTGGAGCAGTGCGCGCTGGACCTGCTTGAAGCCGGCGCCGATCCGTTCGCATCGTCGCCGGCCGGCGATCCGCCGCTGGCCCTGGCGGTGCGGCTGGGCTGGATGCGACTGCTGGAACGGCTGGTCGACTGCGGCGTCGACCTGAACGCGCGCGACGCCCACGGCATGACCGCGCTGCACCTGTGCGCGGCGCTGTCGCGCGAGGCGGCGCTGAAGCTGCTGGTCAGCCGCGGCGCCTCGCCGGCGGTGCGCGCCGCCGACGGCCAGACGCCGCTGGGCGTGGCGCTCTCGGGCGGCCGTCGCGATCTCGCCGACTGGCTCGACTGGCGCGGCTGGCCACTACCCGGGCGCGCGCTGCGCGACACCGACCTGCCGGCCGCCGCGATCGTCGGCGACACCGACGCGGTGCGTCGCCTGCTCGGCCTCGGCCTGCCGGTGGATGCGGTCGACGTGCAGGGCTGCACCGCGCTGCTGCGCGCTGCCGGCGGCGGCCATCGCGACACGGTCGAATGGCTGCTCGAACACGGCGCCGACCCGCAGTGCGCCGCGCACACCGGCGCCACGCCGCTGTCGGCGGCGGTGAGCATGCATCAGGGCGAGATCGTCGAGCGACTGCTCGCCGCTGGCGCCACGCTCGAACAGCGGCTGCCCGGCGACGTCACCGTGCTGATGCTGGCCGCCGCGCTCGGCCTGCCCGATTTGTGCGCGCGCCTGCTCACCGCCGGTGCCAACGTGCAGGCTGCCGACGCGCAGGGCCTGACGCCGCTGCATTGCGCCGCGCTCTACGGCTTCACCAGCCGCGACCGCGCGCGCCTGCTGGCCCTGTTCGACACCCTGCTGCTGGCCGGCGCCGACGCCGACACCCAGGCGGCCAGCGGCGTGACCCCGCTGCTGCTGCTGCTCGGTGCGCGCGCCGAGCCGGGCACCGCCTGCGACGAGGACGTGGTGATGGCCGGGCTCGACCACCTGCTCGACGAGGAAGTCGTCCTCGACGCCCAGGACCCGCGCGGCTTCGGCCCGCTGCACCTGACCGCGCTGCACGGCCAGCTGCGCATGACCCAGCGCCTGCTGCGCGCCGGCTGCGATCCGGACCTGCGCGACGCCCTCAACCGCACCCCGCGCGAGATCGCGGTGATGCGCGGCTTCGTCGACGTCGCCGCCGAATTCGCGCCGCTGCAGTCGGGCGTGTCGATGGCAAGGTTCCTGCGCGACCGCGGCTAGCACATGTCCTTGTAGGAGCGGCGGAAGCCGCGGGCCCCTGATCTTGCGGGTGCTCGCGGGGTAAGCTCGCGGCTGAAACCGTTCCTGCAGGTACGACATGCCGTCGGCGTGTCAGCCGACCGGCTTCGGCGGCTCCGGCAGCGGCACCTGCGCCGGGTCGTCCGAGCCGCTGGAATCGGCCGCGAACAGCTGCATCAACTCCGCGCGCGATTCGCGCGAGGTCTGTCGCAGTGCCACGTCGTCGTCGTACACCAGGTGCTGCGCGGCCAGCAGCTTGTTGTCGTGCTCGCGGAAGCGCCTGGCGTGGTCGGCGGCCATGTCCGGGGACATCCCCAGCGCCACCAGCACCTCCTCGCCCATCGTCAGGCTGGAGCCGAACAACTCCCGGAACACCTTCGCGCCCATGTCCATCAGCCGCCAGGCGTGCTGGCGGTCGCGTGCGCGCACGAACACCTTGGCATCCGGGTACATGCGCCGTACCAGCCGCACCGCCCTGGTGTTGGTGTCGGGGTTGTCCATCGCCATCACGAACACCTTGATCCGCTCGCCGCCGGCGGCGCGCAACAGGTCGGGGCGGGTCGGATCTCCGTAGTACAGCTCGTTGCCGAGCCGGCGCAGGCCTTCGACGGTATCGAGGTTGCTCTCCAGCGCGACGAAGGGGATGCGCTGCGCCACCAGCAGGCGCGCGACGATCTGGCCGAAGCGGCCCATGCCCGCGACCAGCACCTTGGGACGATGGTCCTCGATGTCGTCGAAGTCGGGACCGGGCCCGCCGCCGGGGGCGACCGGGATCTGCCGCAGCAGCCGGCTGATGCCGATCAGCAGCAGCGGCGTCAGCGCCATCGAGATGCCGACCATCGCCACCAGCCGGTCGTGCACCACGGAGTCGATCAGGCGCACGCGCGTGGCTTCATTGAACACCACGAAGGCGAACTCGCCGCCCAGCCACAGCACGCCGCCCAGCGCCAGCGCCTCGCGCGGCGGCAGCCGCCCGGGCCACATCCGCCCGACCGCGAACAGGATCGAGAACTTCACCAGCAGCAGCGCCAGCACCCCGCCGGCGATCAGCAGCGGCTCGGCGGCCACGCGGTCCAGGTCGATGCCCATGCCCACGGCGATGAAGAACAGGCCCAACAGCAGGCCCTCGAACGGCTGGATCTGCGATTCGAGCTCGTGGCGGAATTCCGAATCGGCCAGCAGCACGCCGGCGATGAATGCGCCAAGGCCCGCGCTCAGGCCCGCCTCCTGCATGAACCACGCCGACCCCAGCACCGCGAACAGCGCGGTGGCGGTGAACACCTCCGGCATCTTGGTGCGCGCCACCACCCGGAACACGTAGCGCAGCAGGTAGCGGCCGCCGATCACGACCAGCGCCACCGCGCCGACCGCCTGCATCGCGACCGTCCAGGTCAGGGTCTGCTCCTTGGCGCCCCCGAGCAGCGGGATCGCGGCCAGCAGCGGGATCGCGACCAGGTCCTGGAACAGCAGGATCGCGAACGCCATGCGGCCGTAGTCGGTGTTGAGTTCCTTGCGCTCGCCCAGCAGCTGCAGGCCGACCGCGGTGGAGGACAGCGCCAGGCCCAGGCCGACCACGATCGCGCTCTTCCAGTGCAGGTGCGCGGCGTACGCGATCGCGCCCAGCGCCAGCGCGCTGAGCAGCACCTGCAGCCCGCCGGACACGAACACCGGCCGGCGCATCACCCGCAGCCGCGCCGGCGACAGTTCCAGCCCGATCACGAACAGCAGCATCACCACGCCGATCTCGGCGGCGTTGAGGATCCGGTCGGTGTCGCGGACCAGCCCGAACCCGTCCGGCCCCAGCACCACGCCCGCCGCCAGGTACGCCAGCACCGCGCCGAGGCCGAGCTTCTTGAACACCGGCACCGCGATCACCGCGGCCAGCAGGAACACCAGCGCCAGTTCGAGACCACTTCCGTGCATGCGCACCTCCCCGCCGATTATGCCCGCTCACGTTGTCGCGACGCGTGAGATGGCGCCATGTCGATTTACCCGGTTGGTGAAGAGACATGGATCTCAAGAGCGGCTATCCGTGGTGGGCGATCCGCAACGGGCTGCTGCGCGCGTTCCCGCCGCTGCAGCGTGACCTGCGCTGCGACGTCGCGATCCTTGGCGGCGGCATCACCGGCGCGCTGGTCGCCGACGAGTTCGCGCGCCACGGCCACGATGTGGCAGTGCTCGAACAGCGCGACATCGCCTGGGGCAGCACCGCGGCGAGCACGGCGCTGCTGCAATACGAGATCGACACGCCGATGGTCGAGCTGGCGAAACGTCATGGCGAGGCGGCGGCCGTGCTGGCCTATCGTGCGTGCGCCGAGGCGATCCCGATGCTCGGGCAATTGGCAGGCCAGCTGCGCGGCACGGGATTCGCACGGATGGGCAGCCTGTACTTCGCCAGTCGACGCCGCGATGTCGGTGACCTGCAGGAGGAGTTCGCCCTGCGCCTGCGCCACGGGCTGGACGTCGAATGGCTGCCGGCCGACGCGGTGCAGGCGCGCTACGGCTTCGAAGCGCCTGCGGCCATCCTCAGCCGCCTGGCGGCCACCGTCGATCCCTACCGGATGGCCCATGGCCTGTTCGCGCGATTGGTGAAGCAGGGCGCGGGCGTGTTCGACCGCACCCGCGTCGAAGCCATCGAAGCCGCGCCGCGCGGCGTGCGGCTGCGGACCACCGAAGGCCATGTCCTGCGCGCGAAGCACCTGGTGCTTGCTGCCGGCTATGCCAACCAGCAATGGCTGCGCAAGCCGGTCGCGCGCAACCGCAGCAGCTACGCGTTCGTCACCGATCCGATCGACGCGGGCGTGCTCGGGCCGCTGCGCGAGACGATGCTCTGGGAAACCGCGCGTCCCTATCTCTACATGCGCGCCACCGATGACGGCCGCCTGCTGGTCGGCGGTGAGGACGACGCGATCGACATCCCGGCGCGCCGTGATGCGCGGGTGGACCGCAAGGCCCACGCGCTGATGAAGAAAGTGCAGAAGATGTTTCCGGAGCTGCCGCTGCAGCCGACGTTCGCCTGGGCCGGCACCTTCGCCGAAACCGCGGACGGCCTGCCGTTCTTTGGCCCGCACCCGCAGCACGGCCCGCGGGTGCAGTTCGCGATGGCCTACGGTGGTAACGGCATCACCTACAGCATGCTCGGTGCGGGGCTGCTGCGGGCGCTGGTCGAGCGCCGCCGGCATCCGCTGGCGGAACTGTTCTCGTTCGACCGGATCGCGTGACGCCCGCGGCGATTGCCCCACGCGCTTTGCTAGAGTGCGGGCCGGCGGCGTCGCGCCCGCGAGATGGCGCGGGATGCCGCCGCGAATGACCAGGAACATTGTGCCGGGCAAGCCGGCAGGGAGAGGGGACCGATGAACCGACATTGTTTCCGCGCTTCGACCCGCGCAGCGTTGGCCGGCCTCGGCCTGGCGCTGCTGGTGGCCGGGCTCGCCGTCGCCGCCACGCCCAAGCAGGTGCGCCAGCAGACCGAGGCCAGCATGCTGCTGACCGGCTCGATCGAGATCGAGGCCGACGGCACGGTCAGTGGCTACGGCATCGACCACAAGGACAAGGTCCCGGACTACGTGCTGGCGAACATCGACAAATGGGTGCCGACGTGGCGCTTCAGCCCGGTGCTGGTGGACGGCAAGGCGACGCCTGCGCGGGCGAAGATGAGCCTGCGCATGGCGGCCGAGCCCACCGGCGACGACAAGTTCGCGATCTACATCGCCGGCGCGAACTTCGGCGATGACAGCGAGTCGGGATCGACCGATTCGGTCGCCAGCCGGAAACTGAAGCCGCCGGTGTTTCCGCGCGACGTCATCAACATGGGCGGCAAGGGCACGGTCTACCTGGTGCTGAAAGTCGGCCGGCAGGGGACGGTCGAGGACGTGGCCGTCGAACAGGTCAACCTCACCGTCTATTCAAGCGAGCAGGAAATGAAGCGCATCCGTCGCCGCCTGGCCGCGGCCTCGGTCCAGCGGGCCTGGGAATGGACGTTCAGCGCCCCGAGTACGGGCGTGCTGGCCGGCGAGGAGTTCTGGTCGGTCCGGGTGCCGGTCGATTTCGCGTATGTCGGCGACAGGTCCGTCGCCTACGGCCAGTGGGAGGGTTATCTGCCGGGGCCGCACACGCGCGCCCCGTGGCTGGCCGATGAGGCCGCCGACAAGAACAGCGACGCACTCGTGAGCGGCGCCGTGCACATGGTCGGGACCGGCCCGAGGCTGCTGACGCCGCTGCAGGAGGGTTGAGCCGGCGCGAAAAAAAAGCCCCGCGATCGCGGGGCTCTTTCTGGCGGATCGTTGCGGCGGACGCGGCGTCAGCGTTTCATCGAAGCGAAGAATTCGTCGTTGGATTTCGTGCTCTTCATCTTGTCGAGCAGGAACTCCATCGCCGCGATCTCGTCCATCGGGTGCAGCAGCTTGCGCAGGATCCAGATCTTCTGCAGCAATTCCGGCTCGATCAGCAAATCCTCGCGGCGGGTGCCGGACTGGTTGACGTTGATCGCCGGGTAGACGCGCTTCTCGGTGATCCGGCGGTCGAGGTGGATTTCCGAGTTGCCGGTGCCCTTGAACTCCTCGTAGATCACCTTGTCCATCGCGCTGCCGGTGTCGACCAGCGCGGTGGCGATGATGGTCAGCGAGCCGCCTTCCTCGACGTTGCGCGCGGCGCCGAAGAAACGCTTCGGGCGATGCATCGCGTTGGCGTCGACGCCGCCGGTCAGCACCTTGCCGGAGCTGGGGACGACGTTGTTGTAGGCGCGGGCGAGGCGGGTGATCGAGTCGAGCAGGATGACCACGTCGCGCTTGTGCTCGACCAGGCGCTTGGCGCGCTCGATCACCATTTCGGCGACCTGCACGTGGCGCGCGGCCGGCTCGTCGAACGTGGACGAGATCACCTCGCCGCGCACGGTGCGCTGCATCTCGGTGACTTCCTCGGGCCGCTCGTCGATGAGCAGCACGATCATGTGCACGTCGGGATGGTTGGTGGTGATGGCGGTCGCGATCTGCTGCATCATGATCGTCTTGCCGGCCTTGGGCGGCGACACGATCAGCGCGCGCTGGCCCTTGCCCTGCGGCGCCATCAAATCAAGGATGCGGCCGGCGATGTCCTCGGACGAGCCGTCGCCGCGCTCGAGCTTGAAGCGCTTGCGCGGGAACAGCGGCGTCAGGTTCTCGAACAGCACCTTGTTCTTCGACGCTTCCAGCGGCTCGCCGTTGATGGTGTCGACCACGTTCAGCGCGAAGTAGCGCTCGCCGTCCTTGGGCCAGCGGATGCGGCCACTGAGATGGTCGCCGGTGCGCAGGTTGAAGCGACGGATCTGGCTGGGCGAGATGTAGGTGTCGTCCGGGCCGGCGAGGTAGCTGGCTTCGGCCGCGCGCAGGAAGCCGAAGCCGTCGGGCAGGATTTCCAGCACGCCGTCGGCCTGCACGCCTTCGCCGGTGCGGGTAAGCACCTTGAGCAGGGCGAAGATCACGTCCTGCTTGCGGGCGCGGGCGACGCCGTCGGAAATGTTGAGCTGTTCGGCGATGTCGAGCAGCTTCTGCGCCGGCATCCGCTTCAGGTCGCCGAGCGAGTACTGCGGGAAGCCCTCGGGGATGTTGGGCGGCGGCAGGCGCTGGCCCTGGTCGCCGTTGTCGTCGCGCGGCAGGCCGTCGTCGCGGTGGCGGCCGCCGCCGCCGCCGCGCTCGCGGTCGCGGCGGTTGCGGAAGCGGTCGCGGCGGTTGTTGTTCTGGCCGCCGCCCTGGTTGTGCGGCTGGCCTTGCTGCTGGCGCGGCTCGCCGCCGTCGTGCGACTGGTGGCCGCCGGTTTCGGCGGATGCGGCAGGCGACGCAGCTGCGGCAGGCGTGGATGCCGGCGGCGGCGTGCGTTCGGCGGCGGGCGCAGGCGCGGGAGGCGGTGGCGGGCTGGAAGGCGGCGGAGTCGGCGCGGCAGGCGCAGCCGGTGCATCGGCGGCCTTGGCGGCCTTGGTGGCGCGCGGCTTGCGCACGCGCTTCTCGGCGACGTCGCCGGAATCGGGGGTGTTGTCGGACAAGTGCGAATTCCTCGCTAGCTGCGAGCGCCCACGGACTGCGGGCGGGATGGGTAAGAGGGAGTCTTCAGAAGGGTGCGGCGGGCCTGAAGCAGGCAAACAAACACGCCGGGTGGAGGGAAAGCTAGCACTGTGGAGCCGGTCACGGCAAGCGGGGCGTTCGTGCCGTGGCTTGCCGGTCAGCTTCGGCGGAGCGCCGGGGAGTCGGGAGCGGTGCCGGGGCATGGCGCCCGGTTCCGGGCCGCGAGCCTCGAGGCCTCCCCCCCCCGGGGAGGCAGGGAAATCAGAGTGCCTTGTCGATCATCTGGGCCAGCTGCGCCTTGCCCACGGCGCCGATCTGGGTCGCCTGGACCTGGCCGTCCTTGAACAGCAGCAGCATCGGGATCGAGCGCACGTGGTACTTCATCGCCGTGCTGCGGTTGTGGTCGACGTTCACCTTCGCGATCTTGGCCTTGCCGTCGTAGGTCTCGGCCAACTCGTCCAGCGCCGGCGCGATCATCTTGCAGGGGCCGCACCATTCGGCCCAGAAATCGACCAGCACGGGTTCGGACGACTGCAGGACGGTGCTGTCGAAATCGGCGTCGGTGGCATGGATGACCTTTTCGCTCACGGGAATCTCCTGATGGACCTGATATGCGGGCCTGAATGCCCGGCGGCGCCGTGATGGCGCCGGTTAGCTGATAAACTGGGGCGATTCGCGGTCGATTCAAGGACACGCCCATGGCCCGCACGGGGACCGTTCGGGGCCGCGACCGCACTCCCTTCCGGTGCCGGCAGTCTGCTCGGCCACCGCATCCCACGCAAGCGCGCATTGCCGCGCGGACCCTATCTGACGCATGAGCGACAAGCCCCTTACCGACATCACCTTCTCCTCGTTCGAGCTGCATCCGGCGCTGCAGGCCGGCCTCGAATCCGCAGGATTCACCCGCTGCACGCCGATCCAGGCGCTGACCCTGCCGATCACCCTGGCCGGGCGCGACGTCGCCGGCCAGGCGCAGACCGGCACCGGCAAGACGCTGGCGTTCCTGGTCACGGTGGTCAACCGGCTGCTGACCAGCCCGGCGCTGGCCGACCGCAAGCCCGAGGACCCGCGCGCGCTGATCCTGGCGCCGACCCGGGAGCTCGCGATCCAGATCCACAAGGACGCGGTGAAGCTCGGCTCCGAGCTGGGCCTGAAGTTCGCCCTGGTCTACGGCGGCGTCGACTACGACAAACAGCGCCAGATCCTGCAGGAAGGCGCCGACGTCATCATCGCAACGCCCGGTCGCCTGATCGACTACGTCAAGCAGCACAAGGTCGTGTCGCTGCACGCCTGCGAGGTGTGCGTGCTGGACGAGGCCGACCGCATGTTCGACCTGGGCTTCATCAAGGACATCCGCTTCCTGCTGCGGCGCATGCCCGCGCGCACCGCGCGCCAGACGATGCTGTTCTCGGCCACCCTCAGCCACCGCGTGCTGGAACTGGCCTACGAGCACATGAACGAACCGGAGAAGATCGTCGTCGAGTCCGAGACGATCACCGCCGCGCGCGTGCGACAGAAGCTCTACTACCCGTCCGACGAGGAGAAGCTGCCGCTGCTGCTCGGCCTGCTGTCGCGCAGCGAAGGCGCGCGGACGATGATCTTCGTCAACACCAAGGTCTTCGTCGAGCGCGTTGCGCGCGCGCTGGAGCGGGCCGGCTACCGCGTCGGCGTGCTCAGCGGCGACGTGCCGCAGAAGAAGCGCGAGTCGCTGCTGAAGAAGTTCCAGGCCGGGCAGCTCGAGATCCTGGTCGCCACCGACGTGGCCGCGCGCGGCCTGCACATCGACGGCGTGGCATACGTCTACAACTACGACCTGCCGTTCGACGCCGAGGACTACGTGCACCGCATCGGCCGCACCGCGCGGCTGGGCGCCGAGGGCGACGCGATCAGCTTCGCCTGCGAGCGCTACGCGATGGGGCTGCCGGACATCGAGGCCTACATCGAGCAGAAGATCCCCTCCGAGCCGGTCACCGAGGACCTGCTGGTCGCGCTGCCGCGCAAGCCGCGCGAAGGCGTCGAGGCCCAGGCCGCCGAGGGCGAGAGCGTCGGCGAGATCTTCCGCGAGGCGCGCGAGCAGCGCGCGGCCGAGGACGCGCGCCGCGGGATCAAGCCGCGCGGCCGCAGCGGTGGCCGCAGCGGCGCCGGCGAAGGCCAGCGCGAACGCCGCCCGCGGCCGCCGCGCCGCGCCGAGGCCGGCCAGGGTGCCGCGAGCGAACCGGCCGCCGGCGCACCAGCGGTTGCCCCGGCCGGCAGCGCGCCGGCTGCGTCCAATGGCGCTGCCGATCCCGCGCAGGCGCCGCGCAAGCGTCGTCGCCGTCGCGGCGGCCGCCGCGTCGAGGGTGGCGAGGCGAGCCAGCCTGCGAGCAACGGCAACCAGGCCTCCACGCCCGCAGCGCCGGCCGGACCGCGCCAGGTCAAGGCCACGCCCGCGCGTGCGCCGGGCAAGCCCGCGCAGCCGTCGCCCGGCGCAAGGGATGCGCAACCGTCGTCGCTGATCTCGCGCATTGGCCGCGGACTGCGCAAGCTGGTCACGCGGACGCCGCACACGCAGCAGTGAAGCGCCGGGATCCGGGATCCGGGATTCGAGAGCACGGGGCGCGCATGCCGGCGTTCCTTGCCGGATAAGGTGATAGTGCATGTTGGCCGGGTCATAATCGGCCGCGGAGTCATTGCACTTCCGAATCCCCGTCCCCCGATCCCCATTCCCGGCTTCCCATGAGCGTCCTGCGCTTCGACAACGTCAGCAAGCAGTATCCGGGCGGCCACGTTGCGCTGTCGGACGTGAGTTTCGAGGTTGCCGACGGCGAGATGCTGTTCGTCACCGGCCATTCGGGCGCCGGCAAGAGCACGCTGCTCAAGCTGATCCACCTGTCCGAGCGGCCCAGCCGCGGCGCGGTGCTGCTCGCCGAGCGCAACCTGGCGAAGGTGCGCGGCCGTCGTGTCGCGCTGCACCGGCGCGATGTCGGCGTGGTGTTCCAGGACCATCGCCTGCTCACCGACCGCAGCGTGTTCGACAACATCGCGCTGCCGCTGATCCTGCGCGGGATGAAGCGCGGCGAGATCGGCCGGCGCGTGCGCTCGATGCTCGAGCGGCTCGGCCTGGGCGAACGCGAACGCGCGCTGCCCACGCAGCTGTCCGCCGGCGAACAGCAGCGCGTCGGCATCGCCCGCGCGGTGGTGTCGGAGCCGCGCCTGCTGGTGGCCGACGAGCCGACCGGCAACCTCGACCCGACGCTGTCGGCGGAGATCATGGCGCTGTTCGCCTCGCTGCCCGAGCGCGGCACCAGCGTGCTGGTCGCCAGCCACGACCTTGGCCTGGTCAAGCGCATGAAGAAGCGCGTGCTGGTGCTCGACCACGGCGTGCTCGCCGACGACATCCCGCCGGAGGACCTGGCCGATGAATGAGCGCGCCGAAGTCGCCAGCGCGGATCGCGCGCCGCCTCGGCCGCGCCGATCCGGGCTGGGCACGTGGTTCGACCACCACGTCTACAGCTTCGTCGCCAGCCTCGGCCGGGTGCTGCGCAAGCCGTGGGCGACCGCGCTCACCGTCGGGGTGATGGCGGTGGCGCTGGCGCTGCCGCTGGGCCTGTGGCTGGTGCTGGGCAACGTCGAGCGCTTCTCCGGCAGCGTGCAGCAGTCGCGCGAGATCAGCGTGTTCCTGAAGCAGGACGTCGACGCCGCGCGCGCCAATGCGCTGGTCGAATTGCTGCGCGCGCGTCGCAATGTCGGCAAGGTGGAACTGCGCACGCCGGAGCAGGGCCTGCAGTCGCTGCGCGACAAGGGCGTGCCGGCAGCCGCGCTCGACGCCGCCGGCGGCAATCCGCTGCCCTACGTGCTGGTGGTGACTCCCGCGGGCGACGAAGCCCTGCTCGTCGCGGGCCTGGAGCAGTTGCCGGAGGCCGAACTGGTGCAGCACGACACTCAGTGGCGCGAGCGCCTCGACGGCTGGCTGCGCTTCGGCGGCCGCGTGGCCTGGGTGCTCGCGTTCCTGCTCGGCCTCGGCGCGCTGCTGGTGGTGGGCAACACGGTGCGGCTCGACATCCAGTCGCGGCGCGAGGAGATCGGCGTGCTGCAGCTGCTCGGTGCCACCGACGGCTTCATCCGCCGGCCATTCCTGTATCTCGGCGCGTGGTACGGCATCGCCGCCGGTGCGATCGCGCTGGGGCTGCTGGCCGCCGCAGCACATGCGCTGCGCGCACCGCTCGCGGAACTGGCCGCCAGCTACGGCAGCCACTTCGAACTCAGCGGTTTCACGCCGCCGCTCGCGCTGGCGGTCCTGGCCGGCGCCACGGTGCTCGGCTGGCTCGGCGCCGGCGTCGTCACCGGCCACTACCTGCGGCAGACGCGGCCGACCGAGACATGAGCGGACCCGGCGACAACGTGCCGCGGGAGAAAAAGAGCCACGACCTGCGCCATGTCGCCAGCGCCGCGCCGCGGGTGATGGTGGTCGACGGTTCGAAGCTGGTGCGCAGGCTGATCGGCGACGTGCTGCACAAGGAACTGGCCGACGTCGAGGTCGTCGGCTGCAGCGGGCTCGAAGAGGCGCGCGCCGCGCTGGATGCCGCGCCGGTGGACCTGGTGACCACTGCACTGGTGCTGCCAGACGGCGATGGCCTGCAGCTGGCGCAATCGGTGCGCCAGGCCACCGGCCAGCGCTACGTGCCGGTGATCGTGGTGTCGGGCGACGCGCAGGCGCACCTGGAAGCGCGCCGCTTCACCGAGGACGTCACCGATTATTTCGACAAGGCACACGGCCACCAGGCGCTGGCCGCGTTCATCCGTGGATACGTGCAGCCCGAATCCATTCCCGGAGCGCACGTCCTGTACGTCGAGGACAGCCGCACCGTGGCGATCGCCACCACGCGCATGCTGCAGGCCCAGCAGCTGCGGGTGACGCACGTGCCCAGCGTGGAGGACGCGCTGGAGTTCCTGCATGCGCACGCCGCCACGGACGATGCGCCGGGTGCCGACCTGGTGCTGACCGACGTCTACCTGAAGGGCGAGCTGAGCGGGCATGACCTGCTGGCCGCGATCCGCAATGAATTCGGGTACGGCAAGCGCCGTTTGCCGGTGCTGGTGATGACCGGCGACTTCAACCGCGTCAACCAGTCCACCCTGCTGCGCGAGGGCGCCAACGACCTGGTGCTCAAGCCGATCGAAGAGCGGCTGCTGGTGACCAAGACGCTGTTCCAGCTGCGGTTGGCGGGACTGCATGACGGAAATCGGGAAGCGGGAAGCGGGAGCCGCTAGGGCGCCGCGACTTCGTTGCCGCCACGCGGCCGGCCGCTTCCACCGGGCCTTCGACCACGCGAAGCGGAAGCGGGAGCCAACGGGTCGCCGCAGTCGCCGTGCAAAAGGTGGCAGGCGCATTGCCGTGGGCCTGCCTCCCCACAGTCGGGAGAAGAACCGCAAGCGTTCCGCGCCGCGCCGGGGATGACATGGAAGAGCAGGGGCCGCATGCTCTTCCCGATTCCCGATTCCCGATTCCCGATTCCCGATTCCCGATTCCCGATTCCCGATTCCCGATTCCCGATTCCCGATTCCCGATTCCCGATTCCCATGCCCGACGACCACATCAAGCTCGAAGCCTCCTGGAAGGCGCGCGTCGGCGAGTACCTGCAGCGCGACGACATGCAGGCGCTGTCGCGGTTCCTGCGCGAGCGTCATGCCGCCGGCGCGCGGATCTTCCCGCCGGCGCGGCAGATCTTCGCCGCGTTCGATGCCACGCCGTTCGACGCGGTGGAGGTCGTGATCCTCGGCCAGGACCCTTACCACGGCGCCGGCCAGGCGCACGGGCTGTGCTTCTCGGTGCTGCCCGGCGTGCCGGTGCCGCCGTCGCTGGACAACATGTTCAAGGAAATCCAGCGCGACCTTGGCATTGCCCGCCCCGACCACGGCTACCTGGTGCCCTGGGCGCGGCGCGGCGTGCTGCTGCTCAACTCGGTGCTCACGGTCGAGGAAGGCCGCGCCGGTTCGCACCAGGGCAAGGGCTGGGAAGGATTCACCGACCACGTCGTCGACAGCCTCAACCGCGAACGCGAAGGCCTGGTGTTCCTGCTCTGGGGCGCCTACGCGCAGGCCAAGGGCAAGGTGATCGACACCCGTCGCCATCGGGTGCTCAGGACCACGCATCCCTCGCCGCTGTCGGCGCATCGCGGGTTCCTCGGCAGCGGACATTTTTCCGCCACCAACGACTACCTGTCGCGCAACGGCAAGACGCCGATCGACTGGTCGCTGCCGCCGCGCGCGCAGCTGGATGCCGCATGAGGACGGTCGCTGCCACCCGCTACGTCACCCCGCTGCGCGAGGGCGGCTCGCTGCCGGCGGTGGTGGAGGCCGACGACGACGGCATGTACGTGATGAAGTTCCGTGGTGCCGGGCAGGGCGCGAAGGCGCTGGTCGCGGAAGTGATCGCCGGTGAACTCGCGCGCCTGCTCGGCCTGCCGATCCCGGAAATCGTGCTGCTCGATCTCGACCCCGACCTCGCCCGCACCGAGCCCGACCCCGAGATCCAGGACCTGATCCGCGCCAGCGGCGGGCTCAACGTCGGCCTCGACTACCTGCCCGGTGCGATCAACTTCGATCCGCTGGTCGAGCAGCCCGATGCGCTGCTGGCCTCGTCGATCGTGTGGTTCGACGCCTTCACCAGCAACGTCGATCGCACCGCGCGCAACACCAACCTGCTGATGTGGCACCGCAAGCTGCACCTGATCGACCACGGCGCCGCGCTGTACTTCCACCACGACTGGGCCAGCGCCGCGCAGGCGGCCGCGTCGCCGTTCACCCACATCGCCCAGCACGTGCTGCTGCCGCTGGCCAGCCGCCTGCGCGAGGCCGATGCCGCGCTGTCGACGCGCATCGGCGACGACGACATCGAACGCATCGTCGCGCTGGTGCCCGACGCCTGGCTGGCCGGCGAACCCGCGTTCGCCGACGCCGGTGCGCATCGCCGCGCCTACGTCGAACACTTCTGCGCGCGGCTGCGGCAGCGCGAGGCATTCCTCGGGGAGGCGCTGCGTGCCCACGGCCATCTATGACTATGCGGTGATCCGCGTGGTGCCGCGGGTCGAGCGCGAGGAGTTCGTCAACGTCGGCGTGGTGGTGTCGTGCCAGACGACGGGGCTGCTCGAAGCCGGGATCGAACTCGACGCCGCGCGGGTGCGCGCACTCGACCCGCGCATCGACCTCGACACCCTGCGCGCCCACCTCGAAGCGATCGCCATCATCTGCCGCGGCGGCCCCGGCAGCGGCCCGATCGGCGCGCTGCCGCCGCGCGCGCGCTTCCACTGGCTCACTGCACGGCGCAGTTCGATCATCCAGCTGTCGCCCGTGCACACCGGGCGCAGCGCCGATCCGGCGGCGGTCCTCGACGGGCTGCTCGATCGGATGGTGCGGGTGGCCGGAAACGGAACAGGAAACCCCTGAGCAACGCCGGCCCGTGGGGCCGGACACCGCGGCGCACGCCGGCATGGCCGGCTGCATGGAACAGTCAGTTCCGCCGTCGGGAAGAGCGCATCGCCGTGCTCGAAACGAGCGCTGTCCCGGCTGTTCCCGGCCGGTGTGCGCGAACACCGGCGAATCCCGCCGCCCGCGCGACGGACGGAACCCCGGGCAGGCCGATTCCACGCCCGGCGCCGGCTCCTGCATGATGTCCGGCCCATGCGCGCGCTGGCCAGATCCCGCATCCTGATCCCATGACGAACGTGCGTTATCGCTTCGGCCGCCACGTGCTGGACCTGGCCAAGCGCGAGTTGCTGCACGACGATGCCGCGGTGGCGCTGCCGGCGCGGGTGTTCGAGTGCCTGGTGCACCTGATCGAGCACCGCGAGCGCGCCGTCGATCGCGACGAGCTCGCCGGCGCGGTGTTCTCGCGCAGCGATGTGTCCGATGCGCAGCTCGCCCAGATCATCCTGCGCAGCCGGCGCGCGATCGGCGACGACGGCCACGAACAGCGGATGATCCGCACGGTGCCGCGCTTCGGCTTCCGCTGGGTCGCGCAGACCACGATCGAGCACGCGCCGGCAGTGCCCGCCGCGCCGGAGGCGGATTCCCCGTTGGTCCCCACGGTGCCGGTCGTCGATGCCGCCGCGATCCAAGGGCAACCCGCGGCGCCGGCAACGCCGATGCCGTCGTCCACGTCGCGGCTGGCCGCTGCGCCGCAGGGCGCGCACGTCGCGCCGGCCGCTTCCTTCGCCGCGCCCGCGCCGCGCCCGGCCCGCCACCGGTCGTTCGCGATGCTGGCCGTCGCGGCGCTGGTGCTGGCGGCCGTGGTCGCGACGTTCGCCTGGCAGCGGCGCACGCTGCCCGCGCCCGCCCCGGCGGTGGCCGGCGCGACGGCGCAGCGCGCGATCATGGTGTTGCCCACGCGCGTCGAAGGGCCGGGCAACGTGGCCTGGGCGCGGCTCGGGCTGATGGACTACCTCGCCGACCGGATCCGCCGTGGCGGCCTGCCGGCGCTGTCGAGCGACACCACGCTCAGCCTCCTGCGCGACGCCGGTGACGCCGCGCAGGCGCCCGACGTGCAGCAGCTGCGCCGCGCCGCGCGCGTGGACTGGATCGTCGAAAGCCGGGCCAGCGGCGACGACGGCCGCTGGACCGTGCGCCTGCTCGCGACCGACCGCCACGGCCTGGTGCAGCGCGGCCAGGCGCAGGCCGGCGACCTGCTCGAAGCCACCCGCGTTGCCGGTGACCGGCTGCTGGCGGCGCTCGGCGGCGATGCGGTCGTCGCCGCGGGTGAGCCCGAACCCGGCCTGGACGAACGCCTGCAGCGCGCCCAGTCGGCGATGCTGGCCAACGAACTCGACACCGCGCGCAGGATCCTCAACGACGCGCCGGAACTGCAGCGCGCGCGCCCGCAGCTGCGCTACCGGCTGGCGCAGGTGGACTTCCGCGCTGGCGAGTACCAGCGCGGGCTGGCCACTTTGGACGAACTGCTCGGCAGCCAGGCCGCGCGCGCCGACCCGATGTTCCGCGCGCGCCTGCTCAGTTCGCACGGCGCGATGCTGATCCGCCTCGACCGCTACGCCGAGGCCGAGCGCAGCTACGACCAAGCGATCGCCCTGCTCGAACGCGCCGCCGCGCCGGCCGAACTGGGCCGCGCGCTCAACGGCCGCGGAGTGACGCGTTCCTCGCAGGGGCGCTTCGAGCAGGCGCTGGCCGACCTCGGCCGCGCGCGGGTGCAGCTGCTGCGCGCGGGCGACGCGCTGGCGGTGGCGCGGGTGGACGCCAATCTCGGCAACCTGGAAATGGACCGCGAGCGCCCGGTGCAGGCGGTGGGCTACTTCGAGAAGGCCGCGCGCGATTTCGAATCGATGGGCGCGGTCAACGAGCTGGCCGGGATCAGCGGCATGCTGCTCACCGCGCGGCTGCAGCTGCTCAAGCCCGAGGCCGCGCTGGCCGAAAGCGACCGCGCCTGGGCGCTGCTGCCGCGGGTTCGCGACCCGGCCCAGCGCGCCAACATCCTGCTCGGCCGCGCCGACGCGCTGCTCGCCGTGGGCCGGCTGGCCGAGGCCGGCAAGCTGCTGGCGATGCCCGAGGCGGGGCGCGTGGTCCCCGGCGACTACAAGCGCCGCGACTACCTGCGCATGGAGCTGGCCCGCCAGGCCGGCGAGCCGCGCGCGGTGGTGCGGATCGCCGACGCCGCGCTCGCCGACTGGCCGCCGGCCCGCCGCCCGCACCTGCGCGCCTGGATGCA
>Ga0182739_1002234_pt1 | contig 18373 bp, 18 predicted proteins | sample eDN5th30CBELigBY_FD_128873 | JGI IMG/M metagenome (GOLD analysis project Ga0182739, IMG submission 128873) | Enriched backyard soil microbial communities from Emeryville, California, USA - eDNA 5th pass 30_C BE-Lig BY (version 2) (version 2) | ecosystem: Environmental > Terrestrial > Soil >...
AGGGCAAGTGGGTCAAGGTCAAGGGCTGGGAAGGGAAGGACGGCGCCGTGAAGGAGATCCTGGACGGTGTGGAGCGCTACAAGAAGGAAGCCCAATAAATGAAAACCGTCATTCCCGCATTGCCCGTGGCCGCCATTCCCGTGGCAGGGTCCGACGCCTTGTTTCCGGTCAGGCGCGTGTACTGCGTCGGCCGGAATTACGCCGAGCATGCCAAGGAAATGGGCTTTACAGGCCGTGAAGATCCTTTCTTCTTCAACAAGCCGGCCGATGCGTTGCTCAACGTCGCTGACGGCCAGGTCGGCGTGCTTCCTTATCCCCCCAAGACGTCGAACCTGCACTACGAGATCGAACTGGTGGTCGCGCTGGACAAGGGCGGCCGCGATCTGACGCCCGAGCAGGCGGCCCGCTGCGTATGGGGCTACGCCATCGGGCTCGACATGACGCGTCGCGACCTGCAGGGCGAAGCCAAGAAGCTGGGCCGGCCCTGGGAAGTCGGCAAGGGTTTCGACCACTCGGCGCCCATCGGCCCCCTGCATCCGCGTGAACAGACTGGAGAACTGAACTCGGGTGCGATTTCGCTGAGCGTGAACGGGACGGCGAAGCAGTCCAGCGACCTGTCGCAGATGATCTGGAATGTCGCGGATTCCATCGCCTATCTGTCCGGGCTGTTCGAGCTCAAGGCAGGCGACATCATCTTCACCGGCACGCCGGAAGGCGTCGGCCCCGTGGTGGTCGGCGACACCATGATCGGCGCCATCGCCGGACTGGGTGAGCTGCACGTCCGCGTAGAGAAGTAAGCCTCGTTTTCCTGAAGGTCTGTACTGATCGACGAGCCCTCTGCTGACAGCAGAGGGCTTTTTCATGGTGGCGCCATTTCTGCCCACCGTCGCCCGGTTCGAGGTCCACGGCAGGACTGCGATCGTTTTGCCTGATCGACTGTTTTGGCCATCTCGGCATCCCCGAATTGGCGGCGTACTTGCCAGCCGTCACACTGAGCGCGGATAGTCAGGAGAGCCATCATGAGACAACAGAACAGTGTCCCGGCTGCGCCGGCGAGCCAGCGCGGGCAAGGCATGACGGAATACATTATCGTGGTGGCGCTGGTCGCTGTCGCGGCCATTGCGGTCTATCAACTGTTCGGGCAGGTCATTCGTTCGCAGACCGCGGCGATGGCCAAGGAACTGGCCGGTGAAGATGGCTCCGAACAGTCCCGCATGGCGCAGAGCGCGGCCGAGGCAGCCGCCGCGCAAGCTGCCGCCAAGACGCTGAAGTCCTTTACGGGCAACGCGGGGGCAGGGCAATGACTGCGGCTCGTGCACCGGCCGCGTCGCAGGGCGGGCAGGAAGGGCAGGCCTTGGTTCTCGGCATGTTGATCGCCGGCGTGGCCATCGTCGTCTTCGTGCGCTACTTCGTCGTGGGGCAAGTCGTGGCCGCCAAGGCCAGGCAGGTCCATGCCCTGGACGCGGTGGCCTACAGCGGCGCACTGGTGCAGGCGCGGGCGCTCAATATGCTGGCCTACACGAACCGCGCGCATGTGGGCCATCAGGTTGCCATGGCGCATTTGGTCACCCTGGGCTCGTGGGCTTCGATGGGCGGTACGCAAGCACGCCAGCTGTCCAGCGGAAACCCACCGTCGCATCTCATTGCCATGATGTTCGGCGAGCATCACGGTGCTGCCTATCGTGCAGCAAGCAAGGCTGTGGGACTGGACCGGCTGGCCGGTACGCACGACGAGCTAGCCCGCGCCTATGCCTCGCACGACAGGGTCGTCCATACCGTGTTGGCTTCAGTGCAAGGCGCCATCGTCTCCACGCTCCCTTCAGTCCGGCTTGCCGCCATGCAGGCTGTTCTCGCGCGCAATTATGTCGGTCATCCCCTGGCCGACGCTTTTCGCCTTTCCGTCGACTACGATCACTGGCCCGGCTATGTGCAACGTCATTCGCCTCAGCGCACCTTGCAGCCGTTTACGGCGAACGTTACGCAGCGATACGGCTTCCTTTCCGCGCGCAACCATACCGAGGTCAACGCCTGGCTGGTCGATGGCCAATGTCCTGCTGCGCGCCATCAGCTGCGCCGGCGGGGCGTTACCGAGTTCGATCCCTATGGGCGTTGGCAGTCCATCGATACGCAATCGTTCCATGCCTTGCGTTCCAATCGCTGGATAGGCTGCTACTTCCGCGAATACGCAATGGGGTGGGGCTGGGTTCCCACTTCTCTTTCGCTGGCGCTGTCCAGATCTCACGCGGATGACGTCCCGGACGACTTCTCCGCGCAGGATTTCTGGCGTTGGGTCCAGGAATCCACGGATTGGGACATCTTTTCAGGGAACGACAATCCGCTGGCCAATTCACGGGCCGCCGCGTCCCGGCATCAGTGGCCGGGCGGGGGTTTGCCGGCGTACTTCGATACCGCCAACGACCGCGGTCACGACGCTGTCGGTTTCGGCCTGACGCTTCAGGGACCGGGCCCAGATGGTGTCACGGTCTTCACGCACAGTGCGGCCCAGACGTTTTTTGCGCGACCCCAGCCCAGAAAAGATGCTCACCACGAACGCGCGAACCTGTTTCACCCGTACTGGCAGGCCAGGCTCGCACCGCATCATACGCAAGCAGCTGCGTTGGAGCGCCATCCATGACTGGCCGCCAAACTATCGCAAGTTCGAAAGACAGACGTCCAACAGGCCGCGTGCCGGCGAGGCAAGCAGGACAGGCCCTGGTCGAGGGCTGCATCGTGCTCGCCCTGTTCTTGCTGTTGTGGTTCGCCCTGTCGTGGCTGGCCGGCCTGCAGGACATCGGGCTCGCTGCCCAGCATGCCGGCAGGCAGCTCGCCTTCAAGCACGCGCGTGGCAGCCAGGACGACGTGCACGCCGCCGCCCGCCGACATTTCCTTTCCGGGCCTGCTCACCGATGGTCGTCCATCGACGGCAGCACGATACTCGATACATCGTTGGAAGCAAGCCGGGTACACATCGACATTGGCCCCGATTTGGAAGAGCAAGCTCAGCCGGGCGGCGCTGCGCCGCATGCCGCCGCCTTGCGCGATGGGTGGGCACTGAATGACACGGGTATTGTCACGGCCCGAGTCAGCGTGGCCACGCTCGCATCGCCCGCCATGTCAGGACGCGTCAGCGGGCACGTCCACAGTAATGCGTCAGGCGCCTCATTGACCTTGCGTCGCCACACGTCCGTACTCGCCAATGCAGGCCATGCCGAGGACGATGGCGCTGTCCAGAAGCGCGTGGCGGGCTCGGGCCCGGGGTGGGGTGATGCCGCGCACGTTTCCTATTCACTCGCACAGCGCATCTCGGATCGCATGGCTGCGGTTGATAGCGCCTGGAAACGCCCGTTGCCTCGCACTGATTGGCTCGAAGCATGGGCGGGCGCGGTACCCCAGCCGCACCTCGTCTCGCACGATGGAGGACTGCATGAACACTGATTCTTGTCGCCGCATGGCCTTCCGACCGGCAAAGAAGCGTCAGCGATGGCAGCCTATGCCAGGTCACAGCTTGATCACGACGCTTCTGCTTACGTGCCTCAGTATCGGCTCCCCGGCTGCCGAGAGCCATCCGCTGGCCGCAGGGCTCGCCGCCATGCACATCCCGGATGTGTCCTGGCAAGAGCAACAGTCCGTCAACATGTCGGGCATTCCGATACATGTGCGGCCATTCTCTTCCACGCTCGACGCCATTCAGCTCGCCCGAGCCCTTGCTTCCGAAACCGAGCGCTTCCAGCAGTTGACGACGCTCGCCGATACGTTGCTGCTTTCCGGGCTGCATGCAAACGCGCATTGGTTGGCCAAGATCGACGTATCAGCCACAGGCTCGAGGGGCTATGTATCTGTGTTGGAGGCCGGCGCGGCGATGCCGGTCCATGTTGGGCCCGGGCCCGATTTTCGCGCGTGGTTGCCTGCCGGTGCAGCACCGTTATACAGACACCGGAGTATCTCGACCGGACGAGTGCTCGAGCAGCACATTTACTCGCTCGGTGGCTCTACAGCGGTCTCCATGGGCTATGTGCGTCAGCAGCTTCGCCGACAAGGCTGGAAAGACGATCCTTCCTTCGCGGGGCTCGGTAGCGGTTCGGCATGGAACCGAAACGGAGCCGAGCTCACGATTTTTGCCAGTGCACAGCCGCAGGGCAGCGCGCTTTACATCCAGCATCTGGAATAGGAGCCGGTCATGGCGCTGCGCATCTTCCATAAATCCTCGGCCATGCTGGTGGTCGCCGCGGCGGCGGGAGTCTGTGCTGCGTGGGCGGCGCGCGAACATATACAGGACAAGGTTCAACTGCTCGAAGCCCAGGCGCGCGTCCCGACGGTCGAGCGCGTTGTCGCCGCGTATGACCTGCCCGTCGGCACTCGGCTTGCACCAGAGCACTTTGCCCTGCGTGCACTCCCCGCCGCCCATGTTTCCAGCGACAGTGTCCCGCCGGAACGCTTTACCGAGCTAAACGGCACGGTGCTGCGTGCGCCTCTCCGGGCGGGCGATCTTATCCTGCCGGTCCACGCCGTTGCGCAGGTTCAAACCGCCTTCTCGAGTCACTTGTCTGCAGGCCGGCGTGCCATCACCATGCCGGTGGACGCGATCAACTCGGTGTCCGGATTGCTGCAGCCGGGCGATCTCATCGATCTATACGTATCCTTCGAGTATCAGCGGCGCCGGATGACCGCTCCATTGCTGCAAGGTGTCCTCGTGCTGGCGACCGATGCCAACACACAGTATGTCAATGAGCGTGCTGGAAGCAGGGGCGGGCAGTATACGACCGTGACACTGGACGCCGCGCCCGAAGACGCGGTCAAGCTGGTCGCTGCGCGCCAAAGCGGAACCATCACCGCTGTCTTGCGCCCGCCGCATGATGGCGCGGCAACACAGAAAGCGGTTCGGGGCGACTTGGCCAGCCTGCTTGGCGTCAATAAGCCGCCGCCCGTTGCCGCCAAAAAGGCCACGGTCATCTATGGCAACCAGTCGCTAAGAAGTGTTCCCAAGCTTCGGCAAAGTCCTTCCGTACCGACCGCTGGCGGTCTGTTCGACCTGCCTCACGCGCCTGAATTGGTCAGTGCCTGGATGCAGGCGGCGCGGCGGGCGGCCGATACGCCTGCAACCGGGTCGTCAGATACGCACGTCGACGCCTTCAACGACGTTGCCATCGTCATTGATTAAGACATGATCAAGCTCTCAGCGCTCGCACCGCTAGTCATTCTGATGCTGCTACAGGGGCCGTCCACGGCGTGGGCCAGGCAGGAGGCCCTGCTGAACCTTCAGGTCGGCGAGGTCAAGGTGCTCGCCATCCCCGATGTGGCACGCGTAGCCGTCGGGGACGGCCACGTGCTCAATGCCGTCACTACCGACGAAAAAGAAGTCATCGTTTTTGCGCGGAACGAAGGGTCCAGTGCCTTGCAGATCTGGACAGAAAACGGACGTCGGCATCATTATCAGGTGGACGTTGCTCCCGAGGGCGCCAGGCAGACGCAACAAGAGCTGCGCAGTGTGCTCGAGCGCATTCCTCACGCAACGATCTCCATCGTAGGCGACAAGATGGTCGTCGAGGGCGACGATCTGTCCGACGGCGACCGGGAGCGCGTGGCCGAACTCAGCAAGCGTTACCCACAGTTGCTGGACTTCACCGGACAGGTAGGCTGGGACCGGATGGTCTTGCTGGATGTGCAGGTGGTCGAGGTGCCGCGCTCGGTCCTTCAGGAACTGGGCTTGCGGTGGGGCTCACCGGCGGCTGGTGGAATCAATGCCGGAATCGCCTGGGACGGCGGGTCCAACCGGCTCGGCGATCGCCCGGGTGAAACGGTGGTGCCCATCCCGTATCCAGCGACGATGGCGGCAGGGTACTTCGGGGTGAATGCGCTATTCTCGGCGCGCATCAATGCATTGGCTCAGACCGGCGCGGCAGTGGTTCTTGCGCAGCCTCAATTGCTTGCACGCAGTGGCGCAACGGCGGAGTTCCTGGCGGGCGGCGAAGTTCCCTACTCGACGACGGACGCCAATGGCAACACGAATACCGCGTTCAAGCCTTACGGAGTCTCCTTGCGCATCACCCCTCAGATCGAACGCAACGGGGCGGTGCGTTCTCGGATCGAAGTAGAAGTCAGTTCCGTCGACACGTCCTTGTCGGTACCGAACGGGCCCTCGTTGAAGACGCGGCGGGCCGCCACGGAGTTCAATGTTCGCTCGGGCCAGACGCTGGTACTTGCCGGCTTCCTTTCACGCGAACGATCGCGCAACGCGGACAAGGTGCCTGGGTTGGGCGACATTCCCATACTGGGGCAGTTGTTCAGCTCGAGGCGCTTCCAGCGCAACGAAACCGAGTTGGCTATCTTCGTCACGCCCGTTGTGGTGGGTGCCGATCATCCCGATTTGTCGGAACGGGTACGCAAGGGCAGGGCGGTGCTGCACGCGGCGTTTCCTGAAGAGCCCCAAATCAATGTCCCTGTCGGGCCTGCGGGTCTGCCGCCGGCCGTCGTGGCGGTGGCAGACCAGGCATGGGATCCCTGGAGCGGTCCCCGTTCTCAATGGCAGCCCGCGCTCCCGTCCGGAGGCCCGCCGGCTGGCGCGGGCAAGGCGGCGCCTCCCAGCGGCAATCGCTATGACTTTACGGAGTGAATCATGATCGATGTCGAGTTGCGCTACGAGGACGGGACACGCCAGGCGCGATCCATGGCGTTGCCCGTGCTGGTCGGCCGTACCGCCGATTGCGCCCTCAGGCTGAAAGGATGGCGTGTGGCGCGGCGACATGCGCAGTTGGAACGACGCGATGGCGAGGTCTACGTTGAAGATTATGGTGCCCTCAGCGGTACGACGGTCAACGGGCAGCGGGTCGCCGTCCATGGGCCGCTCGTTGCCGGGGACGAAATCGTCATCGGCCCTTGCCTGATTCTCGTATGCAACATTCACGGCGTGGCAACTGCGTCCAGTCATCAAGGTGCCACCGGACCGGGGGTCGACGCACTGCCTATCGAACAAGCAGGATCCCGAACGCCCGGGGCGTGCGTGTCCACGGGTCACCCCGACGCCGGCCATCCTTCCTCGTCCGCGCCGGATGGCTCTTCGTTCTCATTTGTTGCATCCGCGCCTGATGGCTTTTCACCTTCCTTCGCCGCTACCGCTCAGGCGGCTTCCAGCCCTTCGTACGACATGCTCCAGCGGCATCGACGTCGACTGCATGGCGTTTTGCTCGAAGCACTCGACTTGCGTCGCCGCGACATCTCCGGCATCAGCGATGAAGCGCTCCGCAAGGAAGCCCACACAGTGCTTGCGCAAATCATCCAGGATGACGATGCGTTGCCTGCGTCAACGGATCGCGCGCAGTTGCTGCTCGACGTCGTCAATGAAGCCGTTGGGCTTGGGCCGCTGGAGCCCTTGTTGGCAGACGATGCAGTCAGCGAAATCATGGTGAACCGTCATGACGAAATCTTTGTGGAGTCGCGGGGCCGCCTGTACCAGCATCCAGGATGCTTCAGCAGCGAACAGGCCGTTCTGGGGGGCATCGAACGCATTGTGTCTCCCTTGGGCAGGCGCGTGGACGAAAGCTCGCCCATGGTCGATGCCCGCTTGCGTGATGGCTCGCGCGTCAATGCCGTCATACCGCCTATCGCCTTGCGTGGCGCGAGCCTGACCATACGCAAGTTTCCCAGATACCGGCCCGATATGGACGACCTCGTGCGGGTGGGGGCATTCGATGCAGCGATGCGTGATTTCCTCGCTGCATGCGTCATGCAACGAAAGAACGTGGTGGTCGCGGGCGGCACCGGCTCGGGCAAGACTACGTTGCTCAACGTTCTGTCGAATTGCATTCCGGATGGCGAGCGCATCGTGACGATCGAGGATGCCGCGGAATTGCGCCTGAACCATCGACATTTGGTCGCCCTTGAATCGCGGCCCGCCAACCTCGAAGGCCGCGGCAAGGTCGACATACGCGATCTGGTGCGCAACGCGCTTCGCATGCGCCCTGATCGCATCGTGATAGGGGAATGCCGGGGCGGGGAAGCGTTCGACATGCTGGCTGCCATGAACACCGGACACGAAGGCTCGCTGACGACGTTGCACGCCAACAGCCCGCGCGAAGCGCTTGCGCGCCTCGAGACCATGATACTGATGGCCGGGATGGACCTTCCCTTGTCTGCCGTGCGCGAGCATATCGCCGCCAGCATCGATGTCATTGTCCAACAAGCGCGATTGTCCGATGGGCGGCGGCTCGTTACCTCTATCGTCGAGATCACCGGCATGGAGAGCGGCCGGATTCAGAGCCAGTCGCTTTTTCGTTATGTACGCACGCCCATGCCGGCTTTCGTGGGTTGCGGCGTAGCGCCGGAATGCTTCATGGACGAGGAGGGCGCGAGCACTTTGCCGGCATCTCTCTTCGACCAGAACACGCCGATGCCGGGTGACGAGGCGTCATCATGGTGATGGTCTCGATCCTTTGCCTCAGCCTGGCCGTCGGTGTTGCGTGCTGGTTTGGCCAGAGGTGGGCGGCGGGGGCCTACGCGCGGTATCGCAACGCCTTCAAGAAGGAAGCGTCGGAGCGCTTGAGCGAGTTTTTTGTCTTTCTGGATCCGGCCCAGCTCTGGGTTGCCAATCTTGCCCTTTGCAGCGCTGCTGCCCTGATCGCCTATGTCGTCTCGGGACAACTGTGGCTGGCAGGCGCCGCAGGCGCCATTGCGCTGATCGCCCCGCAATACGGCATTCGTCAACTGAGGCACCGGCGCCTGAGGGAATTCGACGCGCAGTTGCCCGATCTGTTGCTGGCGCTTTCAGGCGCCTTGCGTGCAGGCGCCGGCATCCAGGCCGGCCTGCGACTCATCGTACAGCAGTCGCCCGCACCGCTGGCCCAGGAATTCGGGCTCATGCTGCGGCAGCAGCGCATGGGCGTCCCGTTCGAACAGGCACTGGCCGGCTTGTATCAGCGCATGCCGACCGAGGCCGCGGGGCTTGTCATCTCGTCCCTGAAGATCGCGTCGCAGACGGGCGGCAATCTGGCCGAAACACTCGATCGCATCGCTGCGACCTTGCGCGCCCGTTTGCACCTGCTGGGCCGCATCCACGCCCTGACATCACAGGGCAGGCTGCAAGCGTGGATCATGGCTTGCCTGCCCCTTATCCTGGCCGCCATCCTTCACTATATCGACCCGGACTCGATGCGCGCGTTGTGGGGTACGCCCGCCGGGTGGCTGGTGCTGGGCATCATCGCCGTTCTCGAAACGGCCGGCATCCTCGCCATCCGCCACATCGTCCGGATACAGGTATGAATCGCCATGTTTTTCTGGCTTAGCTGCCTGGCAGCGGGTCTGTCGCTCTATCTGCTGGTATGGGTGGCGGGGCGTCCGGCTCTCAAATATCAGAGGCGTGGCCGACCGAACGAGCGCCGCTCGCTGCTGGCGTGGATGTGGCCGTGGGTCCTGGCCTTGGCGCCGCTATGCGCGCCGTTCATATCGTGGCGCGCCCGCCAGAGGTTGGTGAAACATATCCAGCGGGCCGGCATGGATCGAGCCTGGCAGCCCGAACATGTCGTAGCACTGCAATGCCTGGGGTTGATTGTTCCTGTGGCGCTGCCGATGTTCGTCCTTCCGATGTTGGGGATGGTCTTGCCGGGCGGAGGGTGGCTGTCCGCCGTGGGTGGTGTGGCGGGCATTTTCTGGCCGCGCTCCTGGTTGCATCGTTGCGGCCGGGAGCGTCAGCAGCGCATGCTGCGCGAATTTCCATTCATGCTGGATATGACCACACTGTGCGTCGAGGCGGGCCTGAATCTGCAAGGCGCCTTGCAACAGGCCGCCGAACATGGTCCCGAGGGCCCGCTACGGGCCGAGCTGCGTCATGCCCTGGCAGACATGCGGGCCGGCATGCCTCGCGCGCACGCTCTCAGTGAACTTGCAGAGCGAACGGACCTTGACGCGGTTCGCCGCCTGGTCACCGCACTGGCTCAGGCTGATCAATTGGGAATGAGTCTGGGGCCCCTGTTGCGCGCGCAATCCGAACAGCGGCGTGCCGAACGATTTCTTCGTGCCGAGAAGCTGGCCCTCGAAGCCCCCGTCAAGATGTTGTTCCCGATGGTGTTCTGTATTTTCCCCTGCACGTTTCTCGTCATTGGTTTCCCCATCGCCGTCAAACTGCTCGGGGCCGGGTTTTGACCCGAACCGCCCTGACCCTGCACAGGGCTACGCGTTTCGTCGACAGGCTATGCGGCCTGCATGCTTATCCCCCGCTCGCCGATGACACGGGACTCTTTCTGGCGCCATGCCGGGCCGTGCATACGTTCGGACTGCGTTATTCCATCGACGTGGTATTTCTGGATCGGCACGGCCTGGCGGTCAAGCAAGTCGATTCGCTTCAGCCGCGCCGTATCGCCTGGTGTCTGGCCGCCGTCGCCGCCGTAGAACTGCCTGCGGGCTATTGCCGCGCCCGGCCCGACTATGCTCCTGCTATCCGCGCCGCGCTGGACCGGGCTGGCGCCGCATGAGGCCCGGCGGACCGGCGGACCGGCGTAAGGCCGGAAGCCCCGGCCGGGTAGAGTACGCCTGCTTAGCGTTGGGCCGCGTAGTGTTCGCCGAACACGCTCACGTAGGCCGGATAGAAGCTGCAATACAGGACGGCAGCAATGATGATGTTGACCGGAGTCAGCATGATCTGCACCGCGCCGGGCGACATACCCATGCCCGTGAAGAAGGTGCCGACCATCTGCACCCCAAAGAAGATGGCGGCCCAGCTGCAACCGTAGACCAGGAAGGGCCATTTGTTGCGCCAACAGGCGACCATCGAAAAGAACAGCGCCTGCGACATCTTGATGCGGTGCCATCCGATCAGCGCCGGTGCGTGCCAGAACAGTCCCGAGACGACGACATACAGCAGGCCGAAGGTGATGAAGGGACCGCGCATCGCGGCCATCAGGGCTTGCTCGTTGAGTTCCCCGTCCGCATCCATGGCCGCCATCAGGCCATCCATGAAAGGCAAGGTCGCCAAAAAGCCAGCGGCGAGGCAGCAGGCCAGATAGGCGAAGCCCAGGCCGAGCAGGCGCTTGCGCGTTTCCATGTCGCGCAGGGGCTCGAGCCACATCGACAGCAGCATGGGGCGGCCGGCGGCGATGTTGCGGCAGGCGCTCAAGGTGATGAAGGTCAGCAGCGGCGTACTGGCGATCAGGGCCATTTGCCCGAACAGGGGGATCAAGTAGCTGACGGTGATCAGGAATCCCGTCATCAGGCTCCAGAAAAACATGGCCATCGGCTGGCGTTTGAAAAGCTGGAATCCGTCTTGTATCCAGGACCAACCGGAGGCGAGGGGAAGGATGGCAGCTTGCATGATGAATCGGACTTCCTGATAACGGGCTCGGCCACAGCGGATGCCAGAGGCGGGCGAATTAGTGTAATGATACCGGCAGGCGGCGATCGAAGGATCAGGGCAGGGCGAGTGCCACTGCCTTGCGGCGCTCGAGCAGTATGCGCTCGAAATGGCGCGGGTCGTGCGGCTTCAGCGTTTGCGCCGGCCGAGGCAGGAAATAGTCATACAGCCTGGAAACCCAGAAGCGCAAGGCGGCGGCCTGCAGCAGGACGGGCCATGCCTGTCGCTCTGCCGCGGTGAAGGGCCGCACAGCGGCGTAGGCATTGAGCCAGGCTGCCAGTTTGTCGGCCTCGAAGACGCCCGAGTTGCGCTCGATGCACCAGTCGTTGACGCTCACGGCCACGTCGAACAGCCAGGTGTCGCAACCCGCGAAATAGAAATCGATGAAGCCCCCCATGCGCGGCATCTCGAACGTGCCGTCGAACAGCACGTTGTCGCGAAACAGATCGCAGTGAGCGGGTCCACTGGGCAAACTGCGGTACGTGTCGGTGTCCGCATAACGCGTCTGCTCGTCCAGCGTCTGGCGTATCAGCGACGACTGTGCCGGGCTGAGGAAGGGCAGCACCTTGGGTATGGTGTCCTGCCACCACGACAACCCGCGCAGGTTGGGCTGGACAATGGCAAAATCCTGGCCGGCCAGATGCGCGCGGGCCAGCGTCTCGCCGGCCAGTGCGCAATGGGCGGGACCAGGGGACGGCTCGTAGCCACCAGAAAGGCGCGTCACGATGGCGCAGGGCTTGTCGTGCAGCACGGTCAGGCGCGAGCCGTCATGCATGGTCTGCGGTTCGGGCACGGGGATGCCCTTGCCGGCAAGGTGGTGCATCAGTTCGATATAAAAAGGCAGTTGGTCCTGGGTCAGGACTTCGAACAGCGTCAGCACGTATTCGCCGCGCGTCGTGCTGAGGAAATAGTTGGTGTTTTCGATGCCGGCCGTAATGCCGCGTAACGAAACGACGTCGCCAAGGTCATAGCGCTTGAGGAGCTCGCGAGCATCGATGTCGCTGACGGGGGTAAAAACGACCATAGGCTGCCAACTCTGTTTGTGTATACCGTGAATGGGAGAAGGACCCGAAAAGTCGGGCCACTGATTTTAGACCACGCTGGAATTTCCTGGGCGCGCAGTCGCGGCGTGGGCGGAAGGCGGCATGGGAAGGCCGGCGCATGTCCTGCCGGGTCGTTCGCCGATACGCAATCTTGCCTGCCTTGATAAAATGGAACATCGCCGCCGGCGTTGACCAGGCCGGCATGGCGCAAGCGCGCCGCCCCTTGCCTATTTCCCAAGAAACGATTTCCCCTGTGACCTTAGCCCCGACCGACTTGCCCTCTACGGACTGGCGCCTTTCCGTGGCGCCGATGATCGATGTCACGGATCGGCATTGCCGCTATTTTCATCGCTTGCTGGCGCCGCATGCCCGGCTTTATACCGAAATGATCACCACGGGTGCATTGCTGCACGGTAGCGTTGCGCGGCACCTGGATTTCGATCCGCTGGAGCAGCCCGTGGCGTTGCAACTGGGCGGCAGCGAGCCCGAGGCGCTGGCGGAGTGCGCGAAGCTGGGACAGGTATGGGGGTATGACGAAATCAATCTGAACTGCGGATGCCCTTCGGAACGGGTCCAGCGCGGCGCCTTCGGCGCCTGCCTGATGGCCGAGCCCGGCCTCGTCGCTGATTGCGTCAAGGCCATGCAGGATGCCGTGTCGGTCCCGGTCACGGTGAAGCATCGCCTGGGGCTGGACTACGACGAATCCTACGAATTCGTCCGGGATTTCGTGGGTCGGCTGCACGATACTGGGTGCCGTGTCTTCATCGTGCATGCGCGCAACGCCGTCCTGAAGGGTCTGTCGCCCAAGGATAATCGCGAGAAGCCGCCTCTTCGCTATGACGCGGCGGCGCGCCTGAAACAGGATTTTCCGGATTGCCACATCATTCTTAACGGCGGTATCGCCGAAAAGGGGCAGGCGCTAGGCTTGATGGAGCAGTTCGACGGCGTGATGCTGGGTCGGGCGGCTTGGCACAATCCGGGCATTTTGTCCGAGGTCAACCTGGCCATGAATCCCGACCTGGTCCTGCCCGAGCCAGCGCAGATCGTGCATGACATGGCGGCATACGCGGAAAGGGAAATTGCAAAGGGCGTGCCCCTGCGCATGATCGTGAAACCGATGCTGGGCTGGATGAGCGGGCGTAGCGGGTCGCGCCACTGGCGCAGGACCCTGTCCGACGCAGCGCTGCTGAAGCAGAACGATGCGCGTTTGCTGGAGCGGGCGTGGTCCGACCTGGTGTCCCGGACCAGTGACGGCGCTTACGAGCTGGCTGCTTCTTCGGAGTCGCTGGGCCAGTCGCGGATATAGGCCTTCAGCATGTTGTTTTCGAACTGCTGCGCCGCCACGATGGCCTGGGCCATGTCATAAAAGGAAATGACGCCCATGAGTGTCGGGCCGTCCATCACCGGGATATAGCGGGCGTGCTTCTCGAGCATGAGGCGCTGGACTTCATCGGCGCTGGTGTTGGGCGACACGCTGAGGGGCGCATCGTTCATGATGCTGCGCACGGTGTTGGTGCCCGTGATGCCATGGTTATCGTGCAGGTGGCGAATGATTTCGCGGAAGGTGAGCATGCCCACCAGTTCCCCGTGTTGCATGATGACAAGCGAACCGATGTCTTGTTCGCTCATGGTTTCCAGCGCTTGCAGGATGGGCATGTCAGGCGTGGCGGTATAAAGCGTGTGACCCTTCACGCGTAGTATTTCACTGACTTTCAACATCGTTGTCCTCCTCGGTGCCCTTATGCGACACAGTAGGGGTATTTTGCACCATAAGCAGGCTTTCGGGTAGGGCCTCGCCCGGCTCGAACAGCGTTTCAAGCCGGGGCGGCGATGCCGTCAGCGACGCGGCAATGGCCTGGGGCAAGTCACGTTCGATTTGCAGTCCGGGCTGGCGGCCATTGATCAGGAAGGCGTCTACCAGCGGGCCGATCGTCGCTTCACGCTGATCGCACGCCAGGATCCATTCATCGGAGTCGCGTCCTTCCGTGTTGACGATATAGCCCAGTTGCTTCAGCACTTTCAACACACGGCTGACTTCCTCCTGGCCCAGATGCAGATGTGAACACAGGAACCCTGCCGTGCGCCCGAAAGGCGCCGACGCCTGGGCCTTCCATAGCACGCGAAGTACGCGAACCGCATCGACGAAGTCAGAACCCGGATAATGCTGTTGCGCCCAGCGTCGCTGACGCAGGGCCGGCAAGGTTGCGGCGACGGTGGCTCCCAGGAGGATGGCCAGCCATGACAGGTAAATCCACAGCAGAAAGATTGGTACGGTGGCAAACGCGCCATAAATGACGGTGTAGGAAGGAAAACGTGCCAGGTAGTAGGCGAAGGCGGTGCGCATGATTTCCAGCACGACTGCCGTGCCGATCCCGCCCGCCAACGCATCCTTCCACATGACGCGCCGGTTGGGAACGCCGACGAACAGGGCAGTGAAGCCCAGTCCCGTCAGGATGAGCGGTATGAACGACAGGACGAATCGTATGGCGGCCGGCAGCTCACCAACATGTCCGAGCGATTCCCGCGCCAGCACCGATGTAGCCCAAAGGCTAGCACCGGCCAGGATGGGCCCCAGAGAAATGATCGCCCAGTACACCAGCATGCGTTGGCGCATGGGGCGCTGTCTTTCGACCTGCCAGATGTCGTTGAAGGCCTCGTCGATCGTCATGATCAGCATGATGGAGGTGACGATAAGGAAGAGGCTGCCTATGGCGGTCAGTCCGGATGCCTTGGCGGCGAACTGATTCAGGTAGAGCATGACGTTATCCGACACGGACGGCGGCATCAGGCTGCTGGTCAGGAAGTTCTCCAGGGCGATGCGAAAGTCGGCGAACAGCGGAAAAGCGGTGAACAGCGACAGGACCACGGCCAGGAGCGGCACGATGCCCAGTACGGTCGTGAAGGTGAGGCTGGAGGCTACCTGGACCAGCTTTTTTTCCCCGGCGCGCTGCAAGGAAAAACGAGCAATCTTGACAGCGTTGCTCCAACCCGTGCGCGGCGAATGGGCGACTTCAAGGCGCGGCTCTTCCTCCTCCATCTGCTGTTCCTGGGTCTCTATCCGGGACGCATTGGTGTCTGTTTCATGGTCCTCGGCGCGCGATTCGCGATCGGGAAACTCGCGGTGTGTCGTGTTCAGGGTCACGGTAGCCAACCTTTGTGCCGGCCCAGGTGGGCGGCACACGTATCTTTCGAGTCATAATACCAGCATGACTCCGCAACTTAATCCTGTCTTGCGCCATGGCGCCTCGGTTTCCCTGATTCTGCTCATTGTGTTGTGCGTCGCCTGGGAGCTGAAAATAGCGCCCCTGCGCCCAGGCGGCTCGCTGCTGGCGCTGAAGGCGCTGCCTCTGCTGCTGCCGCTGTCCGGCGTGCTGAAGGGCCGTCTTTACACTTTGCAATGGGCAGCGATGCTGATTCTGCTTTACTTTATGGAAGGTGTCGTACGCGCCTGGTCGGATCCTTCTCCGCTCTCCGCCTCCATGGGGATCGCCGAAGCGACGCTGGCGCTGATTTTCTATCTGTGCGCGATTTTTTACCTGCGACCCGCGAAGCGTGCCGCCAAGCAGAATGCCCGAGCCTCTCAATGAAAGATTCTCTTGCCGAACTGAAGGTCCTCAACTCCTTTGCCGAGTTGCCTGCCGCTTTTTATACTCGCCTGTCGCCGCAGCCGGTAGGCGCGCCGCGCCTATTGCATGCCAACGCCGACGTGGCCCGACTGCTCGATCTGTCGCCCGCCGCCTTGTCTCAGCCCGAGTTCCTGCAGGTCGTTTCCGGACAAGCGCCCTTGCAGGGCGGCACGACCCTGTCGGCGGTCTATAGCGGCCACCAGTTTGGCGTGTGGGCGGGCCAGCTCGGCGACGGCCGGGCACACTTGCTGGGCGAGGTAGAAAGCTCGTCGGGCCGTTGGGAGCTGCAGTTGAAGGGCTCCGGACGGACCCCTTATTCCCGCATGGGTGACGGCAGGGCGGTCCTGCGCTCGTCGGTCAGGGAATATTTGGCCGGCGAAGCCATGGCCGGACTAGGTATTCCCACGACACGTGCGTTGGCCCTCGTCGTCTCCGATGACCCGGTTTATCGCGAAACGGTCGAGACCGCAGCCATCGTGACGCGCGTGTCTCCCACCTTTGTGCGCTTCGGGTCCTTCGAACACTGGTCCTCGTCGCCCGAAAATCTGCAGGCGCTCGTCGACTACATCGTCGACAGGTTCTATCCGGCCTGCCGCGAGGCGCCGGCGGGAGAATCCGGGCAAGCCCATGGAACGGTCTTGCGCTTTTTGCGTGAAGTCGTCGTTCGGACCGCCGGGCTTATTGCCGACTGGCAGATGGTCGGCTTTTGCCACGGTGTGATGAACACCGACAATATGTCCATATTGGGCTTGACCATCGACTACGGCCCTTACGGCTTCATGGATGCCTTTCAGGCCAATCATGTCTGCAACCATAGTGATACGCAGGGAAGGTATGCATGGAATACCCAGCCGTCCGTGGCCCATTGGAACCTGTATCGGCTGGCCAGCAGCCTGCTGGGATTGGGCGTAGATGCGGAAGCGCTGAAGCAGCAGCTGCAAGAATTCGAGGGCGCTTTCCTAGAGCGCTACCGGGACCATGCGCGCCGCAAATTCGGACTCGTGGACTGGCACGATGACGACAATCAACTGCTGGACGATTGGTGGCGTCTGCTGCATACGCAGCGTGCTGACTTCACGCTCAGTTTTCGGCGGCTGGCCACGGTGCAGGAACAACCGGAATCTTTCCTGGAACTCTTCGGGGACAGTTCGGCTGCCGAAGCCTGGCTGGACCGCTACCGGCAGCGCCTGGCCCGCGATGGCCGGGCGGATGCAGAGCGCATACAGCGAATGAATGCAGCCAACCCTTTGTACGTGTTGCGCAATCATCTTGCGGAAGAAGCAATACGCGCCGCCGGCGCCGGCGACGCCGGCGAGATCGATACCTTGCTCGACCTGTTGCGTGATCCCTATACCGAAAGGCCCGGCCGTGAGTCGTATGCCGCGTTGCCGCCCGAATGGGCATGCCAGCTGGAAGTAAGCTGTTCCTCGTGATGCCGCAGGAAAGGTGCCGGATGTAATGTAATAATCCAGGGTCCAGCCCGGTGTTTATACGGGCGTTCCCCTTTCAAGTTCAAATAAATCAATCATGTCTGGCAATACCCTTGGGAAACTTTTTTGTGTGACCAACTTTGGCGAGTCGCATGGCCCGGCCATCGGAGCAGTGGTGGACGGCTGCCCTCCGGGAATGGCCCTGACCGAGGCTGACATTCAGCGCGAGCTCGATCGCCGGCGCCCCGGCACGTCGCGTCACGTTACGCAGCGCCAGGAAGCCGATCAGGTCGAGATCCTGTCGGGGGTCTACCAGGGTGTCACGACGGGAACGCCCATCGGGCTCCTTATACGCAACACCGACGCGCGCAGCAAGGACTACAGCAATATCGCCGACACCTTTCGTCCCGGACACGCCGACTACACGTACTGGCGCAAGTTTGGCGAGCGGGATCCTCGCGGCGGCGGCCGGTCGTCGGCGCGGTTGACCGCCCCGACGGTTGCTGCGGGCGCCATCGCCAAAAAATGGCTGTCTGAAACGCATGGCATCACGGTGCGGGGCTACATGAGCCAGCTCGGGCCGATTGCAATACCGTTCGAGTCCTGGGACGAGGTGCCGGCCAATCCGTTCTTTGCGCCGAATGCTGCCATCGTGCCGGACCTCGAAGCCTATATGGATCAATTGCGGCGCGACGGCGATTCGGTAGGCGCGCGCATCGAGGTCGTTGCCGAGCATGCGCCAGCAGGGTGGGGGGAACCGCTCTACGACCGACTCGACGCCGATATCGCCCATGCGATGATGGGACTGAATGCCGTCAAGGGGGTGTCGATAGGGGCCGGCTTCGATTGCGTCAGCCAGCGCGGCTCCGAACACGGCGACGAGATCACGCCGGATGGCTTTCGCAGCAATCATGCCGGCGGTGTGCTGGGTGGCATATC
>Ga0182739_1002236_pt1 | contig 18366 bp, 19 predicted proteins | sample eDN5th30CBELigBY_FD_128873 | JGI IMG/M metagenome (GOLD analysis project Ga0182739, IMG submission 128873) | Enriched backyard soil microbial communities from Emeryville, California, USA - eDNA 5th pass 30_C BE-Lig BY (version 2) (version 2) | ecosystem: Environmental > Terrestrial > Soil >...
AGGCATGATTCCGGTAGCTCGAAAAGCGGATCGCCGCCGGGGGAGCAAAGGCGGTGTCGGTTATTCTGTCCGCGAAGCACAAATTATCATCAAACAAGCGGAGAAACATTTCAGTCTATACGAGCAGATACTGCTAGAGATTTTTGCATACAGTTTGCCACGATTAGATGAGGCGTTGAAGATTTCCTTTGACCAAATCGATTTCGAGAACAAATGTATCGTCATGACAAAGAAGAACCAGAACAAGAATAATCGTCCCAGACGCATACCGTTACCGGATTTTACGTTAGAGAAGCTGAAAATGCTGGAAACCTTCTTTCCTAATAAGCAAACAAGGATTTGGGGGCATCGAATGTCGGAGAAGCAGGTACGGGCGTTGGTGAAGGAGTGTTGTAGTCTTGGTCATGTAGGCTACAAAGGTGTTCATGACTTTAGAAAGTCCGGCGTGGAATGGCATACAAAACGCTTGTCCAATGACCAGACTTGGACGAAGGAACGGTTGGTCAATGAAATCCTAGCGTTTGTTCAGGTTGACCCGAGACTCAACCCGGATGTTATGCGTAACGGAGTAGTAACGAAGAAATATGTAGCCGAAGAATTATTGAAGCATCAAAGACGTTGGCTTATATCACAATATTTATCGCAAGTCCTTGGTCACAATAGGAATGATTCCATAAGCCCTTACCGCAGAGGTTAAATTCCCCGCCGCGACAACATTTGTCGAGGCGGTTTATTTTTTTCAACCCAAAAAAAGGACTTTTCAAAAAGTTTAAACATTAAATTCCACCCCAATTTAAGGAGTGGAATTTAGTGCAACAATCTCTTGAACATTTGATGCTGCATCATGGCGACACCGAAGGTTTTATCACACTTGCCCAAAAGAATGAAGACGGTCGTTTTCGCTCGTGGCACTATAAACATGAAGAGTTAACAGAAGCGATTTCAGAATGGCATGGCAATGATGTGTACTTTAGCCAAAACTCTTTCTTCACAACAAGGCGTAAGATTGAATACTTGAAGCAATTAAAAGCATTGTATGTTGATATCGATTGCTACAAAGTACCGAACATCCCCTCACCGGAATGGGTCTTAGGGCATTTAGAAGTTGAAGTGTTCGGAGATATACTACCGAATCCGAATTACATAACCTTCTCCGGTCGCGGATTAGTCCTTGTCTGGCTCATTGAGCCTGTTTCAGCTAAAGAACTGCCGCTATGGAAAACACTGGAGAGGTATTTCTATGAACAGCTTAAGTATCTTGGTAGCGACCCCGCATCCACTGACCCTGCTAGAATATTTCGCTTGGCTGGCTCAACCTCATCCAAAAACGGGAATACTGTTAGGCTGGATATTAGGCATTATTACCGTTACGATTTGAACGACCTGGCATTTGACTACCTACCGGATCCCCCTGAAAAGAAGCTGCCGTTTGAAAAGCGTACTGATAAAGGTAACATCCTAAAGCCAACAACCACTAAAAACAAACCTAAAATTTCCGGACGAATAAAGCGGTTTTTCAATCTACACAACCTTCATTATCACCGACTTTTGGATTTGGTTAAACTGGTCGAGCTAAGAAAAGGGAATATAGAGATTGGTATTCGTGAAATAACCTGCTTCTTATATCGTTACTGGACATGCTGCTATAAATCCGATTCTAAGGAAGCTCTAGAAGACACCTTGACTTTCAATGATACTTTTTTGTTACCCTTAGATGATGAGGAAGTAATTCAAGCTACAAAGAGTGCCGAGAAGGCACGGGAGAATCTTCATGATGAAGAAGCAATCCTTCGTGCCCGCGAAAAGGGGTTTAAGGCTAACGGCTACAACTACACAAACAACAAAATTATCGAGCTACTTAAAATAACGGCAGACGAACAAAGAGAGTTATCCACTATCATTAGCCGGGAAGAGAAGTATCAACGAAACAATGTTAAACGAGCTAACAAGCGGAGGGAAAACGGGGTGCTGACCATCCAAGAGTATCAGCAACAAAGGAAAGCTAATGTTTCGGATAAAGTCCAGGCATTAGAAGATTTGCTGGTCAAATACCCGAAGGCTTCAAATTATCAGCTTGCAGAATTGTTAGGTGTTACCGAGGGATACATTCGCAAGTTAAAAAAACAATTGAAATGATGCGTACTGACATTGCTCTTTGAATTTGGAGAAGAGAGCTATTATTTTATATTTTATGAATCATACAGAGGAAAATAAGTATTTTCTTCTAACGAAACTTAATACATGTCAATTAAGTTGGAATAGTATTGGGTTCCAATTTAATTGACATGTTCACCAACCGAAGGGCGGTAGGAATCTAACTCTAACGTCGTTGGAAATCGTTGGGTAACGCTGTATAATTATTTTTATAGACAAGAGCACAAATAGTTAACCCACATATACTATACCGATTACATTTTTGGAGGTCACCATGGACACTTTCCATCTTATCGGCATCAAAGGCAGCGGAATGAGTGCTTTGGCACAAATCCTCTCTGACCTTGGAAATAAAGTACAGGGTGAGGATATTGATTCATTCCTCTTTACACAGGTACCACTCGAAGCACGAAGCATCCCGTTATTTACGTTTGGAGATGCACCTTTGTCTCAAAGTATGAAGGTTATTGCCTCCAACGCATATGACGATAATCATCCATCACTCGTCCGATGTAAACAATATGGCATTCCTGTTCATAGGTATCATCGCTTCCTCGGAGATTGGATGAAAGGTTATACAAGTGTAGCCATCACTGGGGCTCATGGTAAAACAACGACCACTGGTATGATGGTGCATGCACTCAAAGCAATTGAGCCCTCCTGCAGTCTTATTGGAGATGGAACGGGAGCCGGTTTTCCCGACGCTCGTTTATTTGTGTTTGAAAGTTGCGAATATAAACGACATTTCCTAGCTTACCGACCAGACATAGCTGTTATTACAAATATTGATTTCGACCATCCCGATTACTTTTCTGATATTGATGATGTTAGAAATGCTTTTGAAGAGATGGCTTCATTAGCAAGCAAACATCTAATCGCATGCGGTGATGACCCACAGATACGCTTACTAAAAACAACCACCGATACATTATACTATGGTATTGGAATGGACAACGACCTTAGGGCAACAAATATTACAGTTCAGAGTAACGGTGTAACATTTGATGCTTACTTTAAGGATACGAAACTTAACCAATTCACGATTCCGGTTTTCGGAAAGCATAACGTGTTAAATGCTTTAGCTGTGATTGGGGTTGCTTTAGTATTAGACCTTGATTTAGATATTACAAAAACACAATTGGCGACATTTTCAGGTGTTAAGCGGAGATTTACAGAAAAACACTGGAAATCTAATGTTGTTATAGATGATTATGCACACCATCCATCAGAAATAAGAGCTACTCTTGAAGCCGTAAGAAGTAAATATCCTCAAAAGAAAGTCGTTGGGATATTTCAACCTCATACATTTAGCCGCTTAGAGAAACTTATTGATGATTTTGCTCTTTCATTGAAAGAAGCAGATGATGTTTACCTTTGTGAAATATTCGGTTCAGCAAGGGAAGGAAGAGGAAACATCTCGATAGATGAATTGAGAACAAGAATTCCTAATGCACGTCTTGTATCGGAAAATATTGCACATGACATGTCCTCTTACAATGATTCAGTCCTTGTGTTTATGGGAGCCGGGGACATACAAAAATACGAGGATGCACTATTCCAAGCATAGCAAGTAAAATGGCACCCCTAAAAGGTGCCCTTAGTCTACTCAAAATTTTTTGTATCGCCTATTACATAATTACTGACATGCTGTTCCCTTAAAAATACCTTCCCTTGGAATTGGGCTGCATCCCTAATCCTTTGTACCGTGAAGTTGGACATAGGTGACGGCAGTTGGTCTACGTGGAAGAATTTTATTTCATCAATTTCCGCATCATCAGGAACCGGATTACCTGACCAACCCTGTACCTTAAAAATATATGCGTATGCGTTACGGTGCGATAAGAAATAAATACCGGATAAGGAAAATTCATCGAGAGCTATCTCCACGTTTATTTCTTCTTTACATTCACGAATAGCTGTATCCCACGCCGCTTCACCTTCAAGTTGCTGACCTCCGGGCAAGCACCATTTCTTCTTCCCATACGTTTGATGAACAAGTAATACTCTACCTGTTTCATCAAATATCGCAAAGCCGGAGCAATCCATCGTTTTCGTTGTCATTATTTACACCTCCGTAACCTATTGTATGCTAAGGTCAATTTAATAAGAGCAGGGGAAGTTTGTCTTCTCCTGCTCTGTGTTCTATGAAGTATATTCCTTTAGATTCACCAAAACCTCCACCCTCCGCTTTACCACTATTTGTGATACGGTTCTCCGTGATGTCTCTAAGGGCTAGTTTCTCTTACAGTTACGACGACGTTCCCTTTCTTATGTTTTTGTTCGACATAGCGATGTGCGTCAGAAATTTGTTCCAAGGAATAGCGTCTATCAATGACTGGTTTAATTTTATCGGTCTCAAGCAGCTTCTGGAGGAAGATAAGGTCGTCAACGCGAGGCTTTTGTGACATATGCGCACTCACAAATTTTCCGTTCATACGCAGTGCTTTTTTAAATCTCGACTCTTTGATTTTCGATATCGGTTTCCCGACGGCATCAAAGATCAAATCATAGCTTTCTTCAAGCGCCATGAATTTCTGTTTCGTATAATCTATGACTCGATCGGCTCCTAAAGATCTTACCATCTCAAGATTGGTAGTACTGCATACCCCGGTTACCTCTGCCCCATAATATTTGGCAAGCTGCACCGCATAAGTTCCCACACTTCCAGAGGCTCCATAAATAAGGACCTTCATTCCGCTTGCGATATTTCCCTGCCTTAGAAAGTTCAAAGCGGTTATTCCCCCGACAGGAACAGCAGCAGCCTCCTCAAAGCTCACATTGGCCGGTTTGATGACCACCAATTCATCTTCATGCAAACATTTGTACTCGGCATATGCACCAAAGCCAAAACCACATGATGCAAATACTTGATCACCGATCTTAAATCGTGTTACATCTTTGCCTGCGGCTTCAACTTCCCCAGCTAACTCAAAACCCAATATCGTTACTTTTTTGGGCCTTAAGAGACCATTGAACAGTCTTGCAAGGAAGGGGTCGGCCTTTCGCATGCGCCAGTCCCCCGCTGTTACCGTTGTCGCATATATTCTGACCAGTATTTCATTATCCCTGGGGGTAGGTTTCTCTACCTCCTTCAGATGAAGAACATCCGGTGATCCGTATTTGGCATATACAATTGCTCTCATTCTTTCCCCTCCTCGTTGTACTGTTATCCATCATTGAAAAAAGCCATTTCCCTCATCTTTCCTCTGCGTTTTCTCCGTAAAAGAATACCTCTTCCAGCGGCAAGTCAAAGGCGTGAGCAATACGAAAAGCCAACTCCAGTGACGGGGAGTAGTTTCCTTTTTCAAGAGCCACGATCGTTTGTCTGGTTACACCTGCCTTGTCGGCCAACTGCTGCTGGGTCATTTCGTCATGATTGAATCGTAATTTTCTGATGTGATTGCCAACAAGAACTTTACCCATTTTAGACTCCTTTCCTGTAGTGATATAGTCTCGATATTGAACCGGTTATGTCTGAAAGAAATCCAGAGAAGATTAAAATGATGAACATCACCTTTAAGGGCAGGTCTATAACCAATGAGCCCATAGCCAGGAGAAAACCAATAACAAATACAGCAAATGAATTTCGAAAGGCCAGCAAGCCGATGCGCTGGTCCATTTCATCCGCGAATGCAGGTTCTTTTTCACCCGTCGTTATTCGGAAGACGATGTTAAAAATAATGTTGATCACGATATTAGCTGCGATGGAAACCAAAATCAACACAAGTACGAAGGATCCCCAGTAATGGAAGGTTACCTTTGACTCCACCACTTCATTGGGATATGCCGGGTACTTGTACAGGCAGTATACTGCAGAAATGAGTATGGTGCTGATTAGTGTTACGATGCTCTTCTTTTCTTGATAAGTCATGTATGACACCGTCCTTAACAAAGTAAAATACACTAAACATAATGTATACCAAACTTTACATTAAGTCAAATTTATTATACAAAAATAGCCGATCACCACCTGAATAGGCAGTTCTCGACTAGAGCGATCTTTAAAATATAGTACTCACGAAATCAAACATGGCCTTTGTCGGCGCATCAGTTACCCCCACCTTAGCACGTTCATTCCTCTTACTTACCTTGGCGAAAATGACGTCGGCCAAATTTATTGTCGTTCTCCTGCCGCATATTCGCCCGGCTGACTCTACAATGACTCTGCCGAAATCGTCTCACATCCGTTGAATAACGCAAACCTTTTGAGACAACTGTTTAAGGCTGTTCGCAATTGCGTTGTTTGCTTCACACCGTTCTCGTACCAGATGTTTTTAGCAACAAGCGTTCCCGTTTTTCGCTCCACGATGATCTCGGCCCGTCCTATGAAGCTTTCTCCATATAATAGAGGCAGCACATAATAGCTGAATTTTCGTTTGATTGCAGGCGTGTAAATCTCCCAGGTGTAATCGAAGCCAAACAACTCGTTGATAAGTTTTCTGTCCCATAACAAATTATCTAGAGGGGCAATAAGCTCGCAACGCAATTTCGGCTCCTGATTTTGCAGAATGGCTTCAATTAGCATTACATCCTCCGCGAGGCAATACAGCGTATCCTTCATGTGTTCCACGGTAACAGCAACAATGCGTGCTTCGTGTAATAGCTGGCGAAAAACCTCGTTGCGCTGTGCTGCTTTCAACCCCCATATATTCAGCCATGCATCTGACGCACGATTCCACAAAAGACCAACTGCACCGATTCGACGCAGTACCCGCCACTTATGATGTTCAAACTCATCCTCCAGCGGCTCTGATGCATTCAGCAGATTTGGAGATATGTACTTCTTGGTTATATCGTAATATTTACGTGTTCCTTGTTTATGATGGATAATCAACTCACCAGTCGAATACATCTGTTCCAGCACCGATCGAGATGAATTATTTCCACCGCTCCAGTGGATGGCCGATTGCCAAGAGAAATCTCCATCCAATTTTAAGTCATCCGAACTTAGTGCACCGTGATTTTGGATATGAGCCCGTACTTGTGCTGTCAGCGCTTCCATTTCGGGATATCGTTCGGCATGTTGCCTCGCGGCTTGCCTGTATCGCTCAAAATACGGCCAGTCCTCGACGGGGATAATAGCAAGATTTTTATCGGGATAATCGACAAGGCTTCTATCCGCATACAGCAACTCGGCGAGCATTCCCTTGGTAAATCCCTTGATTCGCGACTGTAGCACCAATTCGGCGTTTTTTCCGCACACATCGATGGGATCGTATTGAATGCAGCTGACCTGCCGAACAAAGTCCAATACGCCTTGCTTCCCGCTAAATTTATATTCGCCCAAAAGTCCATGCTTCAACAACAGAAATTGCCGTGCCTGACGGTTTGTTAATTGGATCATGTTTGCAAGGCTCCTCTTTTCATTCATGTTTCTTCCATCATACAAATTATTTACTCAAGAGAAAAGAAAGAATACAAACATTTGTTCTCGATCTGGAAATACGTACAAATAAGGTGCCAAAGGAATTTGCGTCACTTATGGTACGGTTCTCCGTAACATCGACTTCATTGTGTCTTCCAATCAAGGTCAGAACATTTGAATCTAACGTCAATACTGGTTTTATTTGTGATGGGTCCCCAACAACCATAACCTTCTTACTTCATTAACTATAAATGAGAAAAGGTACAGTCTCCTCCATTTCTTGAGTGACTGTACCTTTTCTATATCACGAACTTTTTCAGTGTCCACGTTCTATTCATCACTAAAGCGTTGTAATTTATAGCAACTTAATCAGCTCTTCGAGCTCATCAACCAATCCTTTTGCAAGTTCGAAATCCGTATCTTTTAAAGCCAATTCTATTTTCGTTTCGACTGATTTTTTCTTTTGTTCAGTATCTAGATAGTCCCGGTCAAAATGACTAGCATAAATCATCTGCCTGAATTTTCGCATGCTCATTTTTCTAATCGTCTTATCGTCAATAATTAAAACATAATCCATACCATTTACAACCGAATAAAAATCATGAGAAATCATGAGAATCGCACCTTTATAGCCTTCAATGGCTTTCTCCAGTGCTATTTGTGTATAGGTGTCTAAGTGGCTTGTCGGTTCATCCAGAAGCAACACGTTTGCTTTACTGGCAGAAACTTTAGCTAACTGAAGAAGATTTTTCTCTCCGCCTGATAAAGATTCAATCTTTTGATTAACGATTTCTCCTTCAAATCCATAGCTTGAAATATACGATCTAATCTCATCATAAGTTTTAAACCCAGCATCGATGAATTCTTCTAATATCGTATTAGAATCCTTTAGCATCTCGCCTTGAATCTGAGATAAGTAAGCCACCTTAACATCAGCATTTATTACAATTGAATCATGGTTATTTTCAAAAATATCTCGCAGTAAGGTCGTTTTCCCTGTTCCATTTGAACCAATAATGGCTACTTTATCCGTAGATTTTATCTCAAAGTTAACATTGTCTAAAAGCAACTCATCAAAGGTAACACCATAATTACTGACCTTTATAACCGTGTTGTCTTCAATTTCATGCTCAATATCAAAACGGATCGCCGGCTGCTTCATATCAACAAATGGCGCTTTAATTCTACGCGCTTCCAATCTCTCTTGAAACCTAACTCTAGCTTTTAGTGCTTTACCTCTAGAGGCTTCTGAATTATAAGTTGCAATAACTCTTAGATTATTGATGATTTTCTCGTTTCTTTCACTTTCTTCTTCCTCAGCGACTGCGAGTTCTTGTAATTCAATTTTAGTCTGAAGTAATGAGAAATTATAATCTATATATCGCCCATCAAACTCTTGGATCTCCATGTTTTCAAGGTGTAAGATTTTGTTGAAACAATGATTCAGTAGATATCGGTTGTGTGTAACAACTAGCAGTGTTCCTTTGTGGGAATTAATAAGATTTTTAAGCGCATTTAAGTTCTCAAAGTCTAAAAATACATCAGGCTCGTCCATAATCATTATGTCTGGAAGAATAAGCATTTGTTTCATCACTTGAATAAGTTTGAATTCCCCGCCACTCAGGTCGGATACCCTATGATCTTTTAAACTCATGAGGTTTGCTAGATTTAGTTTCTTATTAATGTTGCTTTCAAAATCGTCCCCGCCGATTGAATCTAATGCGTCTAAAGCGAGTTGATACTTTTCTAATAACGAATCCATATCCGAGGATGATTCCATTTCAGTACAAATCAATGTTATTTCATTTTGTATCTTAGTAAATTCTTCCGCTAAATACTCAAAAACGGTTATTTCTTTAGTTTTATCGAGTTGTGAGAATTGACTTACATGCCCAATTTTGCAAGTCGGGTCTATTTCTAACATGCCCTCGAACATATATCTTTCTGGATCCATCAGCATGTCTATCAATGTACTTTTACCATTCCCGCTTGTTCCTATAAAAGCGCAATGTTGTGCCTCTTGAAGCGTAAATGAAATGTTTTTATATAGTTCTTTTTGCGGGAATGAGAAGGATAGTTGATCAACTTTTATCATAGTATTACCTTTCTTTGTAACAAGAATAGTGACTATTAGTAAATGTATTGTAAAACAAAGATTTAAATATATATACCGTTGTTAGCGTAACACTATTTACAACCAACCTCAATCGGATTTGAATCCCATCCGCCACCCTTGCGCTTTCCCAGAAGTAGTGTTGAACATTGGAAACAAGCGGATCTTCGAAATTGAGATAAAGAAACCTGTGGAGTCCACATCCCGTAATTAAGACTCATTAGCTGATACTTGAAGACATCCTCGTATGACTTTGGAACAGTGTCCCGCTTAATTGCTTGTCCAATTGGACAAGCTCTTGCTCAACTTGAGTGATGGTCTCAATAATTTTTTGTAATATCATTCTTTTGTCCTCGACGCGATCCATCAAGCCGAGAAAATACAGCTTCGTAAGTGAGATCGATTCGAGCCGATTATGCGTAATTTCCCCATTCAACATCCATTCCAGGAACAGTGTCCGTAACTGGCGCTATAGAAAAGGGATATTCCCTGCTTGAAGGACTTGTTCAAATCATAGAGTGTAAAACTTTTAATCATCAACAGTCCTAAAAATGACAAATTCCAATTGTGTCATTTATGATACGGTTCACCGTAACGGGTCTAACGGCGAAATTAAAGGGACCCGGTCGGGCACCTTTCTCTGCCTTTCGCCTCCCGTTAAGCTGAACAGGCTGCCGATGTATACATAGGGTCCTCCTTCCTTGTACAAGCTATGGCCATGGACATGGAACGAAATATATTGCTGCTAGTCTGGTTTGTGTGCATATCCACCATCTATTTTCTTGTTCCAAGAGCAAAAGCTCATGAATTTGTGTTGTGCTTTCTTGTGTGTCAGGCTGTTGGATGGATCGTAGAAGTGCTGCTCGTTCAATTTGATTTGGTGGCCTACCCGTTACGTGAATTCCCCAGAGCTTCGGATTTGAATATCTCGTTCAAAGTAGCTTTGACACCTGTGGCGAGCGGTCTGTATTACATCTATAGACCTCGTGCGAATAAATGGACAAAGTGTTTTTACTTTGCTGTCTGGATTTCACTGCTCACCTTAATCGACGGAATGTTAGCCGCAAAAACCGAATTGGTGGATTATGTTCATTTTCATTGGAGTCTGATGGCGATTCTGTACTCGATTATTTTCCTGTCCGTCCGCAGCCTAGCGAGTTGGTTCTTTGGGGACCGCAAAAGTTTTCAGGAAGGAAGCGAATGAGCGGTGAGTTTGCTGCTGCAATACGGCATTATCGTTTCAGTATGGATCCTTTCATTATTACTGATTCTCATCATCCCGCGGCAGAAACGTCGATTGGCGATGGTCGCTTTTTTGTTCAAACAGTATATAACGTGTATTTTCGGTCATGCCGTGGTCGAACTCCAACTTCTCGCCTATCCCGTAAGGGAACTTGCCGACGTTAGCCGGACGAGCATCACCTACGAATATATGGCCTATCCGATGACATGCGCGGTGTTTAACGCGTTTTATCCGAGCCACCGGAGCGGCTGGTTTCAATTCGGCTATTACGTGCTATTCACTACTGCACTGGTGATTTGCGAGGTACTGCTCGTACAATATACCGATCTGATTCGGTATGTTCGTTGGAACTGGTTTTGGTCGTGGGCTACGATTTTCCTCACATTCCTTATGACTCGAGCGTTCTGCGTGATCTACTTCGGGACCATGATACGTGTGAAAGCGGCAAAATAACAGAAAGCAAGAAAAAAGACCCCATCCTCCACTTTGGAATGGAATTTGAGGTCCTTTCGTGTGTAAATTAGGACGTTCCCCTAAGCACCGTTTTATTGTTGGTCTGGCAGACGTAATGCGTTAGCTGAGGTTTGCGCTTGATCTAAAAATTCCTCTGCTTGGGTCAATTGCTGACGGGCCGTCTCCAACGTTTGTGGATTTGACGCTGCATTAGATTCACTTATCGAACTTAGCGCCTGATTTAACGCCGTTTTTTATATTCTTACGACTGCATGCAAATATTCGGACCCCACCATTCGCGGCCATCCATTAATGTATATGATTCAATGCGCAGGAAAAGCTAAATCGGAAAATGAAAGGAGAGGATACTTACAATGGATACGCCAACACTAGCGCCGCATGAATCGATGGAACTGCATGAAGCGTTAAACTTCAAAACGCTCTGCCTAGCTAAGTCAAAACTTATGCAAGGCTTGGTCTTTGACCAAGAGCTGAAAGCGTTAATGCAGAAGGACGTCATTCAATCCACGCAACAGATCGCCGAGCTCCAGGCCATCTACGCAAGAGCTCCATTCCAAGCACCTGTTCCGAATAGCCCGACACCTATTACTCATTAAAGGGGAGCGCCAATGAATACCGATTATTTAGACCCGATTAATTCGTTAAATATGCCGGAGATGGCAGATATGACATTTGCAATGGACTTCCTTATCCGTGCCAAGGAGGGTGTGCGTAATTTGTCCATCGCCCTGACGGAAACGGCTTCTCCGGATGTAAGAGCGCTGCTGCGCAATCATCTTAAGCAGGGGATTACAATGCACCAAGAAATCACGGAGCTTATGATTCGCAAAAAATGGTTCCATCCTTACGAGCTGAACGAACAGTACCAACTCGACCAGCTTTCAGCGAAAAATACGGTGATGATCGGGCAGATGAATTTGTTCCCGGGTGATACGTCGCGTAAAGGGATGTTTGATCGAACCCCAGATGAACATATTGGAGGACATAAAGCATGAAGGCGGTAACGTATCAAGGGATTAAAAATATCGTGGTCAAAGAGGTGCCGGATCCAAAGATTGAGAAACCGGACGATATGATTGTAAGAGTCACCAGTTCCGCCATTTGCGGTTCGGACCTTCACCTTATTCACGGGATGATCCCTAACCTTCAGGAAAACTATGTCATCGGGCATGAACCGATGGGGATCGTAGAAGAAGTAGGCCCTGGCGTAACAAAGGTGAAGAAAGGCGACCGGGTAATCATCCCTTTCAACATCGCTTGCGGAGAATGCTTTTTTTGCAAAAATCAGCTGGAAAGCCAATGCGATAATTCAAACGATCACGGGGATATGGGCGCATATTTCGGCTACTCCGGAACAACCGGTGGTTACCCTGGCGGGCAAGCTGAGTATTTGCGAGTTCCGTTTGCTAATTTCACCCACTTCAAGATTCCTGAAAACTGCGAGCAGCCGGACGAAAAGCTAAGCTTGATCGCCGATGCCATGACGACGGCTTTCTGGAGCGTAGATAACGCCGGCGTTAAGAATGGAGATACGGTCATCGTGCTCGGCTGCGGTCCGGTCGGACTTCTGGCCCAGAAATTCTGCTGGCTGAAGGGAGCAAAGCGGGTCATCGCCGTTGACTATGTCGATTACCGCTTACAGCATGCGAAGCGAACGAACCATGTGGAAATCGTTAACTTCGAACAGGATAAGAATATCGGCAACACGCTCAAGGAAATGACTAAAGGCGGCGCCGATGTCGTGATTGATGCGGTAGGAATGGACGGCAAGATGAGCGATCTCGAATTTCTCGCCAGCGGTTTGAAACTGCAAGGCGGCACCATGAGCGCATTTATCATTGCGTCTCAGGCTGTCCGTAAGGGCGGGACCATCCAAGTCACAGGGGTATACGGCGGACGCTATAACGGATTCCCGCTCGGCGACATCATGCAGCGCAACGTGAATATCCGTTCCGGACAAGCTCCGGTCATTCACTACATGCCGTATATGTACGAGCTGGTAACGTCAGGCAAAGTAGACCCTGGAGATATTGTTACGCACGTCATTCCGCTCAGCGAGGCCAAACGCGGCTATGAAGTGTTCGATACGAAAACGGACAATTGCATCAAAGTCGTCTTAAAGCCTTGAATATGGATAGATACATGGGAGGACAATCCGAATGAATTCCAATTACGCTTTGCATGAGATGCTGGAGGTTCATGAAATAGCTGCCTTCAAGACCGTTTGCATGACCAAATCTAAAACCATGCAAGCTCTGGTAACCGACCCGGAGCTCATTCAAATTTTGCAGCAAGATGTACAATTATCACAGCAGCAGCTTCAGGAGCTTGGTGGAGTGCTGTCTAACGTACAAAGTACTCTATAGGAGGTAAAAACATGAACACAATATTAGAACACATGACAGGGCTTCATACGCTGACTGACGACGTGATCGCGATGGATTTTTTGATTAACGCCAAGAGCGGAGTCAGAAACTACGCCATGGCCGTAACTGAATGTGCCACCCCCGAAATCAAGCAAGTTTTGATGAAACAACTCGACGAAGCCATAGACTCCCATGAAAAGATAACAAACTACATGATGCAGCGGGGCCTATACCATCCCTACCATATTCCGGAGCAAATTCGGCTCGATCTGACAAATATTCAGACCGCTATGAACATTCCGTCCTGACTACGTATACGTCCAGTCAAAACGCGCAGACGCGAATCTGGAATAATGTACAGGAGGGAAAGGCAAGCATGCTCAAGTCGCTGCCTTGATCGGCGAGCTAGGCACCGTCGATATCCTGATGTAACTGCTAAACTAAAATCAACAGATTCCGCTAAATAAGGAACAAATTCTACCATACCTTTCCTATTAAGATATCATAGAATTGTAAATTCTATCATCTGGGGGGAGCGGTATGAGGAAGGAAGAAAGGTGGCCTATGTACTTCGACATTCAGGAACAGAAAAAACTTGGGCTTAGAAAATCACAGGTAGCAAGGAATTTGAAGATATCCAGAAATACGGTTATCAAGCTGTGGAATATGAAAGTAGATGAATATAAACAGTTTCTAGACGGACTTGAGTCACGGTCAAAAAAGCTCGAGTCATACGAATCCGAGATCATCGGCTGGTTGCGGAAGTATCCAGACCTCTCTGCTGCTCAGGTCATGGATTGGCTCAAAGAACGCTATGTAAGCATAGAAATCGCAGAAAGTACGGTCCGAGGCTATGTTCGGGGGTTGCGAATGGAATATGGTATCCCGAAGGTCAAGCAAATGAGACAATACGAAGCGGTTGAGGAGCTGCCGATGGGGAGACAAATGCAAGTAGACTTTGGGGAAACTAAGCTTAGACATCCAGAAGGCCATTTGGTTAAGCTATGGTTCATCACTTTTGTCTTAGCCCATTCGAGACACAAATACGCATTATGGCAGGACAGAGCCTTCACAACTTTGGATGTCGTAGCGGCCCATGAACAAGCTTTTGAGTTCTATGGCGGTCTGCCCGAAGAACTGGTCTATGACCAAGATCACCTGCTCTTAACGAGCGAAAACCACGGAGACCTCATCCTCACCCACGAGTTCGCCAAGTATGTGGAAGAGCGTTCCTTCCAAATTCGTATGTGTCGGAAAAGCGATCCCGAAAGTAAGGGGAAAATTGAGAATGTGGTTAAATTCATCAAACATAACTTTGCAAGACATCGTTCATTCACGAATATAGACAAGCTCAATGAACAGTGCCTAGCATGGCTAAGCCGTACAGGCAACGCCAACATGCATCATACGACAAAAAAAATACCGGCCGAAGTGTACGCCTTAGAAAAAGCGTACCTTCGCCCAGTCCAAAAAAAAATAGAAAAACCCAATAACTCAAGTATAACAAGGACTGTGCGGAAGGACAACACCATTTGGTACGAATCCAATCGATATAGTGTTCCTATTGGTACGTATGATGGCACCGACAAAGAAGTCGCTATCCGAGTGACGGAGGACAACGGTCTCATCATCTATGAATTAGACTCGGGACAGATTTTGGCTGAGCATACGTTGTGCCTCCATCGTAAGGGCGAGCTCATCCGTAACCGTCATCATGGTCGAGATCGGACGAAAGGTGTCTCTGCATACATCGAGCATGTATCCAATCTCTTTAACGAAGCTAGTATGGCTAAAGGGTATCTCGAGGAGATATACAAGCGGAAGCCGCGGTATATGCGGGATCAATTACAGGCAATTGAGAAAAGCGTATCTGAGGCTACTGAGAAAGCGGCTGTCCAAGCACTGGCCTATTGCGTGAAGCATCATCTGTATCGTGCCGCTGACTTTGCCGATGCCGTTCACCACTACATGGAAAAAACAAACCAGCAAGCCGTATCGCCGACTCAGAGTGACTTAAAGATGCTTATTCAAGTGGATGAAGCGAAGTTAAAAGCTAAGCCCCAGGTGCGAGCTTTCCAGACTTATGAACGCATCCTAGGAGGTGGCTAAATATGACGGTATCCACTGGAGAACTGAAGCAATGGATGAGTACCCTCAATATGACCGAGGCTGTACACATCCTCGAGGAGAGCCTCTTGGACGCTCAATCTAAGGATTGGAGCTGTGGGCAATTCTTGCAACATATCCTCCGCTACGAGCTGCGACGGCGGGAGGATAAGCAACGGGCTAAGCGAATGAAGTGGGCTGCGTTTCCCTTCCTAAAATCGTTGGATGACTTTCGACTGGAGGAACAACAGTCCCTCAGTAAGCGTCATGTGGAGCAATTGCGTGAGCTGCTTTGGCTAGAGCATACGTACAATCTAATCCTTTTAGGCCCGCCCGGAGTCGGTAAAACTCATCTGTCAGTCGGATTGGGAATGGAAGCCTTGGAACGCGGACATCGAGTCAGCTTTGTCGCCATGGACAACCTCATCCATCTGCTCAAGACACAAGAGATTGCACGGACATCGGAGACCCGAATGAAGCGCATTTTGAGTTCGGATTTAGTGATCATTGACGATCTCATGTTCATGGCCATGGAGAAAAGCGAGTCGAACTTATTCTTTCAATTTGTGAACAAGCTCTATGGCCAAGCATCGATCATATTAACTTCCAACAAGGGTCCAGAGGATTGGGGTGAACTGCTAGGCGATCCGGCCATTACGACTGCTATACTCGACCGGATCTTGCATAAGAGCGAAGTGATTAAGCTAAGCGGTGATAGCTTCCGCCTCAAACACAGAGAAACCATATTTGGGAATACCTAGGTGTTGAAACTTATTTAGCGGAATCTGCTCAAAAGTACTTGACGGTTACACCTGATCAACAATGCGGGAACGGCTACGTTCGGCACCGCGCGACGTATTGAAAACCGCGGGTATTCTGACGACCAACTCCGCAATTAAGAACAAGAGCAGGTTATCGAAAGATAGCCCGCTCTTTTATTGCGTGTGAAAAAGAAAATAGAACTTGACAAAAAGTTGAAATGTGTATCGAAGCAAAGGTAAAGTTATCGAGTGGATTTGAACCACTTAGATTGTGCGACTGTGAGGAGCACCAAAAAAACCGCTAATTTCATGACGCTCGGAACGAATTACTTTTTTGAATCACATCAACCGCTCAACATTAATTAAAGGATGTATTTTGATGTCATAGTCAACTTTAATTTTTATATTTCCCCAATATTTCAACCATTGCTCTTCCGTCATTTCTTTAGAAAACGGCTTAAGCGAATGTGATCCTACCTCTAATGGATCCACATTCCACTGTTGCATTCTTTGTAATAAATCTGACGTCTGTTCCTCCAGGTAAATCTCAATCTCATGAATTAATTGTTCCAAATGTTCCTCACTTTGAATATTCTTTTCTCCTTGGTATTCCTCAATTCTTCCGTTCAATTCGACGTGTAAAGACAAGGATGAATAGTCACTCGATAGTTTCATGCTCACGTTGGATCGAATACGTCCTAAACTGGTAGATAACTTTGGAATGGCCAAGGTTTTCAAGAAATGATCGTTACCCAGAAGTTGAAAAATATCATCGTCCACATCTTGAATGACCATTACTTCTTTATCCTTTCGGAAGAAGGCTGTCCCTACGTAATTGAAATTGTTTTTATCCGAATGAAAAACCGGCAGGAACGGATCTTTAAGAGGGGAATATAATTTCTTCATAAATTGATGAATATTGACGATGCTCATTTCACCTTGGTTATGATCTTCGTAATGCTTTAACATCCGATAAAGAAAATAATCTTGGTTCTCTTGCCTCGTCAATTGATTTTCTATGTAATCATCAAAATTGCCTCTGACAATCAACAAATAGACACGCATCGAAATATCGGGATCAACCAGTATCGTATTGATCAGCTTTTCAATGCCTTCTTTTTTTGCCAACTCCTCATTGATTAATATCATTCGCAGCTGCCCCTGCTTTAGCTCCCGATAATAAATTAAATTAAACTCCTTGCCTCCCTGCTTCAACAGATCGACTTCCTTGGAGAGAAGTCGCTTTTTTTCTCTAATGAGCGGCGGCACTAAAGTGCTGATTCTCAACTTTCCCTCCGTCCCCTTGTCGACCGACCAGAAAACGACCGGGGCGATCTCTTCGATCAGATTGTTCTCGACAAATGGAGAAGAACAGCCGACCATCCCCATAAGGATTACAATCGCCAATAGACCATAGTGCTTGTATGGTGCCATGCCTACTTACTCTCCTTTCGTTTAACTGCAGTGAAAAGGATCGTAGGAACAAGTAGATAAATAACTGCGCCAAGCCAGATTTGAATGTTCAGTAATATCTTTTGACCCGGAACTGTTTGCCATAACCATTGATTCATTAAAATGATGCTTATCAAAATAACGAACCAACTTGACAATAATCCGATCCGGGTCGTTCGTTCGTTCACTTTTCTCATGAAGATTCTTCCGGCTCCATAAATACACAACATGAGAATCGAAATATCAAATACATAAGTAAACATATGAAAAGAGATAAGGATGTAATCGATTCGTTCTAAACTGCTCGTTTGAATGTATCTTCCCATATATAC
>Ga0182739_1002237_pt1 | contig 18358 bp, 27 predicted proteins | sample eDN5th30CBELigBY_FD_128873 | JGI IMG/M metagenome (GOLD analysis project Ga0182739, IMG submission 128873) | Enriched backyard soil microbial communities from Emeryville, California, USA - eDNA 5th pass 30_C BE-Lig BY (version 2) (version 2) | ecosystem: Environmental > Terrestrial > Soil >...
ATCCGGGGGCGCGACATAGCCTGAACAGATGCCGCGCCTCCGCCGTTCCGACACCAGCGGACCGGGGTTCCGCCGCATCCGCTCCGGCCGGGGATTCCGTTACACGACCCACGAGGGCGACCCCGTCGACGACGCGACGCGCGAGCGCGCGGTGGCCCTCGCCATCCCCCCGGCCTGGACCGACGTGTGGATCGCGCCGCACCCGAACGGGCACGTCCAGGCGACCGGTGTCGACGACGCGGGCCGGCGTCAGTACCTCTATCACCCGGCCTGGCGTGAGCAGAAGGACGGCATCAAGTTCGAGCGGGCCCTCGACCTCGCCGCGACCCTGCCCGCAGCGCGCCGCGGCGTGACCCTCGACCTGCGCCGCGACGACCTCTCGCGCGAGCGGGTGCTGGCCGGGGCGTTCCGCATGCTCGACACCGGGAGCCTGCGCGTCGGGTCGGAGCGCTACGCCCAGCAGCACGGCAGCTTCGGGCTGTCGACGCTGCTGTGCGCGCACGTCACGGTGACCGACGGCGACACCGTCGAGCTGCGGTTCCCGGCGAAGAGCGGGCAGGAGTGGGAGAGCGACATCCGCGACCCCGACCTGGCGGTACTGGTGCGGCGGCTGAAGCGCCGCGGCGGCACCTCGAGACTTCTCGCCTGGCGCGACGACCGCGGCTGGCATCCGCTGAGCGCCGAGGAGATCAACGAGGACGTCCGCCGGCGCACCGGCGGGGATTTCTCGGCCAAGGACTTCCGCACCCTGCACGGCACGGCGGCCGCCGCCGTGTCGCTGGCCCGTACGGGAGCGCGCGACACCGCCGCGGCCCGGAAACGCGCGGTGGCGGATGCGGTGCGCGCCGCATCCGACGAGCTCGGCAACACGCCCGCGATCGCCCGCGCCAGCTACGTCGACCCGCGGCTGATCGACGCGTATGAGAACGGGGTGACCATCGATCCCGAACGGGTCGCGTCGGTCGAGTCCGAGTTGCGCGAGCTGCTCGGGTCGTAGCTGTTTACCGCGCCGGTGCGGCAGGCCAGAATGAGCCTGTCGGCCGGGACGGACCCGCCCGGACAGGAGGGTGACATGGGACTCGACGACATCGTCGACAAGGCCAAGGATGCTGCGGACGCCGTGAAGGACAAGGCCGCCGACGCCGCTGAGGCGGTCAAAGACAAGGCGGGCGAGGCGCGCGACGCCGCGGACGCCGCGGTGCACAGCGAGCGGGCGGAGAAGATCAGCGACGCCGTGCTCGACGGCGGTGAGAAGGCCGCCAACTTCGTCACCGGCGGCAAGTTCGAGGACGAGATCGGCGTGAAGCGGGACGCGCTCGACGCCAGGATCGGCGACGACGAGGCGCGCGCCGCAGACAAGTCCAAGGGGGGCTCCGGAGCCTGACGCCGGTCCGTTCTGCAGGACTTCGCGGTTGTGCAGGAGGCTGCGCCCCGGACCTGGTTCGGAGGTGCCGCAGTTCTCCTGCACAACAGCGCGGGCCGGCGGAGTCAGGCGCGGCCGGCCAGGCGCGAGGTGAGAGCCTCGGCGGCCTGGACGGTCGCGCGCCCCAGCGTGTCGCGGTCGGCGACGCGTTCGCCGAGGAAGGTCAGCCCGATCGCCGCGACCGGGTAGCCGTTGCGGTCGGCGGCCGCGGAGCCGACCGAGGCGTAGCCGGGGGTGACATCGCCGTCCTCGGTGGCCCAGCCGCGCGTGCGGGTCTCGGCGAGGATCCGGTCGAGTTCGGCCAGCGTCGTCGGCCCGGCCTCGTTGCGATGGGTGAGCAGGTCCCGGCTCGGGTACAGCGCCCGCACCTGAGCAGCGGGGAGCGCCGCGAGCATCGCCCGCCCCGTGGCGGTGAGGTGCGCGGGCAGGCGCACCCCGATGCTCGACACCGTCGTCGGCGCCCGGAAGCCCTGCACCCGCCCCGCGTAGATGACATCCGACCCGCCGAGCACGGCGAGGTGCGCGACGACCGGTGCGGGCGCATCAGCCACGAGCCGCTCGAGCAGCGGACGGGCGAGCCGGCCGAGGCGCTCGGTGCGCAGCGACGCGCTGCCGAGCTCGGCGAGCAGGCCGCTCAGCCCGTGGGTGCCGTCCTCGGGGTAGTGCAGCACGTACCCCTCGTCGCGCATGACCTCGAGCAGCTGGTACATGGACGACCGGGGGATCCCGAGGTCGCGCGCCATCGTCGAGGCACGCACCGGGCCGCTGCGCGAGGCCAGGTAGCGCAGCACGCCGAGGGCGTTGCGGGCGGCAGGGATGTCTGGGATATCAGACACCTTAGCCCGCAACCGCGATGTGCGGCGGCGCCCGGCGGCGAACAATGGCGCCATGACCGTGACCGTCGGCATCGCAGCCGTGACCATCGAGCAGATCGTCGCCGTCGCCCGGGACGGAGCCGAGGTGCAGGTGAGCGACGATGCGCTGGAGGCGGTCGCCGCATCCCGCGCCCTCATCGAGCGCCTGGCGGGAGACGACGTCCCGCACTACGGGGTCTCGACCGGCTTCGGCGCCCTCGCCACCACGTCGATCCCGCCCGAGCGCCGGCAGCAGCTGCAGCGCTCGCTGGTGCGCTCGCACGCCGCCAGCTCGGGGCCCGAGGTCGAACGCGAGGTGGTGCGCGGCACCATGCTGCTGCGGCTGTCGACCCTCGCCACCGGACGCACCGGCGTGCGGCCCGAGGTCGTGCGCCAGTACGCCGCGCTGCTCAACGCCGGCATCACTCCGGTGATCGGCGAGTACGGATCGCTCGGCTGCTCGGGAGACCTGGCGCCCCTCGCGCACATCGCGCTCGCCGCCATGGGCGAGGGCGACGTGCGCGACGCCGCGGGCGCGCCGATGACCGGGGCCGAGGCGCTCGCCGCCGCGGGACTGACGCCGATCGTCCTGCAGGAGAAAGAGGGCCTCGCCCTCATCAACGGCACCGACGGGATGCTGGCGATGCTGGCCCTCGCGATCACCGACCTCCGTGCGCTGCTCGACACCGCCGACCTCGCCGCCGCGATGAGCGTCGAGGGTCTCGCGGGCACGGACCGGGTCTTCGCTGCCGACCTGCACGCCCTGCGCCCCCACCCCGGGCAGGCGACGAGCGCCGCGCTGATGCGCGCCGTGCTCGAGGGCTCGGGGGCGATCGCCGCACACGCCGGTACCGGGTTCACCCGCGTGCAGGACGCGTACTCGCTGCGCTGCGCGCCCCAGGTGCATGGAGCCGCCCGCGATACCGTGGACCACGCGGCCCTGGTCGCGGGCCGCGAACTCGCCAGCGCCATCGACAACCCGGTGGTGACCCTCGATGGGCGCCTGGAATCCAACGGCAACTTCCACGGGGCGCCGGTCGGGTACGTGCTCGACTTCCTCGGGATCGCCGCCGCCGATGTCGCCTCGATGAGCGAACGGCGCACCGACCGGTTCCTCGACAAGAACCGCAACGGCGGGCTGGCACCGTTCCTCGCCGACGACCCCGGGGTGGACTCCGGTCACATGATCGCCCAGTACACCCAGGCGGGGATCGTGAGCGAGCTGAAGCGCCTGGCGGCCCCCGCATCCGTGGATTCGATCCCGACCAGCGCCATGCAAGAGGACCACGTCTCGATGGGCTGGTCGGCCGCTCGCAAGCTGCGGCGCATCATCGACGGGCTCGAGCGGGTGCTCGCCGTGGAACTGCTCACGGCGGCGCGCGGTATCGAGCTGCGCGGCGAGACCCCCGCGCCGGTGTCGGCCGCGGTGATCGCCCGGATGCGCGAGACGATCCCCGGGCCGGGTCCCGACCGTTACCTCGCGCCCGAGATCGAGGCCGCCCGCGTCCTCGTCGCTTCCCGTGAACTGCTGAAGGAGTTGCCATGACAGGACCCCGCCCCGTCCGGGCGCACCGCGGCACCGAGCTGCACACCCTCGGGTGGCAGCAGGAGGCCGCGCTGCGCATGCTGCAGAACAACCTCGACCCCGAGGTCGCCGAGCACCCCGACGAGCTCGTGGTCTACGGCGGCACCGGCAAGGCCGCCCGCGACTGGAACAGCTTCGACGCCCTGGTGCGCACCCTGCACACCCTCAAGGGCGACGAGACGATGCTCGTGCAGTCGGGCCGCCCGGTCGGGGTCATGCAGACCCACGAGTGGGCGCCGCGGGTGCTCATCGCCAACTCGAACCTCGTCGGCGACTGGGCCAACTGGGACGAGTTCCGCCGCCTCGAGAAGCTCGGGCTGACCATGTACGGGCAGATGACCGCCGGCTCGTGGATCTACATCGGCACGCAGGGCATCCTGCAGGGCACCTACGAGACCTTCGCCGCCGTCGGCGCGAAGCGCGGCGGCACCCTCGCCGGAACCATCACGCTGACCGCCGGGCTCGGGGGCATGGGCGGCGCCCAGCCGCTCGCCGTCACCATGAACGACGGCGTCGCGATCTGTGTCGACGTCGACGCCTCGCGGATCGCCCGGCGCATCGAGCACCGTTACCTCGACGTGCAGGCCGGCTCGATCGACGAGGCGCTGCAGCTGGCGTACGACGCCCGGGACGCCCGCCGGCCCCTCAGCATCGGGCTGCTCGGCAACGCCGCCGCCGTGTTCCCCGAACTGCTGGCCCGCGGGGCCGAGATCGACATCGTGACCGACCAGACCAGCGCCCACGACCCGCTGGCCTACCTGCCCCTGGAGTACACCTTCGACGAGTGGGATGCCGCGCGGAAGAAGGACCCGGCCGGGTTCGCCGCGGCCGCCCGGCAGTCGATGGCGAAGCACGTGGAGGCCATGGTCGGCTTCCAGAAGGCCGGATCCGAGGTGTTCGACTACGGCAACAACATCCGCACCGAGGCGCTCGCCGCCGGGTACGCCGACGCGTTCGCGTTCCCCGGGTTCGTGCCCGCCTACATCCGGCCGCTGTTCTCCGAGGGCAAGGGCCCGTTCCGCTGGGCGGCGCTCAGTGGCGACCCGGACGACATCGCCAAGACCGACCGCGCGATCCTCGAACTCTTCCCCGAGAACGAGTCGCTCGCGCGGTGGATCCGGATGGCGGGGGAGCGCGTGCACTTCCAGGGACTGCCCGCCCGCATCTGCTGGCTCGGGTACGGCGAGCGCGACGTCGCCGGGCTGCGGTTCAACGACATGGTCGCCTCGGGCGAACTGAGCGCCCCGCTCGCGATCGGGCGCGACCACCTCGACAGCGGCTCGGTGGCGAGCCCCTACCGTGAGACCGAATCGATGAAGGACGGCTCGGACGCCATCGCCGACTGGCCGCTGCTCAATGCGCTGGTCAACACGGCATCCGGCGCGAGCTGGGTGAGCGTCCACCACGGCGGGGGCGTCGGCATCGGGCGCAGCATCCACGCCGGGCAGGTGACCGTCGCCGACGGCACCCCGCTCGCCGGTGAGAAGATCGCCCGGGTGCTCCGCAACGACCCGGGCATGGGTGTCATCCGGCACGTCGACGCCGGATACGACGAGGCGGTCGAGGTCGCCGAGCGTCTCGACGTGCGCGTTCCGATGCGCGAGGGTTAGGGCGTGGCAGAGCTCCCGCACGATCCGCTCTGGCCCCGCGCGGGGTCGTGGCCGGCCGCCGTGCCGGGCGAGCGTGCGGATATCGCGCTGGCCGGCATCCCGACCCACAGCCGCTCGCTGTCGCCGACGCAGGCGCACCTCACCCCCGCTGCGGTGCGCGAGGCGCTCCGGCGCTACTCGCTCGACACCGCGGGCCTGCGGGTGGTCGACGCCGGCGACGTGCTCGATCCGGATGCGGTGGACGCCACCCCCTGGATCGCCGCGATCGACGCGAGGCTGGTCATCGCTCTCGGCGGAGACAACTCAGCCACCGTGCCCGTCGCCCTCGGACGCCGGGCCGCGGGCCTGGTGACCGTCGATGCCCACCACGACCTGCGCGACGGGGTCTCGAACGGCTCGCCCGTGCGGCAACTCGTCGAGGCCGGGATGTCGGGCGGGGCGGTCGTGCAGCTCGGCATCGAGCCGCTGGCGAACTCGCGCGAGTACGCCCGGCGTGCCGCCGACCTCGGCATCACCGTCGTCACCCGCGACGAGTTGCGCCGCCGCCCGATCGAGGAGGCGATGGCCGAGGCCCTCGAACGCGCCGCCCGGGGAGCGAACACCGTGCACGTCGACCTCGACGTCGACGTCTGCGACCGGTCGGTGGCACCCGGATGCCCGGCATCCGTGCCCGGAGGACTCACCGCGATCGAGCTGCGCGCCGCGGCCCGCATCGCGGGCCTGCACCCCGACGTCGTCTCGATCGACATCACCGAGGTCGACGCCGCCGCCGACACCCCCGACGGCAGGACGGTCCGGCTCGCCGCGCTCTGCGTGCTCGAGGCCGTGCGCGCGCGCGTCGAGCTCATCGAGGACCGCGCGTGAGCACGACGCTCGTCACCGGCATCGGGCTGCTCGTGACCCACGACGACGAACGGCCCGAGCGCACCGACGCCGCCCTCGTCATCGACGACGGGCGGGTCGCCTGGGTGGGCGATGCGGCCGACGCGCCGGATGCCGACGAGCGCATCGAGGTCGGCGGACGCTGCGTGATCCCCGGCTTCGTCGACAGCCATAGCCATCTGATGTTCGCCGGCGACCGTGCCGACGAGTTCGAGGCCCGCATGGCCGGGCGCCGGTACGAGGCGGGCGGGATCCGCCGGACCGTGCGCCTCACCCGCGAGGCCTCCGACGACGAGCTGCTGGCGAACGCCCGGCGTCTGCTCGCCGAGGCCCGGGCGCAGGGCACCACGACCATCGAGATCAAGTCCGGCTACGGGCTCACCGTCGACGACGAGGCGCGGGCACTGCGGCTCGCCGGGCAACTGACCCCCGAGACGACCTACCTCGGGGCGCATGTGGTGCCCGACGGGATCACCCGCGAGGAGTACGTCGACCTGGTCTGCGGAGACATGCTCGCCGCCTGCGCCCCCCATGCTCGATGGATCGACGCGTTCTGCGAGACCGGAGCGTTCACGCTCGAGGAGACCCGTCGCATCCTGACCGCGGGCGTGGCGGCCGGGCTGGTGCCGCGCCTGCACGCCGCGCAGCTGGGCCCGAACCCCGAGGCGATCGCTCTCGGCGTCGAGCTCGGGGCCGCCTCGATCGACCACTGCACGTACCTCACCGATGCCGACCTCGATGCCCTCGCCGGTTCGGGGACGGTGGCGACGCTGCTGCCGGGGGTGGAGTTCTCGACGAAGCACCCGTACCCCGACGCGCGAAAGCTGGTGGATGCGGGGGCCGCCATCGCGCTCGCGTGCGACTGCAATCCGGGCTCGAGCTACACCACCTCGATGGCGTTCTGCATCGCCCTCGCCGTGCGCGAGATGGGACTGACCCCGTACGAGGCCCTGCACGCCGCGACCCTCGGCGGAGCCCGGGCCCTGCGCCGCGACGACATCGGCACCCTGCGCCTCGGAGCCCGCGCCGACCTCGTCGTGCTCGACGCCCCTACCTACGTGCACCTGGCCTACCGCCCCGGGGTCCCGCTCGTGCACCGGGTGCTCTGACCCCCGTTCCAAATCACGGGCGGGGAGTACCCCCGCCGCCTGAAACGCGCGCCGCGGACGTGTTCTGCGGCGGTACTCCGTGATTTGGAAAGGGGAGGGGCCGGCGCGACACGCCCGGGTTGCAGGGAGTGCGGGGGTGTGGCAAACTCTTCTAGTTCAACATCTGGCGCGCTCGCGCGCCGGTCACTGATCAGGCAGTGCACAGCCGCCGCGGTCGCCCAGGCGACGCGGATGTGAGCTGGGCCGCGGTCAGCAGAACACGTTTCACTCGAATCCGAACCCATTTGCGTGGGTTTCTGCGCTGTGCCCCGGCATGCGCAGGAGCCGGATTGACAGAAGAACAGCGGTGCGCGAACAGAAATGTTGCGCGAGGTGCAGGGCCGGGACGGCCCTGCGCAGAACAGAGAAGAGAGACACACATGGCGGGACAGAAGATCCGCATCCGGCTGAAGTCGTACGACCACGCCGGTCTCGACGCCTCGGCGCGCAAGATCGTCGACACGGTGACCCGCGCGGGCGCGACCGTCGTCGGCCCGGTCCCGCTCCCCACGGAGAAGAACGTGGTGGTCGTGATCCGCTCACCGCACAAGTACAAGGACAGCCGCGAGCACTTCGAGAAGCGCACGCACAAGCGTCTGATCGACATCATCGACCCGACTCCGAAGGCCGTCGACTCGCTCATGCGTCTCGACCTGCCCGCCGACGTCAACATCGAGATCAAGCTGTAGGACCCCGCCATGACTACTACCAAGACCGTCAAGGGTCTGCTGGGCACCAAGCTCGGCATGACGCAGGTCTGGGACGAGAACAACAAGCTCATCCCGGTGACCGTCGTCCAGATCACCCCGAACGTCGTGACCCAGGTCCGTTCCGAAGAGGTCGACGGCTACACCGCCGTCCAGATCGCCTACGGCCAGATCGACCCGCGCAAGGTGAACAAGCCGAGCGCCGGCCACTTCGAGAAGGCCGGGGTCACCCCGCGCCGCCACCTCACCGAGGTCCGCACCGCGGACGCCGCCGAGTACACCCCCGGGCAGGAGCTGTCGGTCGACATCTTCGAGGCCGGCCAGTACGTCGACGTCGTCGGCACCTCGAAGGGCAAGGGCTTCGCCGGTGTCATGAAGCGCCACAACTTCAAGGGCGTCAGCGCCAGCCACGGTGCGCACCGCAACCACCGCAAGCCCGGCTCCATCGGCGCCAGCTCGACCCCGAGCCGCGTGTTCAAGGGCATGCGCATGGCCGGCCGCATGGGTGGCGAGCGCGTCACCGTGCAGGGCCTCAAGGTCCACTCGGTCGACGCCGAGAACAACCTCATCCTCGTGAAGGGTGCCGTCCCCGGTGCTCGCGGACGCATCGTGTTCGTCCGCAACGCCGTGAAGGGAGCCAAGTAGTCATGGCCGACAACACTCTCGCGGTGGTCTCGCCGAAGGGCGGCAAGTCCGGCAGCGTCGAGCTGCCCGCCGCGCTCTTCGACCAGCAGACCAACGTCCCGCTGATCCACCAGGTGGTGACCGCGCAGCTCGCGGCAGCACGCCAGGGCACGCACAAGACCAAGGGTCGCGGCGAGGTCTCCGGCTCGGGCCGCAAGCCGTTCAAGCAGAAGGGCACCGGTCGTTCCCGCCAGGGTTCGGTCCGCGCACCCGAGCACCGCGGCGGTGGCATGGTCCACTCCCTCGAGCCCCGCGACTACTCGCAGCGCACCCCGAAGAAGATGATCGCGGCCGCCCTGCTGGGCGTGCTCAGCGACCGCGCGCGCGGCGAGCGGCTGCACGTCGTCGACAGCTTCGGCCTCGACAAGGCGCCGTCGACCAAGACCGCGATCGAGCTCCTGGATGCGGTGGCCACCAGCAAGAACGTCCTGGTCGTCCTGGAGCGCACCGACGAGGTCAGCTTCAAGAGCGTGCGGAACCTGCAGAACGTGCACGTGCTGTTCGTGGACCAGCTGAACGCGTACGACGCCGTCGTCAGCGACGACATCGTCTTCACCAAGGGCGCATTCGACGCCTTCGTGCAGTCGAAGGGCTCGACCACCGAGGGCAAGAAGGAGGCCGGCGAATGAGCGGCTACAACAAGGACCCGCGCGACATCATCATCGCGCCGGTGGTCAGCGAGAAGAGCTACGGCCTGATCGACGACGGCAAGTACACCTTCCTGGTGGACCCGCGCTCGAACAAGACCGAGATCAAGCTCGCCATCGAGAAGATCTTCAACGTCAAGGTCGCCTCGGTGAACACCCTCAACCGCCAGGGCAAGACCCGCCGCACCCGGTTCGGCATCGGCAAGCGCAAGGACACCAAGCGCGCCATCGTCACCCTCAAGTCCGGTTCGCTCGACATCTTCACGGCTGTCGGATAAGGACCAGGAGAAACGCACATGGCTATTCGCAAGTACAAGCCCACGACCCCCGGTCGTCGTGGTTCGTCGGTCGCCGACTTCGTCGAGATCACGCGCTCCACGCCCGAGAAGTCGCTGCTGAAGCCGCTGCCGAAGACCGGTGGCCGCAACAACACCGGCCGCATCACCACCCGCCACATCGGCGGTGGGCACAAGCGCCAGTACCGCGTCATCGACTTCCGTCGCAACGACAAGGACGGCGTCGACGCCAAGGTCGCCCACATCGAGTACGACCCGAACCGCACGGCGCGCATCGCACTGCTGCACTACGTCGACGGCACCAAGCGCTACATCATCGCGCCGAACAAGCTGTCGCAGGGTGACATCGTCGAGTCGGGTCCCTCGGCCGACATCAAGCCGGGCAACAACCTGCCGCTGAAGAACATCCCCGTCGGTACCGTCATCCACGCCATCGAGCTGAAGCCCGGCGGCGGCGCGAAGATGGCCCGGTCCGCCGGCGCCAGCGTCCGCCTCGTCGCGAAGGACGGCCCGTACGCGCAGCTGCGTCTGCCGAGCGGCGAGATCCGCAACGTCGACCTGCGCTGCCGCGCCACGGTCGGCGAGGTGGGCAACGCCGAGCAGTCGAACATCAACTGGGGCAAGGCCGGCCGCATGCGCTGGAAGGGCGTCCGCCCGACCGTCCGCGGTGTCGCCATGAACCCGATCGACCACCCGCACGGTGGTGGTGAGGGCAAGACCTCCGGTGGTCGCCACCCGGTCAGCCCGTGGGGCCAGAAGGAAGGTCGTACGCGCAAGCGCAACCTTCCCAGCGACAAGCTCATCGTCCGCCGCCGTAACGTCGGCAAGAAGCGCTAAGGGTAGAAGAAGCAGATGCCTCGCAGTCTCAAGAAGGGCCCCTTCGTCGACGACCACCTGTTCAAGAAGGTGGCGACGCAGAACCAGGCCAACACCAAGAACGTCATCAAGACGTGGTCGCGCCGCTCGATGATCATCCCCGACATGCTCGGGCACACGATCGCCGTGCACGACGGCCGCAAGCACATCCCGGTCTTCGTGACCGAGACCATGGTGGGTCACAAGCTGGGCGAGTTCGCCCCGACCCGCACCTTCCGTGGACACGAGAAGGACGACAAGAAGGGACGGCGCCGCTGATGGTGGAGTCGATGGCCCGCGTGCGCCACATCCGTGTCACGCCCCAGAAGGCCCGTCGCGTCGTGGACCTGATCCGCGGCAAGCAGGCCGCCGAAGCTCTGGCGATCCTGAAGTTCGCGCCGCAGAGCGCGAGCGAGCCGGTGTACAAGCTCGTCGCCTCGGCGATGGCGAACGCCCGGGTCAAGGCCGATGCGTCGAACAGCTACCTCGACGAGCAGGACCTGTTCGTCGCCAAGGCCTACGTCGACGAGGGCACCACGCTGAAGCGCTTCCGTCCCCGTGCGCAGGGCCGCGCGTTCAAGATCATGAAGCGCACCAGCCACATCACCGTCGTGCTCTCCACCCCGGACGAGCTCGAGGCGACCGCCACCACGACCAAGAAGGCGAGCAAGTAATGGGCCAGAAGGTCAACCCGTACGGCTTCCGTCTGGGGATCACCACCGACCACGTGTCGCGCTGGTTCTCCGACTCGACGAAGCCCGGTCAGCGCTACTCGGACTACGTTGCCGAGGACGTCAAGATCCGCAACATGCTCAAGACGACCCTCGACCGTGCCGGCGTCGCCCGCATCGAGATCGAGCGCACCCGTGACCGGGTCCGCGTCGACATCCGTGCCGCGCGCCCGGGCATCGTCATCGGCCGCCGCGGCGCCGAGGCCGAGCGCATCCGCGCCGACCTCGAGAAGCTCACCGGCAAGCAGATCCTCCTCAACATCCTCGAGGTCAAGAACCCTGAGGCCGAGGCTCAGCTCGTCGCACAGGGCATCGCCGAGCAGCTCAGTGCGCGCGTGGCGTTCCGCCGCGCGATGCGCAAGGGCCTGCAGGGCGCCCAGCGCGCCGGCGCCAAGGGCGTCCGCATCCAGGTCTCCGGCCGCCTCGGCGGCGCGGAGATGAGCCGCTCCGAGTTCTACCGCGAGGGCCGGGTGCCGCTGCACACGCTCCGCGCGAACATCGACTACGGCTTCTACGAGGCGCGTACCACCTTCGGTCGCATCGGCGTGAAGGTGTGGATCTACAAGGGCGACATCACCAACAAGGAACTGGCGCGCGAGCAGGCTTCCCAGAAGTCCACCCGCCCCGACCGGCGCGACGACCGCGGCCCCCGTGGCCGCGGACCCCGTGCCGACGCGCCCGTCGCCGCAGGAGCAGAGAGCTAGATCATGCTTATTCCCCGTAAGGTCAAGCACCGCAAGCAGCACCACCCCGGTCGTTCGGGCGCTGCCACCGGTGGCACCAAGGTCACGTTCGGCGAGTTCGGCATCCAGGCCCTCACTCCCGCGTACGTCACGAACCGCCAGATCGAGGCTGCTCGTATCGCGATGACCCGTCACATCAAGCGCGGTGGAAAGGTGTGGATCAACATCTACCCCGACCGCCCGCTGACCAAGAAGCCCGCCGAGACCCGCATGGGTTCCGGTAAGGGTTCCCCGGAGTGGTGGGTCGCCAACGTCAAGCCCGGCCGCGTCCTGTTCGAGGTCGCCGGCGTCAACGAGGAGCTGGCTCGCGGCGCTCTCATGCGCGCGATCCACAAGCTCCCCCTGAAGGCACGCATCATCAAGCGCGAGGAGGGCGACGCGTAATGGCCGTCGGATCCAAGGAGCTCGCACCCGTCGAGCTCGACACCTTCGAAGACGACCGCCTGGTCGACGAGCTGAAGAAGGCCAAGGAGGAGCTGTTCAACCTGCGCTTCCAGTCGGCCACCGGTCAGCTCGAGAGCCACGGCCGCCTGCGTGCCGTCAAGCGCGACATCGCGCGCATCTATACCGTCATCCGCGAGCGCGAGCTGGGCATCCGTGCCACGCCCGCCCCGGTCGAGAAGCCGGTCAAGAAGGCTGCGGCCAAGAAGACCACCACGGACGAGGCTCCCGCAGCCGAGGCCGAAGACACCGCCGAGGAGGCGAGCAAGTAATGGCTAAGGCAACCGAGAAGGCTGCTCCCGGTCACGAGCACGCCGCTCACGACGTGCGTGACGAGAACGCCCGTGGCTACCGCAAGGTCCGCCGCGGGTACGTCACCAGCGACAAGATGGAGAAGACCATCGTCGTCGAGGTCGAGGACCGCGTGAAGCACCCCCTGTACGGCAAGGTCATCCGCCGCACCTCGAAGGTCAAGGCGCACGACGAGCAGAACAGCGCCGGCATCGGCGACCTGGTCGTCATCGCCGAGACGCGCCCGCTGTCGGCGACGAAGCGCTGGCGTCTGGTCGAGATCGCGGAGAAGGCGAAGTAACCCATGATCCAGCAGGAATCCCGCATCAAGGTCGCCGACAACACCGGCGCCAAAGAGCTGCTCACCATCCGCGTGCTCGGCGGCTCCGGCCGTCGCTACGCCGGCCTGGGTGATGTCATCGTCGCGACCGTCAAGGACGCGATCCCCGGTGGCAACGTCAAGAAGGGCGATGTGGTCAAGGCCGTCGTCGTCCGTACCAAGAAAGAGGTCCGTCGTCCCGACGGGTCCTACATCAAGTTCGACGAGAACGCCGCCGTGATCCTGAAGAGCGACGGGGACCCCCGTGGCACCCGCATCTTCGGCCCGGTCGGTCGTGAGCTTCGCGACAAGAAGTTCATGAAGATCATCTCGCTGGCACCGGAGGTCATCTAGTCATGGCGAACATCAAGAAGGGCGACCTGGTCCAGGTGATCAGCGGGCCCTCGCAGGCGCGCGGCGGAGACCGCGGCAAGCAGGGCAAGGTCATCGAGGTGCAGGCGGAGAAGAACCGCGTCATCGTCGAAGGCATCAACTACGTGACCAAGCACATCAAGGTCGGGCAGACCCAGCGCGGGACGAAGACCGGTGGCGTCGAGCAGCACGAGGCGCCCATCCACATCTCGAACGTCGCGCTCGTCGACCCCAAGTCGAAGAAGCCGACCCGCGTCGGGTTCCGCGAGGAGGTCGTCGAGAAGAACGGCGTCAAGAAGACCGTGCGCGTGCGTTACGCGAAGAAGTCCGGAGAGAAGCTCTAATCATGGCTACCGCTACCGCTGCTGCCGGGACTGGCAAGATCCAGCCCCGCCTGAAGCAGAAGTACCGCACCGAGATCAGCAAGAAGCTGACCGAGGAGTTCGGTTTCACCAACCCGCACCAGGTTCCCGGTCTCGTGAAGATCGTCGTGAACACCGGTGTGGGCGAGGCCGCCCGCGACTCCAAGGTGATCGACGGTGCCGTCAGGGACCTCACCCTGATCACCGGCCAGAAGCCGCAGGTCACCAAGGCCCGCAAGTCGATCGCCCAGTTCAAGCTGCGCGAGGGCATGCCGATCGGTGCGCACGTGACCCTTCGCGGAGACCGTGCCTGGGAGTTCCTGGACCGCCTGCTCTCGCTCGCCCTGCCCCGCATCCGCGACTTCCGCGGGCTCAGCCCGAAGCAGTTCGACGGCAACGGCAACTACACCTTCGGTCTCTCGGAGCAGAGCGTGTTCCACGAGATCGACCAGGACCAGATCGACCGCGTCCGCGGATTCGACATCACGGTCGTGACCACGGCGAAGAACGACGACGAGGGGCGTGCGCTGCTGCGCGAGCTCGGGTTCCCGTTCCGCACCGCTGAGAACGCCCAGCAGTAACCCAACCAGGTCGGTACCGGGTGGACCCGGTGCCGAAACCGTTTGAGATAAGGAAACCCATCACATGACGATGACCGATCCGGTCGCAGACATGCTGACCCGTGTGCGCAACGGCAACCGCGCGTACCACGACTCGGTCTCCATGCCGAGCAGCAAGCTCAAGACCCACATCGCCGAGATCCTCCAGAAGGAGGGCTACATCGCCGGCTGGAAGGTCGAGCCTGCGCGCGTCGGCAGCACGCTGACCATCGACCTCAAGTACGGCCCGAACCGTGAGCGCTCCATCGCGGGCATCAAGCGCGTGTCGAAGCCGGGCCTGCGCGTCTACGCGAAGTCGACCGAGATCCCCCACGTGCTGGGCGGTCTGGGCGTCGCGATCCTGTCCACCTCGTCGGGTCTGCTGACCGACCGCGAGGCCAACAAGAAGGGCGTGGGTGGGGAAGTCCTCGCCTACGTGTGGTGACCTGACATGTCACGTATCGGACGTCTTCCCATCACCGTGCCCGGCGCGGTGACCGTCGAGATCGACGGACAGGACGTGAAGGTGAGAGGCCCGAAGGGCGAGCTCTCGCTGACCGTCAAGGCTCCCATCGAGGCCAAGCTCGAGGACGGCCAGGTCATCGTGACCCGGCCCGACGACGAGCGCGCCTCGCGGTCGCTGCACGGCCTGAGCCGCACGCTCATCGCCAACCTGATCATCGGCGTCACCGAGGGCTACGAGAAGAGCCTCGAGGTCGTCGGAACCGGATATCGCGTGCAGTCGAAGGGGTCGGGCGTCGAGTTCGCACTCGGCTACTCGCACCCGATCACCGTGAACCCGCCCGCCGGCATCTCGTTCGAGGTCGAGGGCACCAACAAGCTGACCGTCAAAGGCATCGACAAGCAGGCCGTCGGTGAGGTCGCAGCGAACATCCGCAAGCTCCGCAAGCCCGAGCCCTACAAGGGCAAGGGTGTGCGGTACGCCGGCGAGGTCGTCCGCCGCAAGGCCGGAAAGAGTGGGAAGTAACCATGGCTACCGTGAGCAAGAGCGCACAGCGCGATCGTCGTCACGCACGACTTCGCAAGCGCATCGCCGGGACGGCCGAGCGTCCGCGCCTGGTCGTCACCCGTTCGGCCCGCCACGTCTTCGTGCAGGTCGTCGACGACAGCAAGGGCCACACCGTGGCGTCCGCATCGACCCTCGAAGCCGACCTGCGCACGTTCAAGGGTGACAAGACCGAGAAGGCCAAGAAGGTGGGCGAACTGATCGCCGACCGCGCCAAGAAGGCCGGAGTCCAGGCCGTCGTGTTCGACCGCGGGGGCAACCGGTTCGCCGGTCGCGTCGCCGCGATCGCCGAAGGCGCCCGTGAGGGAGGGCTCGCACTGTGAGCGACGCTACTGAGAACCAGGAGAACACCGTGTCCGAGGACACCACCGCCGCGACCCCGGCCCCCGAGGTCGAGGTCGCCGAGGGCAACGTCGTCGAGACGGCCGCAGGCACCGCGCAGAACGGCAACGAGCGCGAGCAGCGCCGCGGCAGCCGGGACCGCGGCCCGCGCAACGACCGCGGCTCCGGCCGCGGCGGCCGTGAGGACAGCCAGTTCCTCGAGCGCGTCGTCACCATCAACCGCGTGAGCAAGGTCGTCAAGGGCGGCCGTCGCTTCAGCTTCACCGCGCTCGTCGTGGTGGGGGATGGCAACGGCATGGTCGGCGTCGGCTACGGCAAGGCGCGCGAGGTGCCGCTGGCGATCTCGAAGGGTGTGGAAGAGGCGAAGAAGAACTTCTTCCGCGTCCCGCGCTCGCAGAAGACGATCCCGCACCCGGTGCAGGGCGAGGCCGCAGCCGGCGTCGTGCTGCTGCGTCCGGCCGCCGCCGGTACCGGCGTCATCGCCGGTGGTCCGGTGCGTGCCGTGCTGGAGTGCGCCGGCATCCACGATGTGCTCAGCAAGTCGCTGGGCTCGTCGAACACCCTGAACATCGTCCACGCGACCGTCGCCGCACTCAAGCAGCTGGAGGAGCCGCGCGCCGTCGCCGCTCGCCGCGGGCTCGAGTTCGAGGACGTCGCCCCGGAGCGCCTGGTGCGCGCCGAGGCCGACGACCGCGCCGCCGCGACCGCCGCCGCATCGAAGGCAGGTGCCTGATGGCCGCTCGGCTCAAGGTGACCCAGATCAAGTCCGTGATCAGCGAGAAGCAGAACCAGCGTGACACGCTGCGCAGCCTCGGACTGAAGCGCATCGGCGACATCGTCGTGCGCGAGGACAACAAGCAGAACCGGGGCTACGTCCACACCGTGGCGCACCTGGTCCGCGTCGAGGAGATCGACTGATGGCTGAAGAGAAGAAGCCGGCGGAGAAGAAGCCCGCCGCCGAGAAGAAGGCACCGGCCGCCAAGGCCGCCGCGCCCAAGGCTGCTGCCGACAAGAAGCCGGCCGCGACCAAGGCTGCGGCTCCCAAGGCCGCCGAGAAGAAGCCCGCTGCCGCGAAGCAGCCGGCTGCGAAGTCGGCGCCCAAGACGGAGGCGAAGGCCGGGTCGGGCACGACCGACGCGACCGCTGCCAAGGCGACCACGGCATCCGCGGCCAAGAAGCCGGCCGCGAAGAAGAAGCCGGCCGAGCAGAAAGAGACCCGTCCGCAGATCCTGAAGGCGCACCACCTGCGTCCGGCCGCGGGAGCCAAGAAGGCCAAGACCCGCGTCGGACGCGGTGAGGGCTCGAAGGGCAAGACGGCGGGTCGCGGAACCAAGGGCACGAAGGCGCGCTACCAGGTGCGTGTCGGGCTCGAGGGCGGCAACCTGAACTCGGTGATGCGCGCGCCGAAGCTGCGCGGGTTCAAGAACCCGTTCCGGGTCGAGTACCAGGTCGTGAACCTCGAGAAGCTGGCCGAGCTCTACCCGAAGGGCGGCGATGTCACCATCGGCGACCTCGTGGCCAAGGGCGCGGTCCGCAAGAACGAGAAGGTCAAGGTCCTCGGCAACGGCGACATCGCGGTGAAGCTGAACGTCGCGGTCGACAAGGTCTCGAGCTCGGCCGAGCAGAAGATCGTCGCCGCGGGCGGCACCATCAAGTAACCGGGTAGGGTGGCCCTTTGGGGCCACCCGTCCCCGCGTTCGCCGTACCACCACTGGGAGGACCCCGTGTTCAGTGCCGTCGCGCGGATCTTCCGCACGCCCGACCTTCGCAAGAAGATCGGCTTCACCCTCGGCATCATCGCGATCTTCCGCCTGGGTTCCTTCATCCCGGCGCCGTTCGTCGACTTCGGAAACGTGCAGGCGTGTCTCGCCGCCAACAGCAACGCCGGCGGTCTGTACGACCTGGTGAACCTGTTCAGCGGCGGCGCGCTGCTGCAGTTGTCGATCTTCGCGCTCGGCATCATGCCCTACATCACCGCGTCGATCATCGTGCAACTGCTGCGCGTGGTCATCCCGCGGTTCGACGCCCTCTATAAAGAGGGTCAGGCCGGCCAGTCGAAGCTGACCCAGTACACCCGCTACCTCACCATCGCGCTCGGCGTGCTGCAGTCGACCACCCTGATCACGGTGGCGCGCAGCGGCCAGCTCTTCGGCGACTCGATCGAGGTCTGCCGTCAGCTGGTGGCACTGCCCGAGGGCACCGTCGAATCGGCGATGGGCATCCTGCTCATGGTCATCACGATGACCGCGGGCACCGGCGTGATCATGTGGCTCGGCGAGCTCATCACCGAGCGCGGCGTCGGCAACGGCATGTCGATCCTGATCTTCACCTCGATCTCGGCGCAGTTCCCCAACTCGCTCGGCCAGATCCTGAAGCCCGACTTCAGCGGCCTGAACACGTTCCTCGCGGTCCTCGCGATCGGCATCGTGATCATGGGCGC
>Ga0182739_1002238_pt1 | contig 18355 bp, 16 predicted proteins | sample eDN5th30CBELigBY_FD_128873 | JGI IMG/M metagenome (GOLD analysis project Ga0182739, IMG submission 128873) | Enriched backyard soil microbial communities from Emeryville, California, USA - eDNA 5th pass 30_C BE-Lig BY (version 2) (version 2) | ecosystem: Environmental > Terrestrial > Soil >...
AACCGGTTTTCATCCCGAACTTTCAGGAAGAGATAACATTTTTTTAAACGGCGCAATTCTCGGAATGACGAAATCTGAAATCAAATCAAAATTTGATGAGATAGTTGATTTTGCAGGAGTTGAAAGATATATTGATACACCGGTTAAAAGATATTCTTCAGGAATGTATGTACGTCTGGCCTTTGGCGTTGCTGCACATTTGGAACCGGAAATATTAATTGTAGATGAAGTGCTCGCTGTTGGTGATGCTGAATTTCAAAAAAAGGCTTTAGGTAAAATGAAAGATGTGAGCAGTAACAGCGGCAGAACAGTTTTATTTGTAAGCCATAATATGGCGGCAATTAGAACCCTTACAGACAGATGTCTTTACATGAAGAACGGCCGGATAGCGGCAGATGGTAAAACAGATGAAATAATTGCCAGGTATTCCTCAGAATCTTTTGAAGATATCGGGCAATTTGATTTCTCAAAATATGAAAATGTAAATAAGCCTTTACAGTTTACAAATGTTACCTTTTTAAATGAAAATGATGAAGCAATATCAATTCCTGTAGCAGGGAATGCTATTAAAATAAAGTTCAGCATTATCAACAGAACAAACAGAATATTTGAAAATTGCTCAGTAGGAATGGGAATTTTTGCAATGGAGGAATATATGTTATCTGCTTTAAAGAATGATACATCAGGAATTTATTATGACATTAAACCGGGGATGAATGAAATTATATGCGAAATAAAAAAATTGCCTCTCAGCCCTGCAACTTATAAATACAATATTATTCTTAATAATTCATCTGAAACTTTCGATTGGATAAAAGAAGCCGGAAGTTTTGAAGTTGATAATGGTTTATTTTATCCTTCCGGAAAAATGCCTGCTTATGGCCGGCCCTCTGTTTTAATGGAGCAAACTTGGAAATAATGAAGCTAATAGATAAATTAAAAAATAAATTAAGGAAAAAACTTGCCTCTTTTCTTCTTCCGGAATTAAATAAAAAAGAAGAAAGGAACATTTATAAATTTAAAAAGTTTGGGCCTGATTCACATTTATGGGGTGTATCGCATTTTATTACCGGTGCAGAAAATATTGAAATCGGGAAAAATGTTCACATAAATTCCAACTGTTACATTCGAGGCGAAGGCGGAATTGAAATTGGCGACAACACTCATATAAGCCGTAACCTTACATTATATTCAATTAATCATGATTATAACGGAAATTCACTTCCTTATGATAATAAGATGATTAAAAAAAAGGTTGTGATAGGAAAAAATGTATGGATAGGAATGAATGTTTCTATTGTTCCGGGCACAACAATAGGTGATGGTTGCATTATCGGTTTGGGAACAACAGTGTCCGGAAATATCCCGCCGTTGTCAATTGTAGGATCTGCAAAATGTGCCATAATTGGAAACCGAAATAAGGAGCATTATGATTATCTTGAATCAGAAGGTTTGTATGGCGCCGCCAATGGTAATTTATACAAACGAAGTTCTTCTGCAGATTTAAAAAATGAAGGCGATGTTTATTTTTCCGCCAGGTCTAAATTAACTGTAATAAATTTTAATGGCAGGACCGCCGTTAAAAAGCAATATTATAATTCTCCGGATGGTGCAGACTCTTATAAAAAAGAAAAGGCTGCAATTCAAATATTTCAAAAATATAACTGGTTCTGCAATGTACTAAACGTGAATGATGAAGATATGTCGATTACTACTGAGTATTTGCCTGCTTCAATGCGTCTTGACAACATTTCAAATCCCGGTAAATCAATCGCTGAAGAAATACTATGGTGTTTACTTGATATATTTATTGAAGGTTATGTGCATCGAGATTTCCATGCAAGAAATATATTTATCACCGAAGGTGGAATTAAAATTATTGATTTTGAAACCTTTATCCCCACAGAAGAAAAAGATTTCTTTAAATCTTATGATGTTACAGGAAAAGGCCATGAAAGCCCTTACCAAACCGATAATATGTGTTTATTAAATCAAACACAATTTTCTATCGGAAAAATTTTCGGATTAAATAATATAAATGATATAAAGGAACTTTTAAATAACAGGTTTAAAAAGCAAATGCTTGATTCAAGTATTTCTTTTAAAACTTTACGAAATTCTGACGGAAGGCATAATCTTATCACTAAAAACATTTACAGTTCTTTCGAGTTAAAAAACATAAATATTTCACCTAACGAAAGCCAACGGAACACTTTAAAAAGATTAGAGAAATTTGAGATTAAAGAAAGTGATATAAAAGGCAAAACTATACTTGATATAGGAAGTAACATTGGAGCCACACTGCTTGGTTTGGCAAAGTATAACCCCGAAAAAATGTTAGGTTTAGAATACGATGCTGACAAAGTAGTTCTTTCAAATAAGCTTGCTAAATACAATGAAATTAATAACATTGAATTTATTCAGTGTGATATTGAAAATGCTGATGATGTAACTCAAAAATTTGATGTTGTTTTTTGTCTGGCTGTTATCGAACATCTAAAACAAAAAAACAAACTATTTGAGGTGCTTAGTCGGGTTTGCATTTCGAAATTATATTTTGAAGGCAACGCCGGTTCAGACATTGAATATATCAAGGAAGAATTAAAAAAGGCCGGGTTTACCAAAATAAAATATATAGGATTGTCTGACGATGAAAAAAATACAGCAAATAATAACAGGCCTTTGTTTATTGCTGAAAGATAATTTCAGGAATATTCCTGATGCCTTGTAGAGAAATATGGTTAGTGTTATTATTCCTTTTTATAACAGAGCAAAATTCCTGGAAGATGCATTGAATTCAGTTCTTGCTCAAACTTATACAGATTGGGAATGTATAATTGTTGATGATGGTTCAACTGACAATTCAAAAGAAATTGCAATAAAATTCTCTCAACGAGATTCAAGATTCAGATATATTTATCAAACTAACAAAGGTGCATCAGCAGCGAGAAATGCGGGATTGAATGAAATAAGGGGAGATTGGGTTCAGTTTTTGGATTCAGATGACATAATTGATCCGGAGAAATTAGAAAAGCAAATTTTAACTGCTTCCAAACTTCCGGTACATGAAAATATTATCATGTACTCCGGTTATAAATATGGTAAAGAAGACAATATTTATGAAGAATTACCGGGATTGGAAAATTATAGTTTTATTTCCGATAATAAATTTATCGAACTAATTGCAGGATGGGAAGATGAGTTTATAATTCCAATTCATAGCTTTTTATTTAGCAGCAATTTATTTAAAGAAGAAGGGATAAGGTTTGATACATCATTAATAAACCATGTTGATTTTGATGTGTGGCTGAAAATCTTTTCCAGGAAGATAAATCTCATCTATTCAGAAGAAATTCTTTGCCGGTACAGGTTAACCGGAAATTCTCTTTCAACGAATATGCGGTTAATGGGAGAGGGGTTTTTAAGGGTTCTGGAAAATCATATATCAGGATATAATTATCCTGCAAATGTCATTTCTGCTTTAAAAGAAAAAAAATTAAAAGTGTTACGTAATTATAAGAGGTTTGATTTAATGACTTTTTCAGAGAAGGTAACATCTTTTAGTGTTTTACGTGACTATTATTTCAGAAGGATCTTAGGCAAAATTAAAGGCCTTAATTTTTAATCGTTACAAGCGTGATAAAAGACAAGGTATTTTTTAATCAGCTGGATGGATTAAGATTTATAGCAGTAATCCTTACAATAATAGCTCATTGGTTCCCTGCTGTTGGTTGGCCAAAAATCCCATATACGTGGAATGGTGTAGAAATATTTTTTGTTATATCGGGCTTTTTGATAACGCTTTTACTTATAAAGGAGAAGGAAGCGAATAAGCACACGAAAGGCAAGATAATTTATAACTTTATGGTGAGGAGGGTATTGCGTTTGTTTCCTTTGTATTACCTGTTTATCCTCACATTTTATCTTCTTTACAAGGTATTTAATTTGTATTTATGGGTTCCGGGAATAGGGCCTTACCTCGTAACTTATACATCAAATATCTATTATAATACATGGGGGCCGCATGATGGTGTTTTTAACCATACATGGTCTTTGGCAGTGGAGGAGCAGTTTTATTTGTTGTGGCCGTGGGTTATACTGTTCATCAAACCGAAATATTTTTTAGGATTGTTTAGCACACTTATCCTTATTGCATTTCTGTTTATTGCATTTCCGGCTTTTTTTAAACAGGTTTTATTTCCACCCATCAGGTATTTTACTACTCTTGGCGCGGGTGCGTTGCTTGCTTATCTGGTGTATTATAAAAATAATTCTACTTTCTATCGGTTCATTTATGAAAAACGGTTGTTGGTAACCGTTATCAGTGTTGCTTCTTATATTATGATAATATTACTGATGCCTCGTAATAATTATTATGAACCAACAAGGGAATTTGTTTTAATGGTGGCCGGTTTTTTTCTTGTGTTTGGTACTGTAACAGAATGGAAAGGATTGTTTGGGAAAATACTTGAATTAAAACCGGTAAAATATGTCGGTAAAATTAGCTATGGTGTTTATTTGATCCACATGCCGGTTCCTGTGGTATATGAATTATTGCAAGAAAGGTTTTTCCCGAATATAGATTTGGCGCCAATTGTTTTGGTTTCTATATATTCTGCCGTTACATTTTTAACAGCTTCTCTTTCTTATAAATTTATCGAAAGCCCGTTTTTGAGATTAAAATATCTGTTCAGGTAAATAATGGAAAGTTTATCGGTTATAATTCCAGTGAAAAATGGAGGGCGCACTTTAGAAAAGTGTTTAAGTTCTATAAGAAACCAAACGATCCAAAACATTGAAATCATAATTCTTGATTCAATGTCAGATGATGACAGTAGGGAAATATCTTTAAAATATGATGCGAAAATAATTGATATACCCGCAGGTACTTTCAATCATGGCCTAACGCGTAATATAGGCGTAAAAGCATCTTCATGTGAACTGTTGTATTTTACTGTACAGGATGCGTGGTTATCAGAAAATGACCTGCTGGAAAAAATGGTGCGTCATTTAAAGGACCATTCTGTTATGGCTGTAGTAGGCCATCAAGCAACGCCATGGGGGCATTTAGATAAAAATCCAGCCTATTGGTATAAAAGATTTTCTGACACTCAGGTCGTTCTCAGATATTTCCCGAAGGGAGAATTTACCCGCTTATCCAACATCGACAAATTTAAAAACAGCAGGTGGGATAATGTTGTATCTATGTATAGAAAATCTGCTCTCTTATCTATTCCTTTTGCGAAAACAGATTTTTCAGAAGATTGGATGTGGGCAAATGAAGCACTGGCTAATGGCTATAAATTACTTGACGATACTTCCATTGTTGTTTACCATTATCACCATATGAACTTTTACTTCAGGTATAAGTTACAATTTACTATAAGCTGCAATTTTTACTCTTTTTTTGGGGTTAAACCAAATTTCCCGATTTCAATAGTTGGCTTAATGCGCAATTTTAAATCGGTTTTAATTAAAAAGGAAGTTAGCCTATTTAGTAAGCCCTATTGGCTTCTACATAATACCGGCATTTTTATCGCAGATTTTTTAGCAATAAGTGTTTTTAAAACCTTGTTGTTTTTTGGTGGTGATAATTTGCTGATGCGTGGATATAAAATTATAAGTAAAAGAATACCACAGGGGAAACTTAAATCTTTAAATGAAAAATAGAACTCAATTTTTAATTAAATGCTTTTTAGCCCTTCTTGTTATTCTTTGTTTTGCAGAATTATATCTACGGCTTTATTGGGGTTTTTGTGATAACGTATTGATGATGGCCAACCCTCATTACGAATATATTGAGCAGCCAAATCAAAATAGATTCAGATTCAGGCATCATATATACTATAATCAATTTTCAATGAGGTCGCCGGAAATTGACACCTCAGCCATCAAAGTATTAGGTTTTGGTGATTCTATAATTAACGGAGGAGTAATGGTGGATCAGGATAGCCTGGCAACCTCTCTTTTATCTGAAAGTTTATCAAAAGAATTTAACAGGAAGGTACAGGTTTTAAATATAGGTGCCGGAAGCTGGGGTCCTGATAATTGTTTTGCATACCTTAAGCAACATGGCAATTTCGGTGCGAAGATAATTTTCTTGATTGTGAGTTCACATGATGCGTATGACAATATGGATTTCCAACCGGTAATTGATAAAGTAAACCGTTATGAATCTAAACAGTATAAATCTGCAATATGGGAATTGATCAATAAATATGCTATCCCGCGACTATTTGAAATTGGAGGAGGAGAAGAGAATGCGGTAGCAAAAAAAGCAAATGTTTTCAATACAGGCTTTAGAGATTTTTATGAATATTGCAAAAATCAGAAAATTCCTTTCTTCATTTATCTCCATCCTGATAAGGAGGAATTAAAGAATCAAAAATACAATTCCCAGGGTAGGGAAATTTTGCAGTTTTGCAAACTCAATAATATACACTGCATTCAATCTCTTAACTCCATAAAACCGGATGATTACAGAGGAATAATCCATATGAACCACAGCGGCCAGAGGCATATGAAGGATGATCTGCTACCTTATATTTCTACTTTATTAAAAAAGAATACAATTTTAAATGAACAATAATTACTCACCTTTAGTAAGTGTTTTAATGACATCTTACAACAGGGAAGAATTTATTGCTGAAGCAATCGAAAGTGTGCTCTCCTCAACATATAAGAATTTTGAACTAATAATTGTTGATGATTGCTCTACTGATAATACAGTTCAAATCGCAAAACAATTTGAAGAAAAGGATGAAAGAGTAACAGTTTATGTAAATGAAATAAACCTAGGACAGTTTCCTAACAGGAATAAAGCATCGGAATATGCAAGAGGAGAATATATCTTCTATGTAGATTCGGATGATAAAATTTTAAGCAATGGAATAAATTTATTAGTTGAAACCATGCTCCAACATCCCCAAAGTTCATTTGGAATGCAATGCAAAAAATTTGAAAATGTAGTTGAATTTGGCCCTGTAGAAGCAATACGTACTCATTTTTTTGAATTTCCATTATTATTACATGGCCCCGGCGCAACAATTATGAAAAGAGACTTCTTCAATAAGATTGGGAAATACCCTACAGAATTTGGAGTGCCCGGCGACATGTATTTTAATTTAAAGGCAACTTGTTACTCACCGATTACTTTAATTCCTTTTGATTTTTTGTTTTACAGAGTTCATCCGGGCCAGGAGAAAAATAATCCATTTGACTACCTGTATAATAACTACAAATACCTAAATGCAGCTTTCGCTAATTTACCACTTGGTTTAGAAAAGGAAGAATTAATATGGCTGGATAAAAAAAACAAAAGAAGATTTTCTGTGAATATCATAAAGTTTTTTTTTAGCACAAGAGATGTGAAAAAAACAAGCTATGCTTTAAAAGAGGCGAAATTTTCTTTTAAAGATTTTATCACAGGAATATCTTATTTTAAAGAAAAACCTGCCGGACCTAAGAAACGCTAAAACATGATTCAATCGTAAATCGTCAATCGTGAATTTTTGATTTTGATTTGGATCATTAGGCGTTGTGAAAATTCATTAGCCGATTGCCACAGAAATTAAATTATTTGCACAAAATGTTTTCCACCCTTTCTTTTTATTATAAAAAATTATTGATTTACATCCATATTCTGTTCAAAGGGATAATAAATCAAAAATGGAAAGCTGTTGAAGGAGTAAACCTTCCTTTTAAAAAAGAATTAGGCTTCAATACCTTGAGGTGGATTGCAAACGGCCAATATGAACAAGATGAGATCAGGATCATAAAATCAAAGCTGGTTAAAGGAGACCGGGTTATGGAAATTGGCACGGGGCTTGGCTTTGTAGCAACCTATTGTTCAAAAATTACAGGTTCTGAAAATGTTTTCACATTTGAAGCTAATCCAATAAATTATGAAACGGCAAAAATTGTTTTTTTTAAAAATGCTGTTTCACCAACTCTGTGCAATGCACTTTTAAGTGATACAGATGGTGTGGTTCAATTTCCGGTTGACATTAAAAGCAGGCTTGCATCATCTTTACTGAATGAATCAGGAAAATTAGTAACAGTGAAAAAATTAATCCTGAACGATGAGATTCAAAAGATTGACCCACATTTTTTATTAATGGACATTGAAGGTGGAGAATATGATATTTTCAAGCAGATTCAATTTCAAAACATAATGAAAATTCAATTTGAGTTGCACCCAAAAATATTAGGCAAAGAAAAGTGTGATGAAATTTTTTCTATCCTGTCAAAAAATGGTTTTCAAAAAAATGATTCTGTATCCGCGAATGACAACTTTTTTTATTTTAAAAATAGCATTCCTTGAAGATTCTTTTTGTCCTTAATCATTTTCTTCCCGCACAGGTTGCAGGTACTGAAGTTTACGTTCTTGCATTATGCAAGGAATTAAAAAAAATAAATATTCAAGTAAAGGTTGTAATCCCCAATTATGGAATTGACAAAACTGAAAAATATTTTTTTGAAGAAATTGAAATTATAAAATATGCTGAAACATCAGTAGTTGACAGAGAACTTATCATTGGCAAAAGAGTGCCTGCAGGATTACCTTTTTTTGTTGACGTTTTAACATCTGAAAACCCTGATATTGTCCACTTTCATGAACTTGCCGGCAGTAACGGAATCACGCTGCATCATGTGCTTCAATCAAAAAGTTCAGGATTTAAAACAGTTTTTACTTTTCATCTGGCTGGATATAGTTGCAAAACGGGGCATCTTATGTATAAAGATGAGGTTTATTGCGATGGAATAATTGATATAAAAAAATGTTCCTATTGCTTCCTTACAGTCAGAAATAATAATAAGCTTCTTACTAATATTCTTTACGGTGCAGGGATGTTTAATTATCTTATCGGATTCAACGGCACTAAATTAAATTCCGGGCTGGGTACTGCTATCTCCGTTCCTTTTCTTATTCAGAAAATTAAAAATGATCTACATGCTATTGAAAGTTCATGCGACACGCTGATTACCCTCACCGACTGGTATTATAAGATTCTTGTAAATAATGAAGTTAATCCTAAGAAAATATGTATTATCCGTCAGGGACTTGTAAATCAATATTCCACAACTGAAACCACAGATAGAAAAACTTCACTGCCTTTAAAAGTTGCATTTATTGGTAGGATAAGCCATTTTAAGGGAGTTCATTTATTGCTTGATGCCATAAATGATATAGAACATGAAAAAATATCATTAGATATTTTTGGAAGAGATGAAAATGACAATTATTCCAAAAACTGTAAAAGAAAATCTGCAAATCTGTTAAATGTAAAATGGAAGGGCCTAATTAATCCTGAAGAGGTTGTTTCAAAATTGCGAAATTACGATCTACTTGTTCTGCCTTCCACATTTTCCGAAATGAGCCCTTTAGTTATTCAGGAAGCATTTGCGGCCGGTATTCCTGTTTTAGCTTCTGATGTTTATGGAAATGCTGAACAAGTCAGTGATAATATGAATGGCTGGCTTTTCAAATTCAAGGATAGTAGTGATTTGAGAAAGAAGCTGATTATGCTTATTAACCAACCTTCACTTATACAACAAGCCAAATCTAAAATTGTGCCCCCACGATCTTTTGCAGATGTAGCATCAGAATATATAGATATTTATAATACACTACTCTCCACCGCAAAGAGTTTTGAAAAGTATAACTAATTGATCTTATTTATTAGTTCTCATAACTTGGCAACAAATCCAAGGCTAGTAAAGGAAATTGATCTCGCTTTGTCCCTTTCCTTTAAGGTGGAGGTGATCTGCTTTATTTTCAGAAACTGGAGCTATGGAATTAATAAGGAGATTCTTGAAAGATTGCAAAAGCAAGGTGTGAAATTCCATCTTATCGAAGCAGGAAAAGAAGACTTTTTCGATTGGATAATATCTGTTGCAGCAGAAAAAATAAATTATTTTTTATCTTATTTTTTCAGATCAGAAAGAGTTTTAGCAAATGCTATTTCAAGAAGAAATTATTTGCTGCTTAAAGAAGCTAAGGAAATAAAACAAGCAGATTTAGTGATCGGACATAATCCGGGTGCACTTTATGCAACAAAAGAAACTGCTAACCGGTTAAATTGCAAAGCTGGTTTTGATGTTGAGGATTACCATCCAGGGGAAGGAAATATTAGGTACTCGCAGAAGATTATGAAGTCATTAATGAAAAAAATATTGCCGTTAATGGATTATGTGTCATTCGCTTCTGATTTAACAAAACAAGAAGTTTTCAATGAAATACATCAATTTGAAAATGACAGGTTTACTATACTTAATTACTTCCCGAAATTAGAATTTTTACAGCCTTTAAATTTAAATTCAAACAAATTAAAATTAGTTTGGTTCTCACAAAATATAAGTGCAGGCCGTGGGCTTGAATATATTTTGCCATCGGTTGAAAAAATGCCTGAAAATATTGAATTGTATCTGTTTGGAAATATTTCTGAGGAATACAGAAAAAAAATTTCAGGGAAAAATATTTTTATTCATTCACCTTTGCCACAGAAGGATCTTCACACTAAACTTAAAGATTTTGATATTGGATTGGCTTTGGAAGAAGCGTCTGATTATAACCGCGATATTTGCCTGACGAATAAAATAATTGCATATTATCAGGCAGGCCTTTTCATTCTTGCTTCAAACACAAAAGCACAACAAAAATTTATTGCAGAAAAAGCTTCCGGGAAAATTTTTGATTTAAAAAATCCGCAAATGGATTTAGTTTTACTGGAATTATTTAAAAATTTACATATCCTTAGGCATCAAAAAAATGAAAGATTTGAATCTGCATCTTCAAATAACTGGGAAAGTGAATCTTTGAAACTTTCAAATGTTTGGCTTAAAAACACCACAATTCAATAACAAAATTTCTGTTGAAAATTTAGAAACAGTATAATTCATGCTTGATAATATAGCCCTAAAAAGTTACAGGAATACCGGAAATAACGATGTGTTGAAATTCATTACGGAAGGAAGTGAAGTTCTAGATATTGGTTGCGGTGGAGGTGACAACGCAAGAAATTTGCAGGAAACAGGTTGTATGGTTGATGGGATAACAATATCAGCAACCGAGTTAAATGAAGCAAAGAATTTTTTACGTGAAGGATTTTTATATGATCTGGAAAATGGATTACCTGACAATGTTATAATAAAAAAATACGATTTCATAATATGTTCACACGTTTTGGAACATATTTGTTATCCTGAAAAATTATTAAACGGAATAAAGAATTGTTTGCGGCCCGGAGGAAAATTTATTGTTGCCTTACCTAATATTATGCACTATAAATCCCGTTGGGAATTATGTAAGGGGAATTTCAATTATAAATCTGCCGGAATTTGGGACAATACCCACTTCAAGTGGTACACTTACGAATCCGGAGCAGAACTATTGCAAGAAAATGGTTTTAAAATAATTGAAAAAACTGTAACCGGCCAATTGCCGGGAGCTTCATTCTTTTCAAAATTATTATCTGAGAAAATATCGTTAATCCTTTATGATAAAATCAAAAAAATATCTCCGGGCTTTTTCGGTTATCAGTTGCTTTATGTTGCCACAATATAATTAGGTGAAGAAGATTTTAATTATTTATCCTCATTTTCCACCAAGTAATCTGGCGGGGGTTCATAGAGCAAGGTTGTTCTCTCAACATTTGCATGAATTTGGATGGGAACCAACCATTCTAACAGTAAAAGAAGAATTTTATGAAGAAGCATTAGATTATAATCTTACTAAACTTTTGCCTGCAGATTTGAAAATTGAAAAAGTAAATTCATTTGGTATAACTAAACCGCGGCTTATCGGCGACATTGGATTACGAGCTTTTTTCCAGCTTTACAAAAGAGCTAAGGATTTAATAAATGAAAATAATTACGATTTTTTGTATATCCCAATTCCCAGTTTTTACTGTGCATTACTGGGGCCTCTTCTTCATAAAAAAACCAAAATCAAATATGGCATAGATTATATTGATCCCTGGGTCCATAAGTTTCCGGGCAGTGAAAAGATGTTTTCAAGAGCATGGTTGTCAGCAAAAATTGCAAATGCTCTGGAGAAATACTCTGTAAAAAATGCTTCATTGATTACCGGCGTTGCAGAAGGTTATTATTTACCTGTTATTCAAAGAAACCCGCATCTTTCTTCACAGTTGATAAGCGGTGCAATGCCTTATGGCGGTGAAGTTACGGACCATCAAATTTTGAAAACACTTTCGCTTAAGCCATATTTGTTTCGTAAAAAAGCAGGTAAAAAATTATTTGTGTATGCAGGAGCCATGCTTCCTAAAGCATACCAACCACTGGAGGCAATATTTAAATCCATAGCAGCAAATCGCAAAGAGTTTATAAATACTGAATATATATTTATTGGTTCCGGCAGCAGGGCAAACGACCCGGAAAGTTATAACATTAAACCGCTGGCAGAAAAATATGGGCTATGGAATTCTGTTGTTTTTGAATTCCCTCAACGGATACCATACTTTGATGTATTAGTACATCTCCAGGAAGCTGACGCCGTTTTTATTTTAGGAAGCACTGAGCCACATTATACTCCAAGTAAAACGTACCAGGGTGTATTAAGTGAAAAGCCTATTATGGCAATTTTGCATACCGACAGCACCGCTGTTGATATAATCCGGAAATCTGCCGCGGGGCAGGTACTTGACTTTAATGGGGAAGCAGATATCGAATCTATTACAAATTCATTTTTTCAATTTTACAAAAGATTCATTTTATTTATGAATAAATTTGAACCTTGCAATGTTAACCGTGAAGTATTCGAATTATATTCAGCCAAAGCTGTAACCGGCAAACTTTCAGAACTTTTAAATAAGATTCCTCTAAATGAAAAGTAAGCCTACATTAATTTTACCGGGCAGTTTTTTAACCAATCCTGTTATTTCGGTTATACTGCCGGTTTATAATGGCGATGAATATTTACAACTTTCAGTTGAAAGTGTTTTAGGGCAGACTTTAGAAAATTATGAGTTTTTAATTATTGATGATTGTTCTTCAGATATGAGTTTTGAGTATTTAAAAAATATAAATGATCCCCGAATTCGTTTATTCAGGAATGAAAAAAATTCAGGATTATTTTTTAACCTTAATTTCCTTATTGAAAATTCTCAGGCAAGATTGATTAAACTTTGGGCACAAGATGATATCATGTACCCAACATGTCTTCAAAAATTTGTTGATTTTCATGAAAAGCACACAAACATTGGGTTTAGCTATTGCAACAGGGATATGATAGATGAAAAGGGAATTATAAGAGTAATAAATAAAGAAGATAATACGCCTGAAACCATCTCAACAGAACTCCATTCTAAAATTGCTTATTACACCGGCTCAATCGCAGGAAATATCGCTAATGTATGTATCAATAAAGATGCATTAAAAAAGGTAGGCCTATTTAATGAAAACATGAAAATTTCCGGTGATTTTGATATGTGGGTAAGGCTGGCCGAATTTTACAAAACCGGCTTCCTAAAAGAAAAATTGATAAAACTTCGCGACCACGAAAAGCAATTAAGCAGGAAGGAAGAATACTATATCAACCATGTAAAAGAAGATATTGAAGTTTATAAAAACCTCGACAGATATGCTTCTCCTTCTGTAAGAAGAGAAGGAAAAAAATTGATGATTGAAAATAAATTATGCTTTTATTATACGCTCATGCTAAAGGCCGGATTGAAAAAGAATTTTACGGTCTTCCTTCAATATTGGGTTCTGATTGGCAGTTATGTAAATATTTATAAACTATCATTTTATTTCTTAAAAACTAAAATTTTAGGAAAGAAGGAATTTAAGATATAATTATGAGCATTAAAAAATTAGCAATCATAACTACGCACCCAATCCAATACAATGCACCTTTTTTCAAATTGTTGGCAGACAGGGGAGTAATTGAAATTAAAGTGTTTTATACATGGGGCGATGGAGTATTAAAAAATAAGTATGATCCGGGCTTTGGAAAAGTAATCAACTGGGATATTCCTTTGTTGGAAGGATACCAATATGAATTCGTTAAGAATATATCTAAAAACCCGGGGTCTCATAATTTCAAAGGAATTGATAATCCCGGATTGTCATTGAAAATAAAGGGATGGAACCCTGATGCGTTAATGGTTTATGGGTGGAATTTTAAAAGCCATCTTAAAGCATTGCGATATTTTAAAGGAAAGATTCCTATTATATTTCGCGGAGATTCAACGCTTCTTCAAAAACGAAATGGTATTAAATCCTTACTCCGGAAAATATTTTTAAAATGGGTTTATTCCCATGTCAGTTATGCTATGTATGTTGGAACCCTTAACAAATCCTATTATCAAAAATTCGGGTTAAAAGAAAAAAGTTTGTTTTTCGGGCCGCATGCAATTGATAACAAAAGGTTCGGATTGAATATTGAAGAAAGAAGAAAGTGGCGAAAAAAATTGGGCATATCAGAAAATGACATCCTTCTGCTTTATGCAGGGAAAATTGATGAAAATAAGAATGTTGCTTTTTTAGCCAGGAATTTTACTTCGATGAAATTAGAAGGAGTGAAACTGCTAATCGCAGGAAACGGGCCTTCGGAAATACAATTGAAAGATGAATTTAATGGTGTTAGCAATATAATATTCATAGATTTTCAAAATCAATCGAATATGCCTGCGCTTTATTCCATGGCAGATATTTTTATTTTGCCTTCATTATCAGAAACATGGGGTTTGGCAATTAATGAAGCAATGGCGGCAGGCAAAGCTGTATTAGTGAGTAAAAATTGCGGCGCCGCGGTTGATCTGGTTACAAATGGTATTAACGGTTATACATTCGACCCGGCAATCGATACGGACCTGAAAGAAAAAATATTGCTCATGACGAGCGATAAAGAGAAATTAGATGAAATGGGAAACGCCTCTTTGAATATTATCAAAAACTGGTCTTACGAAGTGAATTGCGATGCTCTTGAAAGAATTGTCAATTCGGCAAAAGTTATTCAATAAATTATTTAAACTAATTACAGTTTATGAAAAGTGCCTTAAAAAAAATGGCTGAAAATTTTGTGCCTCCGATTTTTATGAGAGTATTAAAAAAAATACATTATGGGCGTTTTATGGCAAAGGACGGGCTTGATAGAAAAATGCAAAAATATTTGAATTACAATAATGGATTTTATGTAGAACTTGGTGCTAATAATGGGTTTATCCAATCAAATACCTATTATTATGAAAAACACAAAAACTGGAAAGGAGTTCTAATAGAACCTGCCCTTAATAAATACCTTGAATGTATTGCTAACAGGTCAGAAAAAAATTTTATTTTTTGTGCCGCATGTGTCTCCTTCAATTATAAAGAACAATTTGTGCCCATTGCATATTCGGATTTTATGTCTTCACCATTAAATATTGATAGCGATATTGAAAATCCACTTGAACATGCCAGGGGAGGAGAGCAGTATTTAAAAAGGAATGAATCTGTATTTGTTTTTGGCGCTAAAGCTGAAACTTTAAATTCCCTTCTTAAAAGAGCCAATGCTCCTTCAAGTATTGATTTTTTATCCTTAGATGTGGAAGGAGGTGAATTGGAAGTATTATCCGGAATAGATCATAATACTTTTCGGTTCAAGTATATGCTCATTGAATGCCGTGACTTTGAAAGAATGAACTCTTTTTTATCTGGATTCAATTATTCATTTGTAGAAAAACTCAGCCGTCACGATTATCTTTTTAAGGATAACAAAGATTGTGGAATATAAACAATATTTTTTTTCATCCATATAAAAGCTAATTATGATTGGTTTTATTTTACCTTTTAAACCAAAAAAGGAAAGTGGGAATTGGGAAAATGATAATTTGCTTCTGGCTCAAACCATTCATTCGATATTGAGCCAAACTAATCCGTGTTTCAAAGTGTATGTTGTTTATTCCGATCTTCCAACAGTTATTATTGACAATCCAAAAGTCCGGTATATAAATTTCTCTTTTCCTTTCATGGAGTATGCGGAGGTTGACCGCGCTAACCCCGGCGAATTTATTCCTAATACAAAGCGGTTAGTGGAGCGTCGTTTTGATAAAGGGAGAAAATCTATTTATGGTTGCCATTATGCTAAAGAAGATGGCTGCGATTATTTAATGCTTGTAGATGCAGATGATTTGATTTCAAACAAATTAGTTTCATACATAGAAAGAAACAAAAATAACAATACTCTTCCGGGATGGTATGTAAATAAAGGGTATATTCTAAATAAAAATTCCGGAAAAATTTTGCGCCAGCGGAAAATGCATTTATTCAATGGCTCAACACATATACTCCGATCGGACCTAATAGATATTCCTGATTTTAATGACCTTAACTGGCAAAAATATAACTGGTTTGTTTCTCATGGTTGGACAAAAGCCAGAATAAAACAAATTTATGACCTGGAATTACAACCAATACCTTTTCGGGCAGTAATATATGTTGCCCACCAATCTAATATATCTCCGGTACTATCTATCGTTGAAAGTAGAAGGCTAAAAAACTTTTTAAAAAGGATAATTTTTGGGTTAAAGTTTAGTGACAAAATAAAAAAAGAGTTTGGAATAGATAACTCTTTACAATTAGGGAGATAATACAGTGATCAATATACTTAGGAAATAAGTTTTGAAAGATAACATAATTTACAGAAGGATTTTTTTTGATGAAGGTGCCAAAGGTATGCTCATAATATTATTCCTTGGGCAATTACTATTTACAAATGGTATATACCTTTTTTTCGGTGCTTTTTGTCTGGGTATTTGCTTTTATAATCTTCAGCAACCGTTAAAGCCATCTGTTTTTACAATTATCTTTATCTACCATTTTATGCAGGTTTCTGCAAATATCTGGTTGAGTAATTACCTGGGAGTAGATATAAATTTCAGATCGGATCATTCAGATACCGCCATACTCTATAGTTATATTGGGTTGCTTTTTTTATTTGCCCCAATAATTTACTTTCAATCAAAGATTCCTAATCTCAGTTTAGGTAAACTAAAAGAACATGCAAATCGCATGTCAATAAAAAAAAGTTTCAGGGCATACATAATAGCATTTTTTGTAGCCAATGGTTTAGGCGGAATTGCCTTTTTATTACCTGGATTATCTCAGGCGATTTTCAGTTTAGTAAACTTGAAATGGCTTTTCTTTTTGATTTTTGGTTATCAGGTTTTTTTGAAAAAGAAAATGGTGAAACAGTTTGTCATTGTCTCACTATTTGAATTTTTAATTGGCTTCCTGAGTTATTTTTCAAGCTTTAAAACCATTTTGTATTTTATTGCATTTTTAGCCTTATCCTTTATTATATATGTAAAATTCAAACATGTACTTATTGCAGTAATATCATTAATATTTATAAGTTTTCTTGGAATTAAATGGACGTCAATAAAAGGTGAGTACCGGGAATTTCTTAACCAGGGTACAAAATCACAAACTGTGGGGGTGTCAAAAGAAGAAGCATTAAATAAACTAATAGAATTAGGATCCAGCACGCCCCAAAATGATACAAAGGGTGATGCTGCCTACAGTTTCTTAGACAGGATACAATATACCTACCATCTAGCTAAAACTATGGACAGGGTTCCATCTATTCTCCCTTACGAATATGGCCGTAACATAGGGAGCATTTTTGAGTTTGTTTTACTTCCAAGAATACTAAATCCTAATAAACCACGATGGGAAGCAACTGTGAAAACTAAAAAATATACCGGCCTTGCTTATGCAGGATTTAACCAGGGAGTGTCTTTCAGTCTTGGTTATTTTGCGGATGCATATATTGATTTTGGATATTATGGGATGATGATTCCCTTACTTATTTTGGGATTTATTTTTGGCGCATCATATTTCTATTTTATAAAAAATACAACTAATAATTACATTTTCAATTTCGCTGTTGTTGGCGCTATGTTTATGGAATTTACTGCATTTGAAATGGACGGAACTTATTTGCTTGGCCGATTATATGCAACATTGGTCATATTCTTTTTTTTAAAACTATTTTTCTTCCGCAAATTATACAGCTATTTAAAAGTTACAGTGGTAGACCAAAATAAACCGCAGCAAGAGCCTTATATTAACCATTTAAAACTTAATGTTTAACCCTTGTAAAATCTTTGTTCTCGAAATTGATTACTAAAAGTGCAAATGAGTTTTATTAGAAATATGCGACAAAATAAATTTATCTGGTTTACATTAAAATTCCTGGTAGTTTTTGCTTTTTTATACTTCGGGACTATTGCCGTAATTGGCATTTCCTCCCCCGGCAATTATTATATTCCTTTTGTTGATAAATACCTCGACTATGTTTCAGGAATAAAAAACATGCTGCTATATACTACAAAGGGATTTCTTTTGTTAT
>Ga0182739_1002239_pt1 | contig 18354 bp, 17 predicted proteins | sample eDN5th30CBELigBY_FD_128873 | JGI IMG/M metagenome (GOLD analysis project Ga0182739, IMG submission 128873) | Enriched backyard soil microbial communities from Emeryville, California, USA - eDNA 5th pass 30_C BE-Lig BY (version 2) (version 2) | ecosystem: Environmental > Terrestrial > Soil >...
CAGGCCCATCGCCGTCGTTACCGTGCCCGCCGCGCGCGGTGGCCGGTCGCCGGGCCGGAAGCCCGAGATCCGTCGCGCCCGCTCCTCGTCCGAATAGCCGCGCGCCGACGAAGCGACGAAGGCCACGCCGGCCACGCGCTCCGGTGCCATCAGCGTTAGGATGCGCGCGACGAACCCACCCATCGAGAAGCCGATCAGCACGAAGCGTTCCGGCGCTTCCGCCAGCACGCGTGCGGCCATGCCCTCGAGGGTATCGTCTTCGTAGACGTTGCCGAAATGCAGGGCGCCCAACGGCTCGAGTTGCGGGAGCATGTCGCTCCACAGATCGGCATCGCACATGAAGCCGGGCAGGAAGACGAGGGATCTCACGTGGCTGCTCCCTAAGGTCGTGCGGCTCATGCGATCAGCAGGGCGGCCCAGGCTGCTGCCAGCATGAAGAGTTGGCCTGGAACGACGTAGAACGCGAAACGCCGACCGCCGGCGGTAAGGGCGAACAGCGTCTTGGTCACGGTGTTGGTCGAGAAGGCGGCGAGGACCGGGATCACGGAGGCGGCCGGCGTTAATCTGCCATCGGCAACGAGAGACGCGACGGAGATGGCGGGGGCGTGCGTATCGGCAAAGCCCGCCGCTGCGGCCGCGAAGATCACGCCGGCCTCGCCGAACCAGTCCTGAAGGGCAGCAGCCAGCAGCAGCACGCCTGCCAGAAGCCCGGCAAAGAGCAGAGCCGTGCGCAGGCTGAAGGCGCTGCCTTGCGCCTCCTCGACCTTGCCGCTGTCCGTCTGCAGCGCCCACAGGGTGAAAGCCCCGCCATAGAGGATCGCCGCCGCCCCCGCGAACAGCAGCGGCATCAGGATCGCCCGGAAAGCGGCGAGGTCGGTGACCGCGATCAGGATGCCGAGTTGCACGACCGTAGCGATGGAGGACATCGCCGCGCCGGCGGCCGCGGGCTTCATCAGATGCGGATCGCGAGTCGAACGAGCGCCCATGGCCCCGATCGTCGCCGAACTCGAGATGAAGCCGGAGGCCAAGCCCGCCAGCGGTAGGCCGAAGCGTGGCCCCACGACCCTGACGGCGATGTAGCCCAGTGCGCCGACACCCATCACCAGGATCACCACCAGCCAGATCGTGCGCAGGTTCAGCGCGCCATAGGGGCCGATCGGATGGTCTGGCAGCAGCGGCAGCACGACCAGGGTGGCGCCGGCGAAGATCAGCAGGTCGTGGATCTCGTCGTCGGTCAATATCGAGCGGACGAAGCGGTGCAGGGCGACGCGGGCGTTGAGCAGCAGGGCGACGACCACGCCCACACCCGCGGCAAAGGTGGGCTCGCGAATGGCGAGCCCGCCCAGCAGCGTGGTTGCCACCAGCGCCGTCTCCGTCGTGAGGCCCGGATCGTTGTCGCGCGCTCGCCAGTAGGACAGGCCAGCGAAAGCCACCATGCCCAACACGACGGCGGCCAGCAGGACATTTCCTCCGGCCGCGGCACCCGTCGCGCCGGCCAGCGAGGCGAGGGTGAAGGTTCGCAGGCCTGCGGCGCCGCGGCCCGGTCCTTCGCCCTTCTTGCGCTCGCGGTCGATGCCGATCAGCAGGCCGACGCCGAGGGCGACGACGAAGCCTAGAAAAAGGGAGTGGGGTTCGAGCATGAGGGGGCAGAGTGTAGCATCAGATGGCGCACGCCACGCAGCACCTCAGGGCAGACCGCGCCGCGTCGCCGCGCGCTGATTGGACAGGCCCGCCGCCACCGCGAAGAAAGCCTTGATGCTGCGGCGCATGCTCTCGCTCTTCAGGCAGGCGACGTAGTCGCTGCTGGTGATCTTCGTGTCGCGGATATGGAGGGTGCGAAAACGCGTCGAAGCGCTGGCTTCCAATTCCCAGATCATGCTGAAGCCGAGGCCGGCGCCGACCGCTTCGCAAACCGCCTCACGGCTGCCCAGCTCCAGCACGGTGCGGGGCCGGACGCCAGCCTTTGCCATCGCCGCGTGAGTGATGCGCCGGGTGTTCGAGCCTTCCTCGCGGGAAATCATGGGCTGGTCGTGGAGCTCGGCCAGCCGCACGCTCTCGCGTCCTGCCCAGGGATGGTCGTTGGCCACGATCAGCACGGCGGTATGCCGCCACAGCGGCATGGCATGGATCTGTGGGTGTCGTTCCACGCCGGGCAGGATGGCGAGGTCGGTCCGCCGCTCCAGAAGCTGCTCGCGCACGAAACGCGTGTTGCCCATGGCGACGGAGAGCTCGATGTTGGGATGGCGTGCCAGGAAGCGGGCGAACACGCCCATGGCGATATGCGGCCCGTCAGCGGTCAGGCTGAGCTGGCCGCTCTCGAGCTCGGACGACTCGGTCAGAATCTCGCGCATCTGCTCTTCGAGGCTCGAATAGCGGCGCGACATCCGGAACAGGCGTTCGCCCATTTCGGTGAGGCGCACCGATCGGCGCGAGCGTTCGAGCAGCTTCACACCGTAGCGCTCCTCGAGCGCCTTCACCTGGATGGTGACGGCGGGCTGGGTCAGTCCGAGCGCTTCGGCGGCGCGCGAGAAGCTGCCGTGATGGGCGACGGCATCGAAGGCGCGGATCTGTGTGTGCAGCATGGTCTAGTATTAATATTTTTTAAGTTACAGAAGTAATATTAAATTGTCCTATCAGTCCGCGCCGCCGATGATCCTTGCAGGAGAAGGGGGCAAGTGATGGTCGCGCGGAGGAACATCCTCTTCATCGTCATCGATCAGTGGCGGGCCGATGCACTTGGCTGTGCGGGCAATCCCGTCCTGAAGACACCCAATCTCGATCGTCTTGCCGCCGATGGCGTGCTCTGCCGCCGCCATTTCGTACAGGCGGCCCCCTGCGGCCCGTCACGCGCGGCGCTGCTGACCGGCACCTACCAGCACAATAACGGCGTCATGCGGAACGGCACGCCGCTGGCGCGCCGCTTCACCAACATCGCCCTGGAATGCCGCAAGGCCGGCTACGACCCGGCGCTGTTCGGCTATACCGACACGACGGCGGACCCGACCGGCCTGCCGCCCGACGATCCGGCGCTGCGGACCTACGAATCGGTCATGCCCGGATTCGCGGCCGAACTGCATCTGCCGGAATTGCCCTATCCGTGGATGGCCGACCTCAAGGCCAAGGGCTATTCCTTCGCCGATGACGTCACCGAGATCTACCGCCCGGCCAATCCGGCGGGCGACCGCGGGCCGACTTTTCCGCCGGCGCGCTTCAAGGCGCAGGACAGCATCACCGCCTTCCTGACGGATCGCCTGCTCGATTACATCTCGGTGCGCCGCAACGGATCATGGTTCGCGCACGCGGCCTATATCCGCCCGCATCCGCCGTTCATCGCCCCCGAGCCTTACAACACGCTCTACGATCCGGCCGACATGCCGCCGCCCCGCCGTGCCGCCACGGTCGAAGCGGAGGCCGCACAGCATCCGCTGCTGGCGAGCTATCTCGAGTCGCAGAACCAGGCGAGCTACTTCGTCACCGGGCGGGGGCGGGTCGCCGATCTCAGCGCGTCGGACATCGCGCAGCTGCGGGCGACCTATTACGGCATGGTGCAGGAGGTCGATGACCAGGTCGGCCGCCTGATCGACAAGTTGAAGGAGTGGGGACTGTACGACGATACGCTGATCGTCGTGACGGCGGACCATGGCGAGCTGCTGTGCGACCACTGGATGCTCGGCAAGCAGGGCTATTTCGACGAGGCCTACAACGTGCCGCTGATCGTGCGCGATCCGCGGCCGGCGGCGAATGCGAGCCGCGGCACGGCGATCGAGCGCTTCACCGAGGCGGTCGACGTAATGCCGACGGTTCTCGAGTGGCTCGGCCTCGACATCCCGCGGCAGTGCGATGGCCGCTCTCTGCTGCCGCTGCTGCACGGACGCGCGGTCGAGGACTGGCGCCGCGAAGTGCATTGGGAGTTCGACTTCCGCGGCCTCGGCGCGGCCGATTCCGAAACGGCGCTGGGCGTGCCGATGGATGCCTGCTCGCTCGCCGTCGTTCGCGACGAACGCTTCAAGTACGTCCATTTCGCTGCCTTGCCGCCGCTGTTCTTCGATCTCGCAGCCGACCCGCACTGTTTCACCGACCTGTCGCGCGATCCCGCCGCGGCGCCCGCGATGCTGGCCTACGCGCAGAAGATGCTGTCGTGGCGGATCGTTTCGAGCGCCCGCGATTTCACCGGCATGCACGTTTCATCCAAGGGCCTCCACGTCCGCCCGTGATCAGGAGAAGGAAACCGTCATGAGGAACAGGTTGTTCGGCGCCCTCGCCGGAATGGTCGCCGCCTTTGCTGCATCGGTCGCGGCGGCCGCACCGATCGAGATCCAGTTCTGGCACCCGACGCTGGGACCGATCGACGATGCGCTGAAGCAGCAGATCGAGAGCTTCAACAATTCCCAGACCGCCTACAAGGTCGTGGCGTCCGGCCGCGGCACCTACGACGAGACCTTCAATGCCGCGATCGCGGGCTTCCGGGCAAACAAGAGCCCGCACCTGCTGGTCGTGATCGGCCAGGGCACGCAGAGCATGCTGCTGTCGGGCGCGGTCTATCCGGTGCAGGACCTGCTGGCGGCCGAGGGCTACAAGATCGACTGGGACAACTACATCCAGCCGGTGCTGAACTACTATCGCACCAAGGACATGAAGCTCCTGTCGCTGCCGTTCAGCGTCTCGACGCCGATCCTCTGGTACAACAAGGACGGCTTCGCCAAGGCCGGGCTCACGCGACCGCCGGTGACCTGGGACGAGATGGGTGAATACCTGACGAAGCTGCGCGCCGCAGGATTCGAGTGCGGCTACACTTCGGGCTGGCAGCAGTGGGTGCATGTCGACAACTATTCGACGATCCACGACCTGCCGATCGCCACCCTGCATAACGGCCTCGACGGGCTCGCTGCCACCTTCACCTACAACAAGACGGATGTGGTGAAGAACATCGCGCGGCTGCAGTCGTGGGTCGCCGACGGCCGTTACGTCTATTCGGGCCGCCAGGGCAGCAGCGCCACGCCGGCCTTCGCGTCGGGCCGCTGTGCGATGATGACCCATTCCTCGGCCGTCTTCTCTTCGCTGCAGGCCAGTGCCAAGTTCGCCTTCGAGGCCGCGCCCCTGCCCTACGAAGCCGGCACGACTCCGCACAACAGCCTGATCGGCGGCGGGGCGCTCTGGGTGCTGAAGGGCCACAAGCCCGAAGAGTACAAGGGCGTTGCCGCCTTCCTGGCGCACCTCGCCAGCCCGGACCAGCAGGCCAAGTGGCACAAGGATACCGGCTACATGCCGATCACCAAGGCCGCGTACGAGAAGGTCAAGGCCGAGGGCTACTACGAAAAATACCCGCAGCAGGAGGTGGCCATTACCCAGGTCCAGCGCGGGACGCCGACGCTCAACACGATGACCGTGCGGCTGGGCAATGCCAACCAGTACGTCGCCGCCCTCGAAGAGGAGATGGAGGCGGTCTGGGCCAACAAGAAGACGGCGCAGCAGGCGATGGACGACGCGGTGCGGCGCGGCAACGAGATCTTGCGCCGCTTCGAGCGGCAGCGCGGCAACTGAGGTGACGCGCCGTCGCGAGGAGCTGACGCCGTGATCAAACGGGTGAACTTCCAGCGGCACAAGCCGCTGGCGTTCCTGCTCCTTGCGCCGCAGATGCTCGTCCTCGCCATCTTCGTCTTCTGGCCGGCGGCGCAGGCTCTCTACCAGGCCTTCACCATTAGCGATCCGTTCGGCCAGCACTCGACCTTCGTATGGTTCGACAATTTCCGCGACGTGCTGACCAGTCCGGAATATTTCAATTCGATCTACCGCACCGCCATCTTCAGCACCGGCACGACCGCGTCGGCCGTGCTGGCGGGCCTCGGCTTCGCGGTGCTGGTCGACCGCGTCGCGAGGGGCAAGTCGGTCTATCGGCTGATGATCATCTGGCCCTATGCCGTCGCGCCCGTGCTGGCGGGCGTGCTCTGGCTGTTCCTCTTCCATCCGATCTACGGCGCCATCGCGCTGATGCTGAAGCAGGGCTTCGGCATTCCGTGGAACCCGCTGCTCGACGGCAGCGACGCCATGCTGCTGGTCATCGTGGCCGCCGCCTGGAAGCAGGTGAGCTACAATTTCGTGTTCTTCCTCGCCGCCCTGCAGGCGATCCCGCGCTCGCTGATCGAGGCGGCGGCGATCGACGGGGCGGGCCCGATCCGGCGTTTCGTCAGCATCGTCTTCCCGCTGATCTCGCCGACCACCTTCTTCCTGCTCGTCATCAATGTCGTCTATGCCTTCTTCGATACGTTCGGCATCATCCATGCCCTGACCCAGGGGGGGCCCGGAGGCGCGACGGACATCCTGGTCTACAAGGTCTATGCCGACGGCTTCCTCGGCCTCGATCTTGGCCTGTCCTCGGCCCAGTCGGTCATCCTGATGATCCTGGTGATCGGGCTGACGGCGGTGCAGTTTCGATATCTCGAACGGCGTGTGAAGTACGCCCAATGATCGAGCGGACCCCCAAGCTCGACCTCTTCTGTCACCTGCTGCTGATCGCGGGTGTCGTGGCCGTCTGCCTGCCTCTTTACTACGCGCTGATCGCGGCGACGCACACGCTGCCCGACGTGCTGCAGGTCCCCATGCCGCTCACGCCGGGCAACGAGCTGCTGGCCAACCTCGAAACGGCGATGGCGCGCGGCGATCTCGGCCGACAACTCCTCAATTCGCTGATCGTTTCGGTCGGCGTCACGGTCGGCAAGATCTCAGTGTCCATACTGTCGGCTTTCGCCATCACTTATTTCCGCTTTCCTTTCCGGATGACGGCCTTCTGGCTGATCTTCGCGACGCTGATGCTGCCAATCGAGGTCCGCATCGTTCCGACATACGCCGTGGCCGCCCATCCGCTGCAGGGGCTGGGCTGGCTGCTCGACGAGACGGGCCTGCGCGGGCCGCTGGAGAGCCTGACGGGCTGGAATATCGAAGCCGTCGTGAAATGGAGCCTGCTCGATTCCTATGCCGGCCTCATCCTGCCGTTGATGGCCTCGGCCACCGCCACCTTCCTGTTCCGCCAGCTCTTTCTCACGATCCCCGAGGAACTGCTGGAGGCCGCCAAGATCGATGGCGCGTCGCCCATGCGCTTCCTGATCGACGTTCTGTGGCCGATGTCGCGCACCAACGTCGTGGCGCTCACGGTCATTCTCTTCGTGTTCGGTTGGAACCAGTATCTGTGGCCGCTGCTGATCACCACCGAGGCCAGCATGACGACCGCGGTGATCGGCCTGTCCAAACAGATCTCCGCCGCGCCCGAGGCCGTGCCGAAATGGAACACGCTGATGGCTTCGGCGCTGGTGATCACGCTGCCGCCGGTGATGGTGGTGATCGTGCTGCAGCGCTGGTTCGTCAAAGGCCTCGTCGACTCGGAAAAATAGCGGAGCATTCCTTGGCCACCGTCGACATTCGCAAAGTAGAGAAGTCCTACGGGACGTCCCAGGTGCTGCACGGCATCGACCTCGAAATCCGCCACGGTGAGTTTGCGGTCATCCTGGGGCCGAGCGGCTGCGGGAAATCCACGCTCCTGCGCATGATCGCCGGCCTCGAGGAAATCACCGGCGGCGAGATCGCCATCGACGGCCGGGTGGTCAACCGGCTCGAGCCGCGCGAGCGCGACATCGCCATGGTGTTCCAGAACTACGCGCTCTATCCGCACATGAGCGTCGAGGAGAACATGTCCTATTCGCTCAGGATCGCTCACGCCTCAAAGGCAACGATCCGCGACAAGGTGGCGGGCGTCGCCGGCATCCTCGGCATCGGCGACTTCCTCGGCCGCAAGCCCACGCAATTGAGCGGCGGCCAGCGCCAGCGGGTCGCCATGGGCCGCGCCATCATCCGCGAGCCCAAGGTCTTCCTGTTCGACGAGCCGTTGTCGAACCTCGATGCCAAGCTGCGTCACCAGATGCGCACCGAGCTGAAGCGCCTGCATCTTCGGCTCGACGCCACCTCGATCCTCGTGACGCACGACCAGGTCGAGGCGATGTCGCTCGCCAACCGCCTGATCGTGATGAACGCCGGTCGGGTGGAGCAGGTGGGTTCGCCGGGCGAAGTCTATGCGCGGCCCGCGACCCTGTTCGTGGCGGGCTTCATCGGCTCGCTGCCGATGAACTTCTTCGAAGGCACAGTGGGCGCAGACGGGCGCGCGATCGTTCTCGTGGGCGGCGCGTCGATCGCGGGCGAGGGCGAGCGGATCGGCACGCCGGGGCGGGAGGTCGTGATCGGCGTCAGGCCCGATGCCCTCACCCTGGCGCCGCCGCAGGCCGGCGGCCTCGGGGGCCGGGTCGAACTGGTCGAGGATCTGGGCAGCGTGAAGCTTCTTCATCTCGACGATGGCAGGGGCGGGTTCGTGGTCGCGGTGCCGCCGGACACGGAGTTGGGTGAGGCCATGCAGCACGGCGTGATCGTGCGGGGCAAGGACGTGCACGTGTTCGACGCCAGGTCGGGCGAGCGCCTCTAGGAAAAGCAGGATCAGGAGGAAGACGATGGAACTGCGTCAGTACGCAGCCCTGAGAGCGGTCGAGATGGCGCGATTGGTGCGACAGGGCGAGGTCTCGCCCGTGGAACTGGTTCAGTCGTCGCTGAATGCGATCGAGGAAACCGAGGCGCGGGTGAACGCCTACAGCGCCGTCTTTGCCGAAGATGCCAAGGCGCGGGCGGCAGAGCTGGAGAAGGAGGCGCGCGCCGGCTCCTTCCGCGGTCCGTTGCACGGCGTGCCGGTCGGCATCAAGGATCTCTTCCTGGTCAATGGCTACAAGACGCAGCGCGGCTCGAAGCTCTACGTCGATTCGGTCGCGACCGAGACCGCCCCGTCCGTCGAGCGGCTTCTTGCGGCCGGCGCGGTCATGGTCGGCAAGACGACGACGCCCGAGCTGGGCTGGAAGGCGGCATCCAACTCACCGCTCTATGGCGTGACGCGCAATCCCTGGGACCTTTCGAAGACCGCCGGCGGATCGAGCTCGGGGTCGGCCGTCGCCGTGGCGAACGGGACCGTGCCGCTGACGCTCGGTTCCGACGGTGGTGGATCGATGAGAGTGCCCGCCTCGTTCTGCGGCATCTTCTCGCTGAAGCCGACGCTGGCGCGCGTGCCGACCTATCCGCTCAGCCCGACCGAGCATCTGTCGCATGCCGGGCCTATGACCAACAGCGTCGAGGACTATGCGCTGGCACTCGACGTCATGCAGGGACCGGATGCGCGCGACCCGCAGTCGCTGCCGCCGCCGGGCCTGTCCTACCACGAGGCCTTGGGCGAGCTGCCGAAGCTGCGCTGCGTGCTCGCGCCGACCCTGTTCGGCGCTTCTGTCGACCCGGGCATCGCGGCGGTGATAGCGAAGGCCTTCGGCGAGATCGCGGCGCGTCTGCCGGTCGAGATCGTCGACACGAAGCTCGACTGGCCCGATCCCATCGACATCTTCGACGCGCTCTGGGTGGCGCGAGGCGCGCTCTATGCCGGCCTGAGGCCGGAAGACGTGGCGCGCATCGATCCGGGGTTTGCCCGCATGGTGGCGGGCTCGGCGTCGATCAGGCTCGAAGATCATTTCCGGACCCTGCAGGCGCGGGCGGCCTTCAATCGCTCGTTGGCCGAGGCGTTCGAGACCTTCGACCTGCTCGTGATGCCGATGGTTCCGATCGAGCCGTTTGCGGCCGAGGCCGATGGACCGCCGGACATGGATATGGACAAGCCGGTGCCCTGGGCGCGATGGACGCCCTTCTCCTATCCTTTCAACCTGACCGGCCAGCCGGCGGCCTCCATCCCCTGCGGCTGGTCGCCCTCCGGGCTGCCGGTCGGCCTGCAGGTGATTGGGCGACGGTTTGCCGACGAGAAAGTGCTGCAGTTCTGCGCGGCCTGGGAGAAGCACTTCGGCTGGCGGCAGCGCACGCCGACCGTCTACGCCGGATCCTGAAGCAATATTTCGCCTGCGCCGTGAGAATACGCACCCTGCGGGCAGGGTAGGGCGAAAATAAATCGCGCTCAGCCGTCCGGCCGGGGAGAAAACGGACCCTCTCGTTCGTCTTATGAATGAGAGGTAGTCGCAGCGTGATTCCGTCCAAGACCGGTCTGTCAGTATTCGTTCGCCTCGTCGCGGCGGTCGGGGGTGGCTATGCCGTGGCGGCGGGCCTTGCCGCGCTGGCGGCGGTCGCCCTTCCGGCGGCCGGACTTATGGTGCGCAGCGAGGCGGTCGTCCTTGCGTCGATGCTGGCCTTCCTCGTTTATCTGGCGCTGCTGATCTGGGCCTTTGCAGACCGGCGACTGGCACGTCTCTGTCTGGTCATGGCCGCTGCCGGGGTCGCCTCGTGGGGCGGCGCCTGGGGCCTGCTGCGCCTGACCGCGGGCGGTTGAAATGGCGCCCGCTCTTTTGATCGCGCTGGCGCTCGCCTCCTATTTCGGTTTTGCCCTTCTGGCGCTGAGCCAGGATCGCCACTGGGAGCGCGCCGGCGGTGGGCGCGACTGCCCGAGCCGGCTCGTCCTGCCGATGCGGATTGCGGGCTATGCCTTCCTGCTGGCCTCGCTGGCGCTCGCTCTGTGGCGCGACGGCCCGAGCTTCGGCTCGCTCGTCTGGGCAACCATGCTCAGCGTCGGCGCGGTCGCCGTGACCTGCACTCTCACCTGGCGCGCCAACTGGCTGCGTCCCGTCGTTCGCACTCTTCAAGGTATTGGGTAATGCTGCTTCGTCGTCTGCTGGTTCTCCTTCTGCTTTTCCCGTCGCTGGCGTGGGCGCAAGCCTCGACGACGACGCAGGCCTCCCCGCCAGCGGCCTCTCCACCAGCGGCAGAGCCGTCGGTTGGATCGACGCCGACTCCCGCGGCGCCGCCCGCCGCCACGTCACCCGCTCCCGCCGGCTCGGCGGTTCCCGCGGCGCCGCCTGCTGCTGCTACGACCACCCCGGCCGCCGGCGTATCGGCTGATCCGACTGCGCCGTCCGCGGCCACGACTGCGCCTGCCGATCCGGCTGCGCCGACGATCACCCCTCCCGCGGGGACGCCGGCTGCGGCGCCGGCCCAGGCAGTGCTGCCGAAGGACCTGTCGGTGTGGGGCATGTTCGTGGCGGCGGACTGGGTGGTGCAGGGGGTGATGATCGGCCTTGTGATCGCGTCGGTGCTGACCTGGACGGTATTCGTGGCCAAGAGCCTGGAGCTGGCGATGGCGGTACGGCGGCAGCGGCGCCTGCTGGCGGCGCTTGATACAGCGCCGTCGCTCGACCAGGCGCCGGCCAGCGACCTCGTGGCGGCGGCGCAGGCCGAGCAGCGGCTGAGCGCCGACACGGTCGACGATCGCGACGGCTTGAAGGAGCGCGTGGCCTCGCGGCTGGAGCGGCTGGAGGCGGCGACCGGCCGGCGGATGCTGAAGGGAACGGGCGTGCTGGCGACGATCGGCTCGACGGCGCCGTTCGTGGGCCTGTTCGGCACGGTGTGGGGGATCATGAACTCCTTCATCGGCATCTCGCGTTCGCAGACGACCAACCTCGCGGTGGTGGCGCCGGGCATCGCCGAGGCGCTGCTGGCGACGGCGCTGGGCCTGGCGGCGGCGATTCCGGCGGTGGTGATCTACAACCACTTCTCGCGGCGGGTGACGGGCTACCGGGCGCTGGTCGGCGACACCTCGGCGGCGGTGCTGCGGCTGGTCTCGCGCGACCTGGGACGGAGGTAGCGCGATGTCGGTGAAGCTGGACCATGGCGACGACGAGCTGGCGGAGAACCACGAGATCAACGTCACGCCGTTCATCGACGTGATGCTGGTGCTGCTGATCATCTTCATGGTGGCGGCACCCCTGGCCACCGTGGACGTGCCGGTCGACCTGCCGGTGTCGACGGCGGAGCGGCAGCCCAAGCCGGACACGCCGCTGTACCTCACCCTGAAGGAGGACCTGTCGTTCACGCTGAAGGACACGCCGGTGAGCCGCGAGGCTCTGGCGAAGGCGCTGGACGAGGCGACGGGGGCCCGGAAGGACGAGCGCATCTTCCTGCGGGCCGACAAGGCGGTGCCCTATGGCGAGCTGATGCAGGCGATGAACGTGCTGCGGACGGCGGGGTACCTGAAGGTGGCGCTGGTCGGGCTGGAGCAATGAGGGAGGCGCTGCGCTGGATCGGCGCGTTCGTCTTCGTGCTGGCGCTGCACGCGGGCGCGATCCGCATTGCGCTGGGCTGGGTGCACGGCGAGGTGCCGTATTCGCCGCCGCCGGCGGCGATCATGCTGGAACTGGCGCCGCTGCCGGCGGCGCCGGAAGCCCTGCCGAACGAGGCGCCGCCGGGGCCGGAGCTGAGCGAGGTGCTGCCCGAGCCCGAGGAGCCGCCGCCGGTGGAGATGCCGCCGCCGGTGCAGGCGGAGGTGACCTTGCCCGATCCCGAGCCGCCACCGCCGCTCGACCTGAAGCCGCCGCCGCCGCCCAAGCCGGTCGAGAAGAAGAAGGTGGAGAAGAAGCCGCCGCAGCCCAAGGTCTCGGCCCCGCAGGCGGCGCCGGAACAGTCGCGGGTGGCGGCGGCGCCGATGCCGGGCACCTCGGTCGAGCCACCGTCGAACACGCTGCCGACCTGGAAGGGCCTGCTGCTGCGGCATCTGGAACGGCACAAGCGCTACCCGTCGGAGGCGCAGCGGTCGCGGCACGAGGGCGTGACCTATGTGCGGTTCACGATGAGCCGCGACGGGCGCATCCTCGCTGCGCGCATCGAGCGGCCGTCGGGGCATGCCGCGCTCGACCAGGAAGGACTCGACCTGCTGCAGCGGGCACAGCCACTGCCGCCGTTGCCTCAGGACCAGCCCGGCGAGAGCCTGGAGATCGTCGTCCCCGTACAGTTCTTCCTCAGGAGGTGAGCGGATGGAGCGGCTGGAAGAACTCTGCCGCGAGCGCGGACTGCGGCTCACCGAGCAGCGGCGCATCGTGCTGGAAGTCCTCGAGGCCGCGACCGATCATCCCTGCACCTTCGAGATTCATCGCCGCGCCTCCGTCGGACGCCGGATCGGCGTCGCCACGGTCTATCGCGCGCTGAACAGCCTCGCCTCGGCCGGGCTCGTCACCCGTCACGTGTTCCGTGACGGCAAGGCGCGCTACGAACGCACCGGTGGCGCGCCGCATCCGCACCTGATCGACACGGCGACCGGCGAGATCGTCGAGATCGAAGAAGATGGCAGCCTCGCGCGCCTGGTAGAGGAAGAAGCCGGTCGCATGGGTTTCCGGCTCGTCGAGTTCAGGCTGAAACTATTGGGCGAGAAGATCTGAACCGCCTCAGCGCCTCTGACCTCAGCGGATCGGACCGCTCACCCGCACCAGCATGACGGTCGTGATCAAGGCCACCATGGCGACGATGAAGGTGAGGGCGAGTACGCCCTCGGCGCCGTAGCTCGCCATCACCGCGGCCAGGATGGGCGGCGCGGAGGCCGAGACGATGCCTTGAGGCAGCGCCAGACGGCCGAGATAGGTGCCGAACTGGGCGCGTCCGAACAAAGCGAGCGGCAAGGTGGCGCGCAGGACCGCCTTCAGCCCGTTGGCGATGCCGTAGGCCATCACGCAGACCAGCGCGACGACGAAGTTGCCGCCGGCCAGCAGCGCCAGGCCCAGCCCGAACGGCAGTACGGCGCTGGAGAACAGTGTCGAGGCGGTGATCGTGTAGCGGTGACCGAACCCCAGCTCGAACACCCGCACCGCCACCTGCGCCGGGCCGATCAGCGAGGCCAGCAGCAGGGCCGTCGCGGGATCGTAGCCAAGGCCGCGCAGCACACCGATGGCATGCACGATGAAGCCGGTGAAGATGAAGGCGCCGCACGCAAGCGAGATCGATAGCAGAAGGAAGATCCGTCTGGTGTGCGCGGAGGGCGGCACGGGCGCCGTCGCAGTGGCTGCGGCCTGTGTGCCGACCAGCGGCCGGCCGGGCAGCACCCATAGATGGACCGGCGCGCAGATCGCGAGATGAATCGCGGCATAGATCAGCACCACGCCGCGCCAGCCGACGAGGAGTTCGAGCGCCTCCGAGACCGGCCAGAATACGGTCGAGGCAAAGCCACCGATGATGGCCAGGATGGCGATCGCCTGCCGCGCCCGGGTGCCTGCGATCTGGGCGATGGCGATGCTGGACGGCGTGTTCAGTGCCAGGGTCGAGGCGACGCCCATCGCAGCCCAGCACAGGAGATAGCTCACGAGCCCTTGCGAGAAGGAGAGCGCGGCGAGCGACAGGGCATAGACGATCGAGCCCAGGGTCATGACGGAGCGCGCGCCGGTCCTGTCGAGCAGGCGGCCCACACGCGGCGCGAACAGGGCGCCGACGCCGAACATCACGGTGATGCCGCCGTAGACGACCTCGCTTGGCAGGCCAAGGTCGTGCTGGATATGCCGGCCCAGCACCGAGGGCATCAGGAAGGTCGTGCCCCAGCCCACGATCTGGGTGAGGCCAAGCCCGGCCGTGGCCTTGGCCGCTGGCGTAACCTTCACGCCGCCCGGTTCTGTCGTTCGGGATAGAGAGAAAGAAGCCCTGCTTCGCTGGCGTCGCATACGCCGCGTTCGGTGATCAGGGCCGTGACCAGCCGCGCCGGCGTGACGTCGAAGGCCGGATTGGCGCCGGCGCTGCCCTCAGGGAGGATCTGCACCGTCGCGAGTTCTCCGGTTTCGGTGCCATCCTTCACCAGACGTCCCGTGACGTGCGACAGCTCGCGGGCGCTGCGCTCCTCGATCGGGATGTTGCGCACGCCATCGAGCAGCGTCCAGTCGATGGTCGTGTGGGGCAGGCCGACATAGAAGGGAATGCCGTTGTCGTGGGCGGCCAGTGCCTTCAGGTAGGTGCCGATCTTGTTGCAGACGTCGCCGCCGCGCGTCGTGCGGTCGGTGCCGGTGATGACGAAGTCGACCTCGCCATGCTGCATCAGGTGGCCGCCGGCATTGTCGGCGATCACCGTGTGCGGCACGCCATGCTTGCCCAGCTCCCATGCCGTCAGGCTGGCGCCTTGATTCCTGGGCCGCGTCTCGTCGACCCAGACATGGATGGGGATGCCGGCATTGTGCGCCCGGTAGATCGGCGCCAGCGCCGTGCCCCAGTCGACGGTGGCCAGCCAGCCGGCGTTGCAATGGGTGAGGGCGTTGATGCGTCCGCTCTTGTCGCGAGGTTTCAGATTGCGGATGAGGCCCAGCCCGTTCTCGCCGATGCGGCGGCCGATCTCGGCATCCTCGTCGCAGATCTCGGCAGCCCGCCGGTAGGCGGCCTCGCGGCGCTTCGCGGGCGGCAGCGGCGCCAGCAGCGTGCGCTGGTCGTCGAGCGCCCAGCGCAGATTCACCGCGGTCGGCCGCGACTCCAGCAGGACCGTGTAGGCGCGGGCCAGCATGGCATCGGAAGGATCGGTCGCCATGGCGAGCGCCATGCCATAGGCGGCGGCGGCGCCGATGAGCGGTGCGCCGCGCACGATCATGGTGCGGATCGCCGCTTCCGCATCCTCCATCGTGCGCAGGTCGCGCACGACGAAGCGGTGGGGCAGCAGGGTCTGGTCGATCGCCTGGACGGTCGTGCCGTCGGGGCTAAGCCAGATGGTTCGGTAGGGGGTGCCGTCTACTTTCACGCCGCCAGTTTAGACGGCGCGCGCCACCGCGTCGATTATCGCCGCCGAATCGAGCCCATAGGTTCGATAGAGATCGGGAATGTCGCCGGACTGGCCGAACTTCTCGATGCCGAGCGGCACCACCCGCTGGCCGCGCACCGATCCCAGCCAGGACAGCGCCAGCGGATGGCCATCCATGACCGTCACGATGCGTGCATCGCGCGACAAGGGCGCGAGCAGGCGTTCGATCGGGCTCGGCGAGCGGTCGACCTGACCGGTCGTGCGGCCGCGGTTCCGCTGCGCGGCGAGCCAGTCGGTATGGAGCCGGTCGGGCGAGGTCAGCACCAGCAGGCCTGCGCCTGCGAAGTCGCGGACGACGCTCTCGTGGGCGGCGACTGCCTCGGGCGTCACCGCGCCCATGGCGACGATGGCTACGTCCGTGCCCTCTTCAGGCAGCGCGTACCAGTAGCCGCCGGACACGATGTCGTTCTGCTGATCCTGCGTCAGCGTGCGCTCGGGCTGCGCCAGGCTGCGCGTCGACAGGCGCAGATAGACCGAGCCGCCGTCGGGCTGCTGCATGTAGTCGAAGCCGTGGCGCATCAGCACCGCCAGTTCGTCGACATAGGCCGGCTCGTAGGAGACGAGACCGGGCTGGCCGATGCCGATCAGCGGCGTGTGGATGCTCTGATGCGCACCGCCTTCCGGTGCAAGCGTCACGCCCGAGGGCGTTGCCACCAGCATGAAGCGCGAATCCTGGTAGCAGGCATAGTTCAGCGCATCGAGACCGCGTGCGATGAACGGATCGTAGAGCGTGCCGATCGGCAGCAGGCGCGCGCCGAACAGCTGATGGCTGAGGCCGAGCGCGGCCAGCTGGATGAACAGGTTGTTCTCGGCGATCCCCAGTTCGACATGCTGGCCCTTGGGCGTCTGGCGCCACAGCTGGGCCGACACGACCTTGAGCTCGCGGAACACGTCCTCGGCTTCGGTGTGGCCGAACAGGCCGCGCCGGTTCACCCAGGCCCCGAGATTGGTCGAGACCGTGACGTCGGGCGAGGTCGTGACGATGTGGCGGGCCAGCTCGCCGTCTTCCGAGGCGATGGCGTTCAGGATCTTGCCGAACCCTTCCTGCGTGCTCGACTTCCTCTCATTGGGCTTGGTGAGCTGCGCCGGAATGGCGACGACCGGCGCGTCGGTGCGGCGGCGGCCTTCGGCGTTGAAGGGGGCGGCGTCGAGGAAGGCCTGCAGATCGGTCGGCGATGCGGTGAGGCCCGCGAACTTGTCCCACTCGTGGCCGTCGGCGATGCCCATGCCCTTCTTGAAGCCCGCCATCTGGTCGAGCGTCATCAGGCCGGAGTGATTGTCCTTGTGGCCAGCGAAGGGCAGGCCCTGGCCCTTGATCGTGTAGGCGATGAAGCAGGTCGGCCTGTCGTCGTTCACGCCTTCGAAGGCGTCGATCACGGCCTGCATGTCGTTGCCGGCCAGGTTGGTCATCAGCCTGTGCAGCGCTGCGTCGTCATGCTGTTCGAGGATGCGGCGCACGCCGGGATACTGGTTGAGGTCGCGCGTCAGCGCCTCGCGCCAGCCGGCGCCGCCCTTGAACACCAGCGCCGAGTAGAGCGAGTTGGGGCAGGCATCGATCCAGTCGCGCAGATGCGCGCCATCGGGCTGCGCAAAGGCGGTCTCCAGCAGCTTGCCGTACTTCAGGGTGACGACGCGCCAGCCGACCAGTTCGAACATCTCGGCGACCCGGCCGAACAGCCGGTCGTTCACGACGCCGTCGAGGCTCTGGCGATTGTAGTCGATCACCCACCACAGGTTCCGCACGTCGTGCTTCCAGCCTTCGAGCAGCGCCTCGAAGATGTTGCCCTCGTCGAGCTCGGCGTCGCCGACCAGCGCGATCATGCGGCCGGTGGGCCGCTTGCCGTCGCCCAGGTTCTTGAGCCGCACATAGTCCTGCACGATCGACGAGAACAGCGTCATGGCGACGCCGAGGCCGACCGAGCCGGTCGAGAAGTCGACGTCGTCGGTGTCCTTGGTGCGCGACGGATAGGATTGCGCGCCACCCAGGGCACGGAAGCGTTCGAGCTTGTCGCGGGTCTGATGGCCAAACAGGTACTGGATGGCGTGGAACACGGGGGAGGCGTGCGGCTTCACCGCGACGCGGTCCTGCGGCCGCAGCACGTCGAAATACAGCGCGGTCATGATGGTGGCGAGCGAGGCCGAGGACGCCTGATGGCCGCCAACCTTTAAGCCGTCATTGTTTTCGCGGATGTGGTTTGCATTGTGAATAGTCCAACTTGCCAGCCAGAGCACCTTGCGCTCGAGAGCGGTAAGCGATTTGAGACGGTCTGCGCTGATGGTCATCACCGCTTCCTCCGGTCACGCAGCCCAACCGGCCGCGAGAAGCTGCATTTCGTTTTCGCAATACTGCGCTTTTGGGCGTAGCGATGCCTGCTAAAGCGCGCTATCTTGAGGAGCAATATTGGTGGGTTATGCCAATATTGAATAACCTGAAGGCACGATATGCCAATCTCGAAACTCGACTCGATCGACCGCAAGATCCTCAATTTGCTTCAGGCTGACGGGCGCATCAGCATCAACGATCTGGCCGCGCAGGTCGGGCTGTCGCCGTCACCCTGTCTGCGCCGGGTGCGGCTGTTAGAGAAGGCCGGGATCATCAATCGCTATGTCGCTGTGCTCGACCAGCGCGCGGTTGGTCTGCCAGTCTCGGTCTTCATTTCGATCAAGCTCGACAAGCAGCGCGAGGAGATGCTCGACCGTTTCGCCAAGACCATCTCGCGCTGGCCGGAAGTGCTGGAGTGCTACCTGATGAC
>Ga0182739_1002240_pt1 | contig 18346 bp, 12 predicted proteins | sample eDN5th30CBELigBY_FD_128873 | JGI IMG/M metagenome (GOLD analysis project Ga0182739, IMG submission 128873) | Enriched backyard soil microbial communities from Emeryville, California, USA - eDNA 5th pass 30_C BE-Lig BY (version 2) (version 2) | ecosystem: Environmental > Terrestrial > Soil >...
GGTGGGGCTGGAAGCGATGTTCGCCGGACCGATCTGCGGAGCATCGATGAACCCGATTCGATCCGTTGCCCCGGCGATCGTCAGTGGGCATCTGCAGGAGGTCTGGATTTATATTCTCGCTCCAACCCTGGGAGCACTCGCTGGAGTCTGGGGCTGGCAACTCATTCAGGAAAAGCCAGAACTCGCGCCGGCACAAATTGCCTCGGAAGCGGTTCAGGAGTCTGTCTGAGAAGACGGGCAACTTGCCCTATTGCTGAGGCTCTTTCGCGTTCAGATGCTCCAGCAGCCCGCGCGTTCCCAAGCCGTAGAAGCTGTATTCCACATCCGGGGAATGGTCCCAGGCCGCTGCCAGGTATCCTCCGTGCGGGGACTGAAGCTCCTTTAGAAATCGCTGAATTCTCCTGGGAGCAATCGCTTCCGGCCGATTCAGATCCAGACTCGTCACAATCCCGGTGAATGTGGAGAGCATGTCAGAAAAGGGGATCCGCGTATTCGCCTGATAGCCTCCATCATCCCCGCACACTTCTTCCAGGAATTCCAGCACCCGTTGAACGATGGATTCATCCAGTCCGTTCAAAATTTTAAGAAGTGCCACTGCGGCTGCTGTCGGGTTTGTTCCACTTTGTCGCATGGGGGCGATTTCCACAAACCCGCCATCGTCCCGTTGACGCTGCCGTACGAAATTTAATAATCGTTCGGGGTCACGAATTGGCAGGTTGAGCAATTCATAACAGCAGACGATCAGGAACGAATGATAAGTGCTCCCTGACCCGCCGGATGGATTTTTGGCATACCCTCCATCGGCTGTGCGGCAGAGTTCAAATTGATCCGCCAATTGTTGCGGCCAATCCGAAGCTGCCGCCTGCAGCAGATCGACCCCGGTGGAAAGCTGCAGAATGATTCCTGCGGACAGCCAGCTGATCAGATCGACAATGGACCTGGGTTGACCTGCAGGCGAAGTCAGGAATCGCGCAGCCCGTTGTCCCGTTTGTTCGTCGACTTGCCCCAGGCTGAAGAGCCCCCGCAACGCAAACGACGTATAATACAGGTCCGACTGTGTCCCGTCCTCAAACAGCGGATTGCCGTTTAGATCTACGTCACGCCCGGAAAACCCTCCGTCCAGCGTCTGCCGCGAGCGGAAGAAGGCCGCATGCTGTCTCACGGTTTCTGCCGGCAAAGACAACAGGCCGGTCCGGATCATTTCACCCAGTTGAACCAGATAAGGAACATCCACAAAAACACCTGATCGCCGCGTCACTGCTGAGGAACATGCCTGAGAACCGGGAAATAATTTCGGGGTGTGCCTTATAGACCAGTTGGTGGTCCACCGGGAAGGGTGCCTAGATATTTCAGGTATTGCTGATCAAGGATTTCGTATTTCACTCCAGTGAGTTGTTCCAGGCTCACCGCATTGTTTCGCAGTCGTTCAACGGGATCATAGACATTGGATAGAAACTGAATGAAGGCATCGCGATACAGTCCATCCTCATAGTTCAGAAAGAAGTGAGACATGCCGGCAGCCTGGTTGTAGGCATCTGCTTCCAGCGGAAAATCTTTCTTACCCAGCTTCGTAAACTCGCGCATCGGCCAGTAAATGTTCTCTTCCAAAGCCCGGCGGCGTGCCCAGTAAATACGGATATGTCGGGGATTCCCCACATGGGAGCCCTCAGCATCCGGACGGTAGGATTCCAGATAACAGGGAAAGCCTTCAATCACCCAGAAGTTTCCTCTCTCTCCGACATCCACGGTCCGGGCACGACTTTCGCCCAGGAGCTGGTGCGTGACTTCATGATACATTGTTTCGCGTTTATCAGCCCGTTGTTCGGGAGTGTCGTCTGGATCTTCATCATAATAAAAATACGCGATACGATCCGCGGGCATATAGAGCCCATTGGCCTTTTCGATCTGCGGTTGGCGGGCTACTAAGGCAGAAATAAATTCATCCTTGTTTCGATAATAATGAACATGATAGCGCTGCGACGGCTTCCACTGCGCCTTCGAACCGGATTCCAGTAGGCGTTCCATCTGCTGAGGAGAGCTGAAGAAAGCGGTGTATTCCCGGAGGAAGAAATTGTGGAACTTTTCCAGCGAGCGTGAGATTTCGACCCCTTTTTCCAGGCTGAGATTCGTCCGAACCAGGAAATGCTCAGTCCCCACCTCCCAGGCATTATTGAAATCGCTGCGCAGAGCGGCCTCTTTTTCGGCACTCATCCACTGACCGTCAAACTGGCGTTCTCCATTTTCATAGCGCGCCACAATCTTCTCTTCGATCCATCCAAATTGTGGATGATCCACCAGCTTGTGAGACGCCATAAACTTCTGAAACGAGGTATTCCATTTTCCTTTATCCAGCACATACCCCAGCATCCCCCGGGCATTTCTATTATCCGGATTATAATAGGCCACTTCCCGGATTAACTGAAACACCAGGCTGGGGTAACCGCGATGCAGTGCATCCCGGGCAATCTTGTATAGCTCGTTGGAATAGTCCGTTTCCAGTTTGCGGAGTTTCAATCGCCACTGCTTTTCATTATCCGGCAGCAATGGCGAAATCGAAGGCAACATGGCTTCGGGAAGATCATCCAATTCATCGGCACGGCCTTCAGGTGGTTGGGCGCGCAGGCGAATGGCTTCTGCGTCTTTGAAGTAACTTTGCGATTCGCAGTAATCCGCCAGTGCGTGCATCTCCCGCGAGAATTTCTCCTGCAATCGCGCCTGTTTTTCCTGATATAACCGCAACCGCTGTTCTGCAGGGGACGTCTGTGCCCCGGCAGTCGTCTGCACCAGCAAAGCAGAAAGCAGTGCCAGACACATCAGCGTTTTCAGGCGAAACTCGGAAAAACACCCGGTCTCTGTCACACGAAATCTGTCTCGTCGGGCAAATTCCGAATACCTTATCGATGGCCTCGCCAATGCTTTGGACGGTTGCCACAACGCTTTTATCGGAAAAATCATCATATTCAGATTCTAGATCGAACAGAAAATCCCGGAAAGGCCAGTCAGATGCTTCGCAGAGAAAGATTCATCCCATGCTTAACGGAAACCCCACAGGTGAGAGCCGTTTGCTCTCAAAGAAAACGAAGTCGAACAAAATCATGAGTAAACGCGAACTGCTGGCCCGGACATTGGAAAAAACGGGTCTAGGGAGATTGCTTTCCCAATCCATGGGGCGTTGGAATGGATTGGTCGTATTCAATTATCACCGGTTGGGGAATCCCGCGGATTCTCCTTTTGATCGCGCGCTCTTCAGTGCTGGTCAAGAAGAATTTGAGCAGCAGGTCCGGTTTCTGAAAAAGAACTATGACGTCCTGCACGTGGCGGACCTGGATCAGGCGCTCTCCCGCCGGGGGCGGTCCGTCATGCTGACGTTTGATGATGGTTATCGTGACAATTATGAACTCGCGTTTCCCGTATTGAAGCAATGCCAGATCCCAGCGACGTTCTTCATTACCAGCGGTTTTATTGATGAAACACCAGTTGCCTGGTGGGATGAGATTGCCTGGATGGTTCGGCACAGTCCAGAGAACGGTTCGCTGCCGGAAACAAAACTGTGGCCTGCATTCTCATTGGCCAGTGTGCTCGATCGCGATGTGGCCATTCCTGCACTTCTGCGCCGCTACAAACAACTGTCCTCCGATCAGACCACGCTGTTTCTCGAGGAACTGGCGGTCGCCACGGCCAGCGGGCGTTGCCCTCGGCAGCTGGCCAGCGATCTCTGGATGAACTGGGACATGATTCGGGAAATGGATCAAGCGGGAATGGACGTCGGTGGACACACGATGTCACATCCGGTGCTGGCCAATATCTCTGTCGAGACTCAGAATGTAGAAATCACCGGTTCGAAATCTCGGATTGAGGAAGAGATCGGTCATGCCATCACTGCGTTCAGCTATCCCGTTGGGCATGCCCAGTCGTTCACGGCGAACACGAAGCAGATTTTGCAGGCGGCTGGCTATCGATGGGCGTTCAGCTTCTCAGGAGGTTTTCAATCCACGGGGACTGCTGACGACTTTGATCTTCCTCGAATCGCCGTTTCCCCGCATGTCAGCCAGGCCCTGTTTCAGTCCACTGCCAGGCTTCCCTGGTTGTTTGCATAGAGTTGAAGCCAGCGCCAGGAAACGAAAAGAGTTGCGAATGACAGCAAGTTTTGTCTGCGTGTCTAATGCGTTTTTGTAAATCTCGTCGCGGACTTGCCTCGCGGCATTCAGTCTTTCATCAAGTGAAACCTTTTCGACGCGGGCACATGATCGACCAAACTGGTCTAAAATTTTGCGTGCTGCGAAAATTCAAAACATTTGCAGTTCTAAGGAGCAACCGCGCCAATAAAGGCTGGCGCCGAGCTGGATGCAGCAACTGTTCGTAACTCGTCGGATTCCGGCTTGAGAAAATTTGCATCGCCGGGATCGGTCGATCGAAACGAGACGTTGGCTTTAAGCCGCCCCTTGGATGCGAAGATATTCAACTCATCGCTGCTGTTGATTTCCGATCGATCTGTCCAGTTGAGTTCTGTGGGGGGAGCCCCTTGAGAAAGCTGGGAAAGTCCAGCCCCGGTCTGTTCGACAAAGACATTGGCACCGGTACCGGCCACAAACAGATTCTTTTGAAACGAAAACTTGCCACTCGAGGGAAACGGACCGGTCTCAAAAACAATTCCCCGCTCGCACGCGTGAAAGGTGTTGTTGCGAAACGTGAGTCTTTTTCGCAGTGGATTTGCTCCACTGAAGACAATGGCATTTGTCGAATCGTGGAAGATGTTTTGCATAAACAACAGGGCGTCCACTTCTCCCTGCACGCTGAAACAGGATTGAAACGGACCGAGAAACCGGCAGTTGCGGATCGTGAGATCACGTGTGTCTTTTCCCTGTCCGGGTTCCATCTGGATGGCCCGGGCAGATGGGGAAGCTCCGATGAATCTGCAGTTCTGAATCACTGCAGGCTGATTGTCCAGTCCACACAATCCGATTCCGGAAATGGCAACCTGTTGCACATTTTCAAACGTGATATTGTTGAGGGAAATGCTGGACATATACCCTTGCAGGACAATGGCCCGGGGCACATCGCGGCATTCCAATACGAGATTTTCTAAAACGAAACCATCAATGGAATTCAAGGAAAATATGGATTCTTTTCCCGTCGAGAGCAACCGGGGAGGATGATCTTTGTTCCCGATAATGCGGACACCCCGGGGAAACGAGCCTAGTCCGGAATTGTCGATCGAGATTGCTTCTTTCAGTGACTGCTGACCATCGATGCGAATCTCGCGGACCGGCTTTCCATTCGCCTCAAAAGCATGTTCCTGAATATAAGCAACGGCTTCTGCCAGGGTGCCAAAATTTCCCTTGGGACCGACGGTGACAGCTTCGCCTTGCACGGCAGGGCGCGTCGGCACAGCAGGCACCGCAACGGGGGCCACGGGATCGACAATCGTCGGGGCGGCAGGCGTTGCAGGACCGAATCTGCCGCGGCTGATTAGAAAATAGCCCAGTAGCGCCACCAAAAGAAGCGTTCCTCCTCCCAGGTAATAACGATATTTCTGCAGCTGGGCCATCAATGCTGGTGAAAACGCAGGCATCTTTTCCCTGGACTTTTTGCGGGAGTCGCTGCGCTTGAGATGCTTTCCAGACCCTGATGACGCTCTGGGGAAAGTAGGTTCTAACTCCGGGAAGACTGGAACCATCTCAGGAAAAGCCGACTCTGATGATCCCAAGCCTGAGACGTCGTTTTCTGGTTCCGCCAGCTCCAGAGAGGGTTCCGGTTGTATCCGGGGAGTCGATTTTACTTCTTCCCGGCGAGTTGTCGGACGTTCTTCACTCGTTGTTGAAGCCGGTTCGACATCGCTGAGGCTGGAAAGAAAGTCGCCAAGTTCGTGAGAGTTAGCAGAACCGGGCTTTGGTGTGGGCGGGGTGTCGCGCACTGGCGTGACTGTTTCTTCCCGCATCGTGGCCGTGGGTGCATCAGAGCCGGCAACGGGGGGGGCGTATTGTACCGCTGCCACAGGCAAAACCGCAGCTCCATCCTGAGAATTGAGCCATTGGGCCAATTGGTTTGCGGCTTCTTCCGCGGTCTGCATCCGTTGTTCACGGTCTTTGGCCATTAACTTACGGATGATCGTCAACAGCGACTCCGGAACATCCGGTCGCAAGGATTCCAAGGGAGTCGGTTCTTTTGTCTGATGTGCCAGCAGGCGTTGTGTGAGCGTCCCCTCGTTAAAGGGGGGGCGTCCAGTCAGCAGGAAGTACATCGTACATCCCAGGCTGTACAGGTCCGCACGTGTATCCACCAGATGACTGTCGACCGCCTGCTCAGGAGCTAAATAGTCCGCTGTCCCCAGGACACGTTCATCATGTGCAATCGTCAGAGAATGATCGGCATCTTCCGCTCCCACGCGGGCCAGCCCCAGATCCATCAGCTTCACAGTGCCATGTTGATCGACAATAAAATTTCCTGGTTTGACATCACGATGCACCATGCCCGATTTATGGGCGTGAGCCAATCCCAGCGCTCCCTGACGGATATAATCCGCAGCAGTGACGGCAGGTAACGGGCCGGACATCTGCACCAGGTCGAATAAATTCTGGCCCTCGGCGTACTCCATCACGAGAAAGTGAATTTCGAGATTGCCGTCTGTTTCATGATCGACGTCATAGGCTCGAACAATATTGGGATGATCCAGCGCTGCAACGGCCTGTGCTTCCCGATGAAATCGCTGCAGGTAGGAACTGTCTTTGACCAGCTTCCACGGCAGAACTTTGATGGCACATCGCCGTCGCATGAGCACATGTTCCGCCAGGTAAACGGAACTCATGCCACCTTTACCCAGGAGTCTCAATAATTTGTATTTGCCGAGAAAGAAGCCTTTGTGTTTCCCTTGCAACAGCTTTGCAGCCTGCCAGGCGGTGATGACCTCGCGCTCCACCAGGTACTCAGCGAAGTTCTCGCCGGACTGAGAGGTTTCTGTGTCAGGGCGTGAGTCCAGACTCCGGGCGAGAACGGGCTCGTCAATAAGTCCGCTGCGTTTCAACACATCAACAAAGGATACCAGAGACGTGCTCATCCGAAGGGAGATACCGCGTCGCCAGGGCGAATTTGAAGGAAATCGAACGAGGTCCAGCAATCACACAAAAACGGCCCGATCCACTGCGAATCACTCAACCCAACCTGGGGTCTTGACGCCCCAGTACAGTATTCGGCTTTATTTTGAATTTGTCATGGCGAAACGTCCTCTCTCGTGGGACTTTACGTCGAGACTCATTCAGATCTTTTTCAAGTTGATCATGTGCTGAGCAGCAGATGGGTGACTTGTGCGTGTTTCCACTGTCATCAAAACAATATCATATACTACGCATTGGGTATTTTTGAATCCAAGAGACCAGTTTATCGAGAATCTGTTGACGAAATCATTTCTCCCCCGACAATCCTGTCAGAGTTGAGTATTGGGGGGATGTGATCTGAAAACGTCTTCTATTGTCGGACAAGCTCTCGGACTCTGTCCGGATAGACCAGTTTGGTCTCTCACGTGCCCGCGTCGAAAGAGTTTCACCTGATGAAAAGCTGAATACCGCGAGGCAAGTCCGCTACAAGATTGACTAAAACGCTCTCGATGAGACGAAGCAGTAGTTTCAAACCCGATCACGCTGTGCAGATTTTCTTTTCTGGAACAGGCTTTCTGCACAGGGCACTATGCTGCGAACTGCTCTCTCAAGGAATGTGCCCCCTGTCTATTCTCCATGAGAATTGCATCTAGAATGCGGTGCGGAGAGGTCGTCAGCCAGGACCATGCAGGATGATTGATCGTTGGTGCGGAAAGCTCCAGGGCGGCATCGTAATCCCAGGTCGTACTCATTTTTGCCATGCCAGCCAGTTCCAGGTGCCAGGCATTTGTGTATTGCTCCCATTGATTCTGCAGTGGGATTGTCACGACGGGCTTCTGCAGGAGAAAAGCTTCCAACGGAGTTGTCAAGCCGCTGGTGACCAGGGCCGCCCGACAACTTGCCAGATCGGCCAACATCTGGAAACGATCACTGGGCTGCATCAACACATTGCCGTGCAGACCACGGGCGATTTCTCCCGGAAAGCCGTAAACCCGGACCGGCACACCTCGGCGTTTGGACCAGTTCAACAACCGCTCCAATTCCCCTTTCCCGGTGTGGTGATAGTTATAAATAAACAGGTGCTTCCCCTGCACTACTGGATAACGCAGCAGATCTTCCCGAATCACGGGAGGAACACAACGATGAGAATCCGGCGCGTAATGGAATCCGTGAAACCGGGTGGCTCCCATTGTGAAGCAACGGACCATCGTGACAGTGATGCGTTGCTGAATCGATGAACAGGCGGGAAGCGGAATATTGGGATCCAGCAAGGCCACCTGGCGACACATCGAAACCACCTCGCATCCCGGGGAGAGAAAAGGGCTGCCGGTCATCGGTTCGAAATCGGAAATAATCAGTTCCGGTTCAAACTCCTGCACCATCCGTTTGAGGTCCAGCAGCGACGTCAACGTGGAAGGGAGGTTTCCACACCAATTTCGAACTGTTTGCCAGGGATCGGCCCGGCCACCGACGAGAGCGTATGGCAATCCTGAGAAATGGCGATGCCACCGAAACTGGTAAATGTTCGGCGGCTGAGGACCGGAACTGATCACCCGGACTTCATGCCCGCGGCGTTCCAAAAGCGGAACCAAGGTGGCCGCTGCGGATAGATGACCTTGCCCCTGAGAATTACACCCGTAAATGATTCGCACAATTCACAGCCTTGCAAATGCTGGACTGATGGACCCGACGTTGCACTTTTCCTAGTTTCGTCCACTTGGGGACCGGGTTGGCGAAGAGAATTTGTCTTGTCTCCACAAACAAGAGAATTTTGCCCATGCTGCCTGATCTAACCAGTCTTACTAGTCATGATGTGAACTGTCGTTGAATTCCCTAAAACCGTCATATTTTCACAAAGTTCCGCACCCTTTCTGTTCGATAAAGACGTGTCGGATGAAGTAGCGGTCTCACGCAGACAGACTTTGCGTACGCTTGCTTCGTCCACGTCATCGCAGCAGTTGGAGGCGATCGGATGACAACCTGGAAGAGTCAGGTCAAAAAGTGGAGCCTGTTTGCATTTTTGCTGTTGGCATCGTTGCCGGGCAGCGGATGTTATGGCACCTACATTTATCTTCTGAAAGATGCGGCCATTGGTGGTTGGTTCTATGGATCAACCATTCCGATTCCGGTGACCCCTTTCTTCAGTCAGCAGATTGAAGACACTTACTGGGAAGAAGAGCGGTATAAACGCGTCCCCATTCTCGACCCTATCGAAGGGGAGAATGCACCGCTCTTCTGCCTGGACCCGCCACGTCCCGACGAAATTGTGCGGGCATTGCCGGATGATGTCTCCGGCGGGGTGCCGTTCCTGGCGGAAACCTTCCGTAACAACGTCCGCATGGTTGTAGAGAAAATCGTTGACCGCGTGGACGAACCTCGGTTTTATCCCCAGGTCGGGCCGGCCCGGTTGCATCATTGCCATTACAAGTGCACCGTCTACTTCGAGAAGACGATCCGCTCCAGCTGGCCAGTGCCATTCACGCATGTGGATCAGGTCCAGGAAGTGATCTATATCGATCATGACCATCTGATTCGGGTGGCTGGTCCTGAACATGCACTATAAAAACATGCCACGAGTGCCTTGTTAGGGCTTGATTTGGGGGTGCGTGATCGTAAAACATCCTCCATTGTCGGATTTTGCGTGATGTCCAACCCCCATTTTAAAAGTTGACAAAGCAATCGTCGTGAACTTGCTCGCGGAGAAGTTTTCCTTGTCCGAGAGGTTTTGTTCGCGGCGGTAAGAAGTCGATCCCGTCCTGCTGCGAGGACATCATTGACGAATTCAAAAAACCTCGCGACGATCAGCGAGGTTTTTTTGTTTTGAGTAAGACTTGAAAAGCGGTTAACTGCTGCGGAGCGGCAATCAGCAATGTCTGGTCACGAAGCAATAGATTGCCGCCGCCAGCTTTTGTGATCTGTGGCAGAGCATCCCGTTGCAACACCTGCCCGCTTTGTAATGAAATGGTCCAGAGTTCCTGCCGAGTGGGCCAGAGAACGTGGTCCGCCAGAATCAATCCTTTTCCCAGGCCGCGCCCGGCATCATTTGTGCCCCCCGCCTGCCACAATATCCTGCCCGTGGAAGCTTCCAGACCGGTCAGATGCTCGCCCGGAATAACGACAATTCCTTGATGAACCCCGGAGATCGAATCGACGGGAGAATCAAGGTGCTGCTGCCAGAGCAGACTTCCATCGGCAGGATTGAACGCGCGCACAATTTGCCCGGACGTCCCGATCAGTATTTTTGATTCTGCAAAAATCGCATTGCATTCATGTGTTGTCCCCCTTTCGTATTGAAGGTTCTTCAATTCCGCTTGCCAGGCAATCACTCCGGTGTCGGCCTCTAACGAGAGAAATTGTTGTCCCGACCGATTCCAGTAAATGTGATTGCCGAAGGCCGTGATGGCATCACAGGCATCATGTCGATTTGCCAATGGAAGTGGGGGAACAATTGCCCTCCAGCGTGTGTGGCCATGAAGATCAATCCCGACCAGCCAACCTCTCGGCCTCTTTTCTTCAAGCTGGGACTCTCGTAAAGAAATTGCCAGTCCGCCGGGAATTTCGATTGGTCCGCCAGCAAAATCCACCTTCCGATCGCTTTCCACCTGGAAATCCTCGGGCGTTCGGGACCATTCCAATCTTCCTTCTGCAAGCAAATTCAACGTGACCAGCCGCCCTGCAAAGGTTCCCGTCCAGAACTTGCCATGGACAACTCCATCCAGGCAGGATGATGATCCCTCTCTGTCGGGAAATTCAAATCGTGGGTCGGTCTGCAGCAGAAACCCGGAATCGTGCTCGCCAGCAGGCCAGGCAGATCGGCCTGTCTGAAGGTTCAATGCCCGGATTCCTTGTGCGTCTTGAACCAGAACGATCTCTCCCGCCAAAGACAATGAGGGCCACCCGTCCACAGGACATGACCACTTCGAGATGGGCGACCGTCCAGCAACCGGAACAGTCCAACGCTGCTGCACCAGATCGATCCGGCCAGTCGTTTTCACATATTCCACTTGCGACGAGGAGAATTCCGTCAGCGGACGGACATTCTGCGCAACACTCGATGCTGGGGAAAAGAGTATCAGGGAGACCAGGCAGGCGGTCTGAGTGCAAGACATGGCAGCCTCATTCTAGTGCCCTGTCAGGGCTTGGATTTAGGGTACGTCATAGCGAAACGTCCTCCGTTGTCGGACTTTGCGTGAAGCCCTACCCGAATTTTTAAAATTGACGAAGCACTAGTGTGAAACCATGGACGACATATTGGCGTTTCTGTTCCCGAAGACTTCTCACAAAACCCGCAGCAAACTCGCTGTCGAAAGGAAATCTCCCACAATCAATAGAGCGTTTTCGTAAATTCTGTCGCGAACTTGCCCCGCAGCATTCAGCCTTTCATCAAGTGAAACTCTTTCGAGGCGGGCGCATGAGAGACCAAACTGGTCTAAGAAGCCCTAACAAAACGTATTGCGAACTTGCTCGCGGAAAGGAGATTTCCCTTGTCCAAGAGGTTTTGTTCGCGGCACTAAGAATTTTTGTCGCGAAGGGCGTGTCCCAGCCAGAAGGCTCCCATTCCAGCCAGTGTAAGCCCAGGCATCCAGAGGAGTTGAAATCCGAAGTTCAATTGCCAGAAGATCAGCAGGGGCAGAAACACCAGGGCACAGAATTGCAAAAGAAATCCAAGTGAATTCCGGAATGATCCGCCAGACATGCGTGACAACTCCCAACTTGCGAATAGAACTGATTGACAGATGAAACTGTAAAGATTGGCCTGAGAAGGTATACTGCCTGCGGAGAAAAACAAAAACCGTAACAGAGTGTTCGTTCGTCTTTCGTATCGATTCGAACGGATCTGAACAACCTCCTTCAAAGACCAATACTTCTATGTCCCGAGTCGTCCTGGCGATGAGCGGTGGAATCGACAGTTCCGCGAGTGCGTGGCTGCTGCGGGAGCAGGGCCACGAGGTCATTGGTCTGTTCATGCGATCCGGAGCAGCGGAAGCAGAATCCTGTTCAATATCCTCTGAGTTGCTGCCCGTTCTGAGCACGAAAACGCACAAACAGGGATGCTGTAGCGCTGCGGATGCCGCGGACGCCCGCCGTGTGGCGGACGCCCTGGATATCAACTTTCATGCGCTCAACTTCAGTCATGCTTTCAGCCAGATCAAAGACTATTTTGCGGATGAATACCTGGCGGGCCGGACTCCCAATCCTTGTGTGATGTGCAATGTCTGGTTGAAATTTGGCAAGCTTTGGGACTTCGCGGAGCAAGTGGGAGCAGACTACATCGCGACCGGACATTATGCCCGTCTCCGAGAGGTCCCTGGAGAATCGCGCCCCGGTCTTTTCCGTGGTCGAGATGCTGGCAAAGATCAGTCTTATGTCCTGTTTGGAATTCGCCCCAACCTGCTGAACAAGATTCTCTTTCCCGTGGGAGACTATCAGAAAGCAGAACTCCGGGACCTGGCTCGACAGGCGGGAATTCGAACTGCAGACAAGCCTGACAGCCAGGAAATCTGTTTTATCCCGGATAATGACTACGGCCGTTTTCTGCGTGACTATCGCGGAGAACAGGCCACGGATGGAGAGCTTGTCGATACTGCTGGCAATGTCCTGGGGCGGCATGCTGGATACCAGCATTTCACAATTGGGCAACGTCGCGGGCTGGGGGTGACTTTTGGTGAACCGCGTTTTGTGGTGAAGATTGAGCCCGAGACACATCGTGTGGTGCTTGGCAATCGCGAAGAACTGGGACGGCGCACCCTTCAGGCCAACCGGCTCAACTGGCTGGCAGAGGGACTCTCATTTCCATTTCGTGCCACAGCTCAAATCCGTTATCAACATCGGCCTGCTCCCTGCCATGTGGAACTCCCGGAGCCCGATCGACTGCAGGTCACTTTTGATGACCCGCAATATGGTGTGGCTCCCGGTCAGGCTGTTGTCCTCTATGCAGAAAGCCGACTGCTGGGAGGCGGCTGGATCGTGTGAAGCGTGCAGACATTTGTTTGTGAGAGCGGCAGGTTCAATCCTGTCGCTCATCATGCATGAGTGCTCATCAAATGCTGAAAACGCCGAATCCAGAGAATTCGTCCGGGAAAATTCCTTTCACAAATGTCCACACGCCTGGGTGCTTCGCCTACTCTGAAATTTAGGAGAGGCCTTATGCAAACTTATGCAAAGTCGAACAACGGAGGACGTTTCGCGGTCACGGACCCTAAATCAAAGTCCTGACAGGACACTCGAGCGTTTTTGCCAATCTCGTCGCGGACTTGCCTCGCGGCATTCAGTCTTTCGTCAAGTGAAACACTTTCGACGCGGGCACATGAGAGACCAAACTGGTCCCGAGTTCTCACCGAGATGGCATCGACGAAGTTGTCATGACGTGCCCGACAGCCTTGGCCAATCGTTGCATCCCCAGATCGATGCCGGCAGGAGTCTGGACACCAAAACTCAGCCGCATCTGGTTTTGTTTTTGCAGGAGCCCGGGCTGGGCGTAACAGAGTTCTCCCGGAACGTACATCACTCCTTCCGCAACCGATTTTTTGAACAGGTCGCTTTCGAAGCCAGTGCGGATGTTCTCGGGTAACGTCATCCAGACGTACAAGCCGCCATGCGGAGAGTGCCAGCTCACGCCGGGGAGATCGCGGAAGTATTTGTCCGCAGCCGCCAGCATCGTATCCCGCTTGAGTTGATAACCGGCCCGGACCTGTTGCAGATGTGAGGCATACAGTCCTTGCTGAATGACGGTGGCGACCAGGTGCTGCGCAAAGTTCGACGAACCAAAATCCTCATTCCCCTTGCGGTCGCACAGCGGCACGACCAGCTCTTGCGGAACGATTCCAAAGCCGACTCGAATTCCCGGCGAAAATGTCTTGGAAAAAGTCTGCGTATAGAGAACCCGGTCATGCTGCTCATCAAACGACCAGACGCTGGGGAATTCCGGCCCGTCGTATCTCAATTCCCGATAGGCCGCGTCTTCCAGAATGAGAAGACGTTGATGGCGAGACCATTTTTCTGCAATTTGGACAAGTTGTTCTCTGCGGGAAGTTGCCAGGCATGTCCCCCCCGGGTTGTCATAGTAACTGACGACATAAATCATCTTGACGCGGGGCAAGTCACCGGCTGCTTCCAGTTGGACAAGTGTTTTTTCCAGTTCATCCATTCGCATGCCGAACTCATCACTGGGAATCGTCACGGCACGCGCGCCGACTCCCGACAAGTTTCCCGCGAAGACAAAATAGGTGGGTCCCGCCACTAGACAGATGTCTCCCGGATCAAGCAGTACTTCACAGACCAGGCTGAGGAACTGCTGTGAGCCGGTTGTTAATAACACCTGATCATGATTGACCCCCAGGCGTTCGACGTTGCTTTGTTCCATTTTCGCCATGTGCTCAATCAACAGCCGGCGAAGCCGTAAATATCCGGCAGTCGTACCGTATTGCAGCGCCCCTTTTCCCGCAGCCGACGACCCCAGGATGGTTCCGGCGGCCTGCAGCACTTCACTGACTGGTAACGTCTCCGGATCGACCAGACCCGCTGCCAGGGAGATCACTTGCGGGTTTTCAACCGCTTGCTGCATCAGAAAACTGATCGCCAGATCCTGCGTACCGGTACGCCGCTGGCTGAACAGGATCGGTTGTGAAGAGGTCACGTTGAGACTTCCGATCAGTTTTTCTTGTTTCCCCAGAGTACATTAACGCTGTGTCGTCCGGGTGCCGTCTCGCGGTATTCTGCTTTTCATCAATCAAAACGCATCCACCAAGGGCACAGGCGAGAGCAACTTGCTCTACTTCTCGGAAAGTTGTTCCCGGGAAATGAGTGTGGCTTTGAAATATTCGCGATTGAGCCGGGCGATGTTGCTGACAGAAACACCAACTGGGCAAGCTGCTTCGCATTCATAGGTATTGGTGCAGGCGCCAAAACGCTCGGTATCCATCTGCGCCACCATCTTCAGGACACGTCGGGCGCGTTCGGGTTCACCCTGCGGCAACTGGGCCAGGTGAGACACTTTTGCACTGGTAAACAGCATGGCTGAAGCATTTTTGCAGGCGGCCACACAGGCACCGCAACCAATGCAGGCCGCGGCATCCATGGCGCTTTCCTGATCGTGCCGTGGAACCGGCAGGCTGTTTCCGTCCGGGGCCTGACCGGTATTCACGGAAACATATCCTCCCGCCTGCATAATGCGGTCAAAGGCGGTGCGATCCACCACCAGGTCTTTGATGACCGGAAACGCAACGGCGCGCCAAGGTTCAATCAGGATCGTGTCGCCATCCTGAAATCGACGCATGTGCAGCTGACAGGTTGTGGTTTCATTGTCCGGTCCGTGAGCCTGGCCGTTGATCATCATGCCGCATGATCCACAAATCCCTTCCCGGCAGTCATGATCGAAGGCGACGGGTTCGCTTCCCTCATCAATCAATTGTTCGTTGAGGATATCCAGCATTTCGAGGAACGACATATCGGGCGAGATCCCCTGGAGCTGATATTGTCGAAAAGCGCCTTTCTGTTGAGGTCCAGCTTGTCGCCAGACCTTCAGGGTCAGACTGAGCTTTTTCTTCGAAGAGGTGGTCATGGCGGATGAGGGTTGAGGAAAAATGTTGAGCAGGCGTGATTGGTCTCTGACGTCCGGGACGGTCCAGCTTATTTATAGCTTCGCGTGCTCATATGGATGGTTTCAAAACTGAGAGGCTCGACATGGCGCACCGGAGCCGCATCTGGTCCCTGGAATTCCCAGGCGGCCACGTGTGCAAAATGTTCGTCGTCACGCCGCGCTTCCCCTTCGGCGGTCTGATGTTCTTCTCGGAAATGTCCTCCGCAGGATTCCTCCCGCATCAGGGCATCCCGGGCCAGCAGCTCGCCAAATTCCAGGAAGTCCGCCACGCGGCCCGCCTGTTCAAGCTGTTGATTAAAGTCGATTCCGCTACCGGGAATATGGACATGGGACCAGAATTCCTCTCGCAAAGCACGGATCTGGTCCATTGCCAGTTGCAGACCGGCCGCATTGCGGGCCATGCCACACTGGTTCCACATAATTTCCCCCAGCGACCGGTGGAAGCTCTGGACGGATCGGTTGCCATTCACGCTGAGCAATCGATTGATGCGATCCTGAGCTTCATTTTTGACAACATCGAACTGGGGATGTGCCGTGGTGACCGCCTTGAGCTCGCGCGAAGCCAAATGATGCCCGACGGTATAAGGGACCACGAAATATCCATCCGCCAGTCCCTGCATTAAAGCACTGGCTCCCAGACGGTTTGCTCCATGATCCGAGAAGTTTGCTTCACCCAACACGAAAAGTCCGGGAATGGTGCTTTCCAGATGATAGTCGACCCAGAGCCCCCCCATGGTATAATGGACAGCAGGATAAATCCGCATGGGAACTTGATAGGGGTTCTCATCCGTAATCTTTTCATACATATGAAACAGATTGCCATACTTGCTGCGAATCTTCTCTTCGCCCTGCTCTTGAATGGCCCGTTTAAAATCCAGATAGACGGCTTTACCGGTTTCATTAACTCCAAAGCCAGAATCACAGCGCTCTTTTGCGGCCCGGCTGGCGACGTCACGCGGCACCATGTTACCAAACGCGGGATAACGGCGTTCCAGATAATAATCACGATCTTCATCGGGAATTTCGCTGGGAGGACGGAGATCGTGTTCTTTTTTTGGAACCCAGACCCGGCCGTCGTTTCGCAGACTCTCACTCATCAAGGTTAACTTGGATTGATAATCCCCTTTCACGGGAATACAGGTGGGATGAATCTGTGTATAGCAAGGATTCGCAAAAAATGCTCCCCGTTTATAACACCGCCAGGCCGCGGTGACATTGCATCCCTTGGCGTTCGTCGACAGGTAATAGGTATTGCCATAGCCTCCCGTGCACAGCAGAACAGCATGGGCCGCATGCGATTCGATTTCCCCGGTCACCAAATCCCGACAGACAATCCCACGGGCTACCCCATCAATCGTGACCAGATCCAGCATCTCGCGGCGGGAATAAACTTTGGCATTTCCTCCCGCAACCTGCCGCATCAGGCCCGAATAAGCTCCCAGCAGGAGCTGTTGACCGGTCTGGCCCCGGCAGTAAAAGGTCCGGGAGACCTGGGCCCCTCCAAATGTCCGGTTGGCGAGCAATCCCCCATATTCACGGGCAAACGGAACACCTTGCGCCACGCACTGGTCAATGATGTTCGAGCTGACTTGCGCCAGACGATAAACATTGGCCTCCCGGGATCGAAAATCTCCCCCTTTAATCGTGTCGTAGAAGAGACGATACGCAGAGTCACCGTCATTGGGATAATTCTTCGCCGCATTGATTCCCCCCTGGGCTGCAATACTATGAGCCCGCCGGGCGGAATCCTGGAAGCAAAAGACTTTGACGCGATAACCTAGCTCTGCCAGACTGGCGGCAGCGGACGCGCCCGCCAGTCCAGACCCCACGACAATAATGTCATACTTCCGCTTATTATTGGGTGAAATGAGTTTGAGCTCGTTCTTGCAGCGATCCCATTTCTCCGCCAGAGGGCCGTCTGGAATACGGGAATTCAGACGCCCCTGATTAACCTCGCCACTCGTGATCGGGCTTCGGTCAACGTCACTCATTGCTGCTGTCCTGACTTCTACGAAAATGCGCGACAAGTCGATTTTGAACGAGGGCGAATTGCTCTCATCCGGCCTCATATTGCAAGCGTTTCAACCAACAAAAAACGGTTCGACGCATGCGGGAACACCTCAGATCGCGTGCAGCAATCTGGTCAAATCTGTCCCCAGTTCCCAATCCAGGCCACCACGGGAAAGCTGCCAAAACCAATCGCTACCACCACTCCAAACAACCATGACAGGCATCGGATCAATGGGGTATACTTAGGGTGGTTCCAGCCCAGGGATTGAAATGAGCTTTGCAATCCATGGGAGACATGCACCCCCAGCACCACCGATCCCACTAAATAGATCAGGCTGCGAGTCAGGGTGGATAAAATCAAGCGGGCTTTCACGGCTGGCGCTGCACTCTCCAGAACATCCCAGCCGATTTCAAACTTGAAATCGCTGAGATGCACCGCCAGAAACAGCAGAACCACCAGTCCGGTCAGAAACATGGTCTTGTCCGGTGTCGGCACGGCCGGACTGAGCACACGATCCTGCCGTTTGGATTGCTGCATGGCATATCTCACCTGCCGGGCAGATCGATTCACAAACTGCAGACATATCCCGTAACTGATATGTACAGCCAATGCAGCGTACAGCACAATTTCCGCCAGCACCAGAAA
>Ga0182739_1002241_pt1 | contig 18345 bp, 15 predicted proteins | sample eDN5th30CBELigBY_FD_128873 | JGI IMG/M metagenome (GOLD analysis project Ga0182739, IMG submission 128873) | Enriched backyard soil microbial communities from Emeryville, California, USA - eDNA 5th pass 30_C BE-Lig BY (version 2) (version 2) | ecosystem: Environmental > Terrestrial > Soil >...
CCGCTTGGCACGGCTGTTGGGTAACGAATTGGAGCGTGTTGGCTGCGAGTGTGAGGCGTTGGTCGAGCTCGACTGGGTGGTCACTGACGATACGGTGGTCCGGCCCGATTTGATGATCGTTTGCAATGGTGTGCCGGCCCGGCACCAGCAGACGGCTCCGGCGCTGGTCGCGGAAGTCCTATCGGTTTCAACAGCCTCCAGGGACCGCACGTTTAAACGCGCCCTGTATGCGTCCCAGTCCGTACCGCTGTATTTAATGGTCGAGCCAGAGGAACAGCAGATCGAAGTACTCCATCTCGCAGAGGACCGCTACCATCCCCTTGCCTCAGCCGTTGGCCCGTTTTCCTTAAGCGTCCATCCCGACTGCGAAATCATCCTCGACCCGAGCAAGCTGTTTCGAAGGTAGAAGTCAGAAGCCGCACAGATTGATCCCAGTTCTACAGTCGTAACAGTCGTTGATTTGGTAGGTAGCAGGAGACAGGTAGCAGGTAGCAAAATTTGCTCTGGACCAGTTTCCGATAATCAACAAAAAAAACTCGTCCTCCGTCCTCCGTCCTCCGTCCCCCGCAACCAACAACCAACAACCAACCTTGTCTCTCCGCGACGCGCTGATCCGCGAAGCTCAATCTCGGTTTCGTCCGGGAGTTGAGGACTTTAGCCTCGATCATGGTTCGCCCCGGCGACCTGTTGGCCACGCTGGCGGCTTCGCGACGGCCTCTTCGATTACGACGAACTATCGGTGCCAACACCGTCCGGGTAGCCAAAACGTGCAACCACAACAGGTAATTGAAGTCCTCAACGGCGCGGGGATCGACCCGTGGGTACTGATGGGGCTGTACGGCTATGTCGGCTACATGACTCAGCCGCGAGCGACGCAAGATGTCGACGTGTTGGTCGATGAGAGCCAGTTGGAGCAGGTGGTTGATGCGATTCAGACACGCTGGCCGACGCTCGTCGCCCAGCGGTTTCCGGTTGTTGTCCGCTTCCGCGATCCCGGTGAAATCAGCATCGGTGGCGAGCTGCAGTCGGTCATCGATGTGATGATCCCCAGCAACGCTTGCCACGCAGCAATTTTGCAGGTCGAGCACCGGGTGGACGAGACGACCGGGCACCGGATTCCTAGCCTGGAAGCCGCCATTGCCGCTAAGTATGCGGCCGTCGTTTCCCCGCATCGCGATTGGGATCGGAAGCAGCAGGACGCGGTCGACCTGCGAAACCTGATCATTCCTAACGAGCAACGCATCGACCGCGAAAAGCTCCAGCAACTTGGCGAACTCGTATTCAGCGGCGGCGGAGCCGAGTTGCTCGAATTCCTCCACCTCGCCCTCGATCGCAAACCATTCCCAAGCGAGAGGCTAGAGGTCAGAAGCTAGAAGCTAGAAACCAGCACTCTCCCCTCTGACTTCTAGCCTCTAGCTTCTAGCTTCTTTACTCATGCACGTTTTCCAAAAGATCTACTCCCTCGCTCGACCGTATGGCCGTAAGCGTCTTGCGCTAGTGGCTTCGCTGACCTGCCTGCAAGGGTTGGTGCAGACCGTCGGGGTGTCGTCGATCTTCCCGTTCTTGGCGATCGCGGCGGATCCCGGAGCGGTGCGGCAGTCGCAGATCGGTGGCGAAGTGCTGCGGCGGTTGCCGGAGATGACGGACCAGACGCTATTGATCGTCGCCGGCCTGGGCGCGATCGCCATGCTCTTGATCTCCAATGGCCTGCACCTGCTGACCGTCTACGCCACCGCCAGCTACACCCGCGGTTTTGGCCACTGGCTGCGAGTCCGCCTGCTGCGGCAAATCGTGGGACAAGACTACAGCTACTTCCTGCAGCGCAGCACCGCAGTGATGCTCCGCAAGGTCAACGGCGACGTGCAAGGCTACATCCAGTCAGTCCTTGTGCCGCTGTTCACGGCTGCCGCCGGGTTGATCAACGTCACCCTGCTGGCGCTGATGCTCGTGCTGGTCGACCCCTACGTCGCCCTGACCTGCGGCTTGGTCCTCGGTCTCTCCTACGCGGCCATTTTCAAAGTCCTCGCCAAGCACCGCCGCGAGTTTTCGGAAACGATGAAACTCGCTAACCGCGAGACCAATCGCCAGATCCAGCAACTACTCGGCGGGATCAAACCGATCAAGGTCCATGGTGTTGAAAACACCTTCGTCGACCGTTTTGCCGGTTACTCGCTGCAGCAGTCGGTGGTGCAGGCCAAGCAGACGGTGCACCAATTCGCTCCCAAAAGCGCGATTGAGCCGTTGGGGCTCGGTGCCCTCGTCGGGATCGTTGTCTTCTATGCCGCCCGTGGCGAAAACCTGACCGCGATCCTGCCAACGCTCGGTCTGATGGCGCTGGCTGCCTACCGGATGCTGCCCAACGTCCAGCTCTTATACACCGCTGCTTCGACCTTCTCCGCAAACCTCCATTCGTTGGATGAAGTCTACGAGGAGTTTGCTCCGGAACGCCAGGCGGCCGTCGCTCCAAGGATACCGGCTGAGCGGCTGAATCGCATTGAGTGGAACCGGCAGCTTTCACTCCGCGACGTCTGTTTCCGCTATCCCAGAAGCCCGCGTAACGTGATCGACCATGTCGATCTGGTGATCCCAAAAAATACATCCGTCGCTTTTATCGGCTCGACCGGCTGCGGCAAGTCAACGCTCGTCGACTTGATCCTCGGCCTGCACACGCCGGTGTCCGGTGGCATTTACGTCGACGAGATCGAACTCACCAAAGACAATCAGCGCAATTGGCGGGCTGGAATCGGCTATGTCCCGCAGGACATTTTTCTGCTCGACGATACCGTCGCCGCCAACGTTGCGCTTGGATTGCCTGCTGACAAGATCGATCAGGAGCAACTCCGCCGCGCCTGCGCGGCGGCGCAGATCCTCGAGTTCATCGAGCACGACCTGCCCAGCGGCTGGCAAACCACTGTTGGCGAGCGCGGTGTGCGGCTCTCCGGCGGCCAGCGACAACGCATCGGCCTGGCCCGGGCGCTCTACCACCGTCCCGACGTGCTGATTCTCGACGAAGCCACCAGCGCGCTCGACCAAGCCACCGAAGCCGAAGTCATGAAAGCCATCGCCGCCTTAGAAGGCGAGCTGACAATGATTATCATCGCCCACCGCCTGACCACGATACAGTGGTGTGATCAGGTGGTGGAGCTCAACGCTGGCAAAGTTGCGCAGCAACCCACCGTCGCAGGCAAGACGCTAGAAGTCAGCGGCTAGAAGCCAGAGTATTTGCCTCCTGTCTCCACCCTCTGACTTCTAGCATCTAGCCACTAGCTTCTCAAGAAAAATGACTCGCAAAGGTATCATCCTCGCCGGCGGCTCCGGTACTCGGCTCTATCCCTGTACGTTGGCGATCAGCAAGCAGCTATTGCCGGTGTACGACAAGCCGATGATCTATTATCCGCTGTCGGTGCTGATGCTTGCCGGTATCCGCGAGACGCTGATCATTTCAACTCCTGAAGACCTGCCGCTTTACCGCCGGCTGCTCGGCGACGGCTCGCAGTTTGGCATTTCACTCTCCTATGCCGAGCAGCCGAAGCCAGAAGGCCTCGCGCAAGCATTCTTGATTGGCGAGGAATTTATTGGTGGTCAGCCATGCACGCTGGTGTTAGGTGATAATGTTTTTTATGGGCAAGGGTTTTCTCCAAAACTAAAAGAAGCGGCGGCGCGAAAACGTGGTGCGACTGTATTCGGATACCAAGTTCATGACCCAGAGCGGTTCGGTGTCGTCGAATTCGACAAAACTGGCAAGGCGGTTTCCCTTGAGGAGAAGCCCAGTCGCCCCAGATCAAACTATGCCGTCACTGGCCTGTATTTCTACGACTCCGATGTTGTCTCAATTGCAAAAGCAGTACAACGATCGGAACGTGGAGAATTGGAAATCACTTGCGTAAACCGTGCATACCTGGAACGCGGGGATTTGCACGTCGAACAACTCGGGCGCGGCCATACATGGCTCGACACCGGTACACACGACAGTCTCCTCGAAGCCTCGCAGTTTGTGCGGACTGTCGAGCATCACCAAGGTTACAAAATTGCCTGCCTTGAGGAAATCGCATTTAGTAACGAATGGATGTCATATGAGTCGCTGCAGGTTCGAGGCACTCAAATAAAGGGGAGTAGCTACGGCCAATATCTTCTCACGCTTCCCGCAAAACCGTCTTCAGGCCACGCGCCTGGGTCACCAGTCAAGATCGTGGCCCCCAAATAGAGCTGCCGCGGCAAGATTTCCCAGGCTGGAAGTCTAGCAAGGATATGTTGCGGCCGCATAGCCACACACGCTAACAGTACGACAAATTGAAAATTAGTAACAAGAAGGTGCCCCAAGCAGAATGAACATTCTTATCATCGGGCAATGTTCGCTCCATTGGGGACGAATGGAATTCGGTAACATTGGCAATTACTACATCCTCGAGCCATTTGTGCGAGAGTTGCATGCCACGTTTCCTGGCTGTGAACTCCGCACCACGATGCAGTTGTCGCAACGATTCTGTGAAGGCGAGAAAGTCACTTCATTGCCGATGGAGCTTTATTACGCGTGGGACCCAAATGAACTGTCTGCAGCGCAGGAAGAGCTCGCAATCTCTGAAGAATACAAAAAGCATGGAAAGCTTGCCTGTAGGACACCCTATATCGACGCCGTGATGTGGGCCGACCTGGTAATCGACTTCAGTGGCGATATCTGGGGAGACAACGCGAATTTCTTGGGTCCCGATCGTTTTCGGGTCGGATTGATCAAGGATCAAATCGCAATCAACCTCGGAAAACGTGTTGCAATGCTTGCGGGCTCCCCTGGGCCGTTTTCCAACGCTGACACGAGGGAGTTAGCGCGAGAGGTTTACGCTGGATTCGATCTTGTTACAAACCGCGAGCCGATTAGCATGCAGCTTCTTCAAGATGCCGGATTCGACACAACTCGCACGGTAACGTTAGCGTGCCCCGCCTTTCTTTTTGAAGCCGCTCCGCCTGCCGAAATCAGCAACATTATTCGGCGGGAAGAGTATGAGCTCGGCGGGGGGGGGCGGCCCCTTGTTGGATTTATAGTATGTGGCTGGAATTTTACGACGGGGCCGTTTGATAGGTGGCCGCGAACAAACGACGAGTACAGCACGTTTTGTGAAGCCGTTGAATTCCTTACTGGATCGCTCAACGCTCGTGTATGCCTAATGTCACATTCAAACGGATTTGACCCGTCTTCGCCAGCATTTATGCTTCAACACGGACGCGATTATCCGATTGCCAAGCAACTTCAGCAAGTCCTTGAATCGCGTGGAATTGCTCGTAATGTCTTTGCGATTGATGGGGTATACGATGCGTGGAAGACGAAGGCGATCATTGGGAGCTTTGATATGCTCGTTAGCGGCCGTGTGCACGCTGCCGTAGCGGGTCTTTCGCAACGGGTCCCCACCGTGATTGTCGATTATGGTCATGAGCCCAAGGCGCACAAACTTCGGGGCTTTGCAGCGGTTGCAGGCGCCCAGGACTATGTTGCCAATCCAGCGTCGGCAACTGATCTGATTGAAAAGATTGAGGCATGCTGGAGTGAAAGGAGTGCAATCCGGAATCACCTCGATCTCCATATTCAAGCAGTAAATGATCTTGCTAAACGGAATTTTCGGTTACTGAAAGAGCTGTTTTAAATGAAAAGTCAGCGGGTCGTTGCTATTATGCAGCCGTACTTCTTGCCATACATCGGCTACTGGCAGCTAATGCACGCAGTTGATGTCTTTGTGGTGTATGACAATATTGAATACACCAAGAAGGGCTGGATCAATCGCAATCGAATGCTCTGCAACGGCGAAGACAAGGTGTTTACGCTGCCGCTACGGAAAGATCACGACTCGCTACATGTCTGCCAGCGATATCTTTCGGAGACCTTTAATAAAGAGCGAGGGCGATTAATCCGGCAGTTTGAATCATGCTACCGCAAGGCGCCTTATTTTCGAACGGGGATGGAGTTGCTGGCGACCTGTCTGCACTGCGAGAAGCAAAACTTGTTCGAGTTCATATGGCATTCAATCAAGACAATCAAGGACGCCTTGGGGCTTCGAGCAGAGCTTTGTGTTTCGTCTGCTCTTGATGTTGATGCCAGCCTTCGCGGCGAAGATCGTGTGCTCCGCACTTGCGAATGCTTGAAGGCACGCACGTACATTAATCCGATCGGCGGGCAGTCGCTCTATAGTAAATCGCGATTTCAGGGGAATGGCATCGCGCTGAGCTTTCAAAACGTTCAGCAATACGCATACGAGCAAGGGACCGCTAGGTTTGTTCCACACCTGTCGATCATTGACGTAATTATGTTCAATGACATACCGGCGATCCAGGAGATGCTCACCAAAATGGACCTTTCCTAAGTGAATCGCATTATCCATGACAACGATGCGGAGCGAGTTGAGGCATTTTTGCGCATGGCCGACCAGGAGTTCACGCCACCGCTATCGCAACGAGTTGACCTGTTAGAATACAGTGTCAAGCTTGCAGCGTGTGCAGAAAACTTCTTCGCTGTATGCGATGCCGTCGATAAGGCCCATGCAGCAGTCTATGCAAACGACATGAATACGGAGCTCGCGTTCCTCAGCTCAATTTGCATTTTGCCAGCGTTCCGGAGCGAAAAGATCTCAAAACCGCTGCTTGACGCCTGCTGCCGCCTTGCAAGCGAACGCGGCTTGCGCAGAATTTCGCTAGAGGTTGACCGAGGGAATCAGAGAGCAATTGCCTTTTATACTCGCAACAGCTTCAAGGACTGCGGTGACGCGGGGGCTTCGGGCATATTAATGACGCGCCAATTGTAGATAGATGTACCATCTTTGCAAGCACAGATCTCAAGCAACAAGATGCAAGAAACACTTCTGGTAGGGCGGCCAAACATTGGCGACCGCGATCGATTTTTGGCTCGCATCAATGCGATGCTCGACCGCCGCTGGTTTTCCAATAATGGGCCGTTGGTCCAGGAGTTTGAGCAGCGGATCTGCGAAATCATTGGCGTGCGTCATTGCGTCTCGATGTGCAACGCGACGGTGGCGCTGGAGATCGCCATCCGGGCGCTGGGATTGAGCGGTGAAGTGATTGTCCCGTCATACACCTTCATTGCCACCGCGCACGCGCTGCAGTGGCAGCAGATCACACCGGTGTTTGCCGATATCGATCCGGCGACTCACACCGTTGACCCTGCGTCGATCGAGCGGCTGATTACGCCAAAGACGACCGGCATCATCGGCGTTCATCTCTGGGGCCGCGGTTGCGATGCCGAGGCGATACAGGCGATCGCGGACAAGCATTCGCTGCAGGTGATGTACGACGCGGCCCACGCCTTCGGCTGCTCGCGTGGTGGCCGGACGATCGGCAACTTTGGCGCTTGCGAAGTCTTTAGTTTCCACGCAACAAAGTTCATCAACTGCTTTGAAGGTGGCGCGGTCGTCACCAACAACGACGAGCTGGCTGAGAAGTTGCGGCTGATGCGTAACTTCGGTTTCCAAGGTTTTGACAACGTCGTCTACCTCGGCGTAAACGGCAAGCTGAACGAAGCCTGTGCTGCGATGGGGCTGACTTCGCTCGAGGCGATGGACGAGATCATCGCCTGCAACCGTAGAAACTACGAGGCGTATCGCCAGGGTCTGGCCGGCCTGCCGGGGATCAAGTTGATTGATTACGATCCAACGGAGCGGAACAACTACCAGTACATCGTTGTCGAGGTTGATCCCGACGCCTGCCCCGCCACTCGTGATGAGATTTTGATGGCGCTGCACGCGGAAAACATCATCGCCCGCAAGTACTTTTGGCCCGGCTGCCACCGAATGGAGCCTTATCGCGCCCTGCAGCCCAACGCGCATTTATTATTGTCTCGTACGGAATATATCGCGGAAAGGGTGATTGTGCTACCATCTGGCCAGGGCGTTAGGTGTGACGACGTTCACCGCGTTTGTCAGGTAATTCGCACGTACAAGGTTTCCGGAAAAACCGGCGCCAGTTACGCCCGTACCCCCGTTTCCAGCTGATCATGAGCCTAGCAGATGTCCATTAATCATGATTGTGCCTTAGGGCGATTGACCGCTCATGCACGAGGAATCGTTAGTGCAGATCTGATAGCTGACCGCGAACTGCTGCCACACCCGATACGGATTGCCGATCAGGTTTGGCCGGATGGAACAATTCCTACCGTTAGCATTTGCTGCATTACATACAACCATGTGTCCTTCATCAGGGAGGCGATCGAGGGTTTCCTGGCTCAAGAAACAACATTTCCTGTCGAAATCCTTGTCCATGACGATGCCTCGTCTGACGGCACGGCCGAAATAGTTCGCGACTATCAGGCGAAATTCCCTCGGCTTATCAAAGCCGTCTTGCAGACGGTGAATCAGTATTCACAGGGCGTTAAGCCTGGAGTACAGACGCGGTCTCGCGCTAAGGGCGAATTTATTGCCTACTGTGAGGGTGACGACTTTTGGACAGACCCGCGAAAACTGCAAAAACAGGTGCAGTTACTGGACGAACACCCAAATGCCATTATTGCGGCTCATAATGTTGATGGCGTCGATACGGCCGGCAATTCAGTTGCGATCAAGGGTAACGATTTAGGGGTTAACGGAAAGCAAGTTGAGTTTGTCACAGGAGATGAGGTCATCTCGGGACGGCATTTACCGACACTTTCTATTCTTTATCGCAAACGCGACATTTATGTGGGCAAGAAGGGATTCCGTCAGGTGACTAATGGAGATCGCTACCTATTCTCCATGTTGGCCGTGCACGGCGGCGCGATAATTTCATCCGAAAGAATGGCGGTCTACAGGGTGCATGAATGCGGCGTGTGGTCTGGTGCAGACTGGATTAGTCAGAGACGAAATAAGATACACGCGCGTATCGCCATTTGTTTGGACATCGAGCCTTCGCATTGCCTTCCGGCCTGTCGTCACTTAGCCGAGGTGGTATGGAGTAGTATACATATGGGCTATCGCGAGCACCGCATGGTGTGTTGCCGAGAGTTTGCTCCGGCATTTGTGTTCAGCCTTCTTTTCTGTTTCCGCAGTATTCAAGCCGGCGTAGGCTTCGTTCCAAGGCTAATTGCCACGCAGTTGCGGATAGCATTTATCCCTGTCCAATTCACTGCAAAAGTCGCTATAAATAAATTGAAGCAGAGACTTTCACCGGGCTTGGCAGGAGGTGAAAGTAGCGATTGCGGATCGACCAGACGCTAGGGTGCGTCCTGCGTTCATTATAGCGCACCAATTTGCAAATGCGTGTTGTATCATGGCATAAGTGTCGAGCGGACGTTCCCGTCTATTGGTTTCAGTTCCATGCAGGGTCGTTTCGCAAGCATACGTCGGCAACATTAGAATCGTCGCCTTCGGCTAATCGTGAAAGTTTTCTCTCCTCCTTGGCGAAACAGAGATGCGTGTCCGCCCCATGTATGAGGCGCCCGGCCCGATGGGGCCTTAGTTTCGCCATGACAGAAGCAGCCGTTTCAACGAAGCCAGCATTGGGGGGCGCAGTCGGTGACTAGTCCAATCGTGAGCATTGTCATACCTTGCTATAACGCCGAGAAATGGATAGCAGAGGCAATCCAAAGCGCGCTTGATCAGGATTATAGGAACTGTGAAGTCATTGTCATTGATGATGGGTCGACTGATAGTAGCCTCATCGCGATAAAGAGTTTCGGTGACAAAGTTAGGTGGGTGTCCGGTGCAAATTTAGGAGGATGTGCTGCAAGAAATCGTGGAATCGATCTATCGCAAGGTGAGTGGATCCAATTTTTAGATGCAGACGATGTTTTAACGGCCGACTGCATAGAGGCAAAAGTCAATGCGGATCTTCCAGAAGGTGTTCTTCCCTGCACGCAAGTAGCATTCATGCCGGACAGCGATCTCTCGCTTTTGTCGTCGAAATGGACGCGCACAGAATACGATTTTGCGACGATGGTCTTGCATACCACGCCGCCCACTCCAGCGCCTCTACATCGGAAGCAAGACTTGGTCCGTATTGGCGGGTTTCGACCAGGGCTCCCCTGTTCTCAGGAGTATGACCTACATCTTCGGCTTGCAATACAGATTGGGCTCAAGTTTCACGTAATTCCGGTGGTAGGCGCCCTTATTCGACCAAGGCCAGATAGCGTTAGTAAGCGTAATGGAGCGCCGATTTTAGCAACTCGCGTAGCCATATTACGTCACATCCTTGGGGCAGAGGATTTGCGAGCGCGGCTCAGTCGTGACCAGGTGGACATCATTGCACAGGCAATGACTGGGTTTGCCCGTGCAATGTGGCGTAACGGAGATCGAGAAGAGGCTGAAAGGCTTGCAAGCGAGGCGCGCGCCGTAAGCAGCCGTTGGCTTAGGACTTCCCATCGCAGTGTTCTTGCCCGTAGTTTTGTCTCCATTTTCGGCTTTTGTAATTTTGAGCGTGCTCACGCGATACTGTCAGGAGCGAGTCGAAATTCCGGTTAGGACTACTTCTGGTTTTTAAAAGTTTTCGCAGCAAGACATCTGGTCGTGACGCGCAGAGTGTGTTCTTATGCTCTGGGGCGGTGTGAACGGCGGACGGTTGTGTGGGGGACACGTTGTTTCTTAAAATGGCTGCCTTCCTCTGGAATAAGAAACGTGTCAGTGTATCGGATTCAACAGTCTTTAGTCCTTTCGGAGATGTTGACACGATAAAATCGGCAATTTGTTACCTTCGCGACCATTCAGCCGGCCGGGTCAGTTTTGTACTGTTTGGGCTTCAGTTTGTCGAGTCGCGGTTTTCACGCAGCGACATGCGAGATTCTTTCGAAGCGCTTTATCGGGAACCATATGATGGCAACGGAAACTCAAGTGGTTCCTGACATGCCAGCTAAAATGAGTGGTTGCGGTTTAAAGGGGGCGTATGTGGTCACTGAACCGGGCTGTCTTATGCCGACTTCGGGTGCTCACAACCATATCATGACCGGAATTAGCGAGCTTGGCCGGCATTTTGAAATACAGCCGCTACTCCCGGTGGCCTCAGCGCCAAGCTCTGGAAAGGTGCCTGCTTGCAGTCAGAGTTACGATGCGAGCAGTACATCTCCATGCGCGGGGGTGCTTCGCGACCTTAAGCGACTCGCAGTGCAAGCTCGGTCTGCCTGGAAGTTGACAAGACGCCTTTCCGGTGCGAACTATGACTTCGTCTACGTCAGGTCGAATTTTCTTGATCCGCTGCCATTTTTCTTGCGCCTCAGAGGCGTCCCGTGTGTTATTGAGTCAAATGGGTTGCAATATGAAGGAATCAAGAAGCACTACAGGTCCCATCTTTCGCCGCTCAATCGGCTGCTTGAAAGGTTGACGTATTCGGTAGCAACACATGTTTTCTTCGTAGGGAGCTACGGGGATTATTGGAAATTGCCTGGTGATCGGTGGATAAACGTTGAAAACGGAGTTGAGGGCGACTTCCTAAACAGCTTTGCAACTGCCAGAAGGCCACCTGTTTCAACCTTGCGTCTCTGCTTCGTCGGGAGCCTCATGCAGCATCATCGTCCGGATGTGTTGATTGAGGCAGTGAAGCGACTGTCGCAATCTCACCAAGTCGAGCTTCACCTGGTTGGGGCAAGACAGGATTCGATCGCGAACTCCCTAGCTAACGCCTTGCCGGTCATTATGCATGGTTTCTTAGAACGCGAGCCACTCGCCGCGGTTCTTCGCGAGATGCATGTTGGATTGATCGCTGGGGCACCAGAGTACGCGTCTTTGATGAAACTGCTTGATTACGGAGCGGCGCGAATGGCGGTAGTGGCGCCCAATACGCATCACCTCACCTCCTGGTTCCCTGATGATCTGGTCTTCTTCAATTCAGGCGACCCAGCATCCATGGCCGATGCCATCCTGTCATTGGCTGAGGACCGTGAGCGGGTTGCTAAATTGGGCAATCAGCTTCACGACCGCATTCGCCAGGAGTTTACCTGGGAGAAGATCTTTGCCAAGAAAGCGGAAATCATTCAGCAACGAATCCAGGAAATGCGTTGAAAACGGTCGTCCACGTCAATGACAAAACTCGCATTGCCGGCGGTGCCGAGGTGTCGATCACGCAGTTGCAGCCGTTGCTCCGGGACCGGGGGTGGATCAGCGAGTGGATCGGAGTGCAGCGAGTCGGAAGGCAGTTATCTGTCACGTCCGAGAATGAAGAGTATGCATGGCAAGGCACACTCAATGATTTTCATCGATCGCCTATCGTTCAACTTGTCCTAAGTAACGGCGGGTTGTTTCATGTTCACAGTTTGTCCGATCCGCCGGTAGTTCGGAGATTGTTATCGTTGCGACCAGTTGTGCGCAAGATGGCCGACCCGCGAATGGTTTGCCCTGGGCAGGGCAAGTTTTGGGCGAAGAGCGAAGTCCCGTGTAGCAACCCCTTCGGCTTGCATTGTTTGTTCCACACCTATACGGAGCGGTGCTGCAATCGTCACCCATCCCGCGCGATTGCTGCCTATCGCAACGCGCGCTTTGAAGTTCGGGAAGCGAGTCACCGATATGCGGCAATATTAGCCAACAGCTGCTACACGCGCGAAGAGGCAATTCTAGCAGGAATCGATGCTCGCAATATAGAACTACTTCACAATTTTACATTTGAGACGCCGCCACCTTCTATCGATTCTATATCGAATCGAGTTGTGTTCGCTGGTCGCATGGCAAGAACGAAAGGCGTACATTTTCTGCTGAACGCGTTTCAGATCGTTTTTGACAACGTTAAAGAGGCACGCCTGGATCTTCTCGGTGCGGGCATTCATGAGCAGGAGTTTCGTCAGCTAGCAACACAACTGGATCTTGGAGAAAGTGTTGTCTTTCATGGGTGGGCGGATCGGAAAACTGTTGACCAGCACATTAATGGAGCTGCGGTGGTTGCGTTTCCCTCGATCTATCCTGAAGCATTTGGCATCAGTGGGATCGAAGCGATGATGCGAGGCAAACCAGTAGTCGGCTTTGACGTTGGCGGTGTAAAGGACTGGCTGCATCACACCGTCACGGGATTTCTCGTAAATGCGAAAGATACGCAGGGTTTTGCTGATGGCCTAATCCGCTTGCTACAAGACCATGAACTTAATCAACGGTTTGGTAGAGCCGCTCGAGAGATCGCTTTGCGTGAGTTTAGCCCTGAGCCACACTTGGATCGCCTAATAGAAATTTATGAGCGGGCCATTCATGACACACGCCGCTCAAGATTATGAAGTTAGCAATCATTACGCCCGGAATTACTCCCTACGTCATGGGCGGGCTCCAGCGACATTCGTTCAATCTGGCGAGGTGCCTTGCGAGGCTGGGAGCGGAAGTTGATCTGTATCATACGGATTTTGCGGACGCCAACGGCATTGATGGTTTGGAGGGCATGGATGAGGGTGAGAAGTGCCGTATCCATAGTATTGCGATTCCGTGGCCTGGCGGTCGGCGACTCCCCGGGCATTACCTGCGCAAGATGGATCACTTTTCGGACGTGGTGCTGAATGCGATGCGCAAGCGTCCTCGCGTGGACTTTATCTATGCCAAAAGCTTGACCGGTGGCCGGTTGATGAAGGCGAAGCAGACCGGTGAGCATCTGCCGCCGATCGGTGTTAACTTCCACGGTTTTGAGATGTTTCAGCCGCCGCCGTCTTGGCGCGCCTGGGCCGAAGGCCGGATGATGCGCCCGGTGTTCGCTGCCCAGGCGCGCAGGGCGGACTTTGTTTTCTCCTATGGCGGAAAAATTACGCAGATCATCGAGCAGCAGCTTTCCATTCCCGCTGACCGGATTTTGGAGATTCCAGGTGGCATCGACCAAGAATGGATCGGGCAGGATCCGGCGCCGGCCAGATCGCCTCGACGGTTCCTGTTCGTCGGACGCAGCGAACGAAGAAAAGGGATCCATGAACTCAACCAGGCGATTGGGCAGTTACAAGATCGCGGCTTCAATTGCGAGTTTCGCTTTGTGGGGCCGATCCCAGAGTCGCAGCGGCTGAACCTTAGCAATGTCAGCTATGCCGGGGCGGTACGTGGCAGTGCGGAATTGCAACAGGAATTAAGATCAGCGGATGTGTTGCTTTGCCCCTCTCATTCGGAGGGTATGCCGAACTCCATTTTGGAAGGTATGGGAGCCGGGCTGGCCATTTTGGCAAGCGACGTGGGTGCGGTGCGTCTGGCGGTAGGTCCGGACAACGGCATTCTCTTGGATCGGGTCGATGCGGCATCGGTTCGGTCGGCGCTGGAAACCTTGATACAATTGCCTCAGAATGAGCTGCAACAACTTAAGGTTGAATCGCTCAGAAAGGTTCGAGAATTCTCTTGGAAGCGGATTGCTCGCTTGACGCTGACGAAAATTGAGGCCGCGCTTGAACGTTCCGTCCGTCGCTCGATGCTGTGCAGTACTTAAAAACTCGTCTTTAGCGTTCACTCCTCGAGGATTCCTGGTTGCGTCTCGCTCTGCTTCACACCCGTTTATCCGGCTACCTAGCCGCGTGCCTGCGCGCTTATCAGCGGCTGAGCGGGGCGGAACTGTTGATCTATGCCTGGCCGCACCAGGCCGATGCGCCGTTTGACCCGTTGCTGTTTGCGGGTCTAGGCGAGGTTCGCAGTCGACGCGATAGTTCGGACGATGAGATCGAGGCGGCAGTACGTGATTTTGCGCCCGATGCCGTTCTGACCGGCGGCTGGGCGGATAAAGGGTACTTGCGGATTTGTCGCAGAATGCGACGACGCGGAGTGCCGGTGATTGCCGGGTGCGATACGCAGTGGACGGGGGGACTGCGCCAACGAGTCGCCGGGCTCACCGCTCCGTGGTACGTGCAGAAGGCGATCGATGTGCTGTGGGTCACCGGCGAGCGACAAGCCGTGCTGGCTCGGGCGCTCGGCTTTCGAGATGATCGCTTGTGGGACGGCTACTACGCGTGCGACTGGGGGGCGTTTGCGGAGGCTGGCGGGCACGCATCGTTACTTTCTGAGCCGGCGTTTCTGTACGTCGGTCGTTATGTGCCGGTCAAGGGGCTTGATACGCTGGCGGCCGCTTATCAGCAATATCGCCAACAGGTGTCACAGCCCTGGGGTCTGCGCTGCGCCGGCACGGGGCCGCTGCGGGAACGGCTTCAGGGCGAAGGGATCGAGGATCTCGGTTTCGTCCAGCCCGACGCTCTGCCGAGCGTGATGGCTCACGCGAGCGCATTCGTGCTTCCGAGTCGATTCGAGCCTTGGGGAGTCGTCGCGCACGAGGCCGCGACCAGCGGTCTGCCGCTGATTCTTTCCGACGCCTGCGGCGCGGGAGTGCACTTGCTCCGCCACCTCTACAATGGCTATCAGTTCCCGGCCGGAGACGCCGCGGGACTGGCCCGGGCGATGGTGGCGATGCATGAGCTGAGTGACGAGCGGCGGGCGGAGTTTGGGCAGGCAAGCTTTGAGTTGTCCAAGCAGTACACGCCGCAGCGCTGGGCGGAGACGCTGAAGCACGGGATAGAGAGGTTGGTTGTTCGTTGATGGTTGTTGGTCGACGTATAACTTTGAATCTTCCGGATAATTGATGCAGGCGTTTATCTGGAAGTATTTTCCGGTCTTTTACACGCTACCGTTTCTGCTGGCGACGTCACGGTTTGAGCAACTGGCGATTCCGAGTGAGCTGTTGCGTTGGCTGACGCTTGCTGCGGGCTGTGGCTTGGCGCTGATCGGCGGACTGAGTCGTTGTGGTTACAGTCCGGGGACGCGGACGAGCGTCGATGTGATGGTGCTCGCTTTCATCGGCGCATTTGCCGCCTCTTACGCGTGGTCGATCGCTCCGTCGTATTCGCTGCAACGAGCAATCAGTCTGCTGTTGCTCTATGGTTGCACGATGTGGGCATTTTGGCACTGGGCCGACGTCTATTCCGAGGAGCAGCTATTCCGCCAAATCCTCGGGACGCTGCTGGTGGTGGTAGCGGCGAATCTGGTCGTTGGCTCGGCACTGTACCCGGAAGAATTGCTGCAGGTTCGCTTCCAAGGATTATTCGCTAACCCCAACAACCTCGGCATGCTCGCCGGCGTCGCGATACCGTTGTCCATTGCTTTCTGGCTTACCACCAATCAGCGGCTTTACTTGGCGGTTGCTGTCCTGCTGCTGGTCAATGTGGTGCTCTGCGGCACGCGGTCGGCGATGTTGGGTGCAGGTTTAAGCGGGCTGATCCTTGCCTGGACCTTTATTCGCACCCGTCCCAACCTGTTTATTCTGACTGGAATCGCAGCGCTCGCCGGAGGGACGTTCCTACTCGGCACGGAGTTTTTTCAAGAGCGGATTCTGCGAGAGGACACGCTCGAAACCGCGTCCAATCGGACGTACTTTTGGGAACTTGCCAAGGAATACATTGCTCGGCGGCCGTTGGAGGGTCACGGATTTGGCACCGACATGATCATTCACGACCATTATGGCGTGGTATTAAGTGACTTGAAGCTTCGCGGGGCCGGTGTCATGAGCAGTTATTATGGGCTGGCCGTGGCGATGGGCTGGCCTGTGACCCTTGCCTTTATTGGGTTGATGGGCTTATTTGTCTTTCGCGGTGTAAGGATGGCGAGAACTGATCCGTACGCCGGGATTTATGCAGCTTCGCTACTGAGTGGCTTGATCGTCTGCATCTTTGAGCCTGCGCTGTTTTCGGCCGGTAACTGCTTCTCTTTCTTGTTCTGGCTGGTGTTCGCGATGCTGGCGCGGCGGTTGTATTACCGGAAGCTGATGGCGGCAGGAGCGGCTAGAGCGGGCTCAGGCTGACTTGGCTAGTCGGTCGAAAAGTGGCAGGCACAGGCCGTGTGCGGTCAGCTCACGCGGACGGCACGCGGAGCGTGCCCGCTGCCCTGATTCGGCTTTCGCAGAATGCTTATCGCTGAACCGCTGGCGATTTAAAGAGTAGAACAATTGCCCGCAATTGTTCTACGTTAACACCTTCACCCGCCAGAGCACAGCAAAAGACTCGCCTGGATCGTGCGCGACAGCTCCGTCCGGACACTTCACTACTCTCAGCCGCCCACCTCGTAGGACCGGCTGCCAGCCCCTCACCCCCAGCCCCTCTCCCCGCGGCGGGGAGAGGGGAGCCGAAAAGGATTTGTCGGTTGTCGGTTGTCCGTGCGACGCAGTACCTGTCTCCTGCGACCTGTCTCCTGCAACCTGCTCCCCGTCTCCCAACCACCCTTGCGTCTTCTCCATCTCACTCCACCGCTGACTCCGGCTTATGGCGGGCCGTATGAGTCGATCCGCAATTTGACGGGGGGGCTGGCGGGGGCGGGAGCGGAAGTGCTGGTGCGGATGCCGCATTCCGCCGAGGCGCTGGCCTATCAGGATCAGTGGCGGGCGCCGATGCGATCTGAAGGGGCGGTGCGGGTGTCGCCGCTAGGCTTTTCGCCGCAACTTCGCCGCCTGGTGCTCGCTGACGATGCCGATGTGCTGCATACGCATGGGCTGTGGCAGCACGCTTCTTGGCTGGCGCTGACCTGGAAGCAGCAGACCGGGCGGCCGCATGTGGCGTCGATCCGGGGGATGCTTGAGCCCTGGGCCTGGCAGCATCATGCCTGGAAAAAGCGACCGGTCTGGACGCTGTGGGAACGGCGTAATCTGCAGACCGCCTCCTTGCTGCACGCGACCTCGGAAATGGAGGTCGAGTCGATTCGGGCGCGCGGTTTGACCGCGCCGGTCGCCGTGCTCCCTAACGGCGTCCATCTGCCCGAACTGCCGTTGGATTCTGTAATGGCGGAGTTGCGCCGGCCGCGCACGGCGCTTTATCTGGGACGTGTGCATCCGAAAAAAGGTTTGCCGCTGCTGCTGCAAGCGTGGGCGCGGGTGCAGCCTGCGGATTGGCGGCTGCGGATTGTGGGGCCGGACGAAGGGGGGCACCGGGCGGAACTGGAGCAGCAGGCGGCGGCGCTGGGGCTGGGTGAGCGGGTGCGGTTCGACGGGCCGCTGACCGGCGCTGCGAAAGCGGAAGCTTTTCGTTCCAGTGAGCTGTTTATCTTGCCGACGCACAGCGAGAACTTTGGGATCGCGGTGGCTGAGGCGCTGGCCTATGGCTTGCCGGTGATCACCACGCAGGGCACGCCCTGGCAAGGGCTCGAGTCGCACGCGTGCGGCTGGTGGGTGAAGGTGTCGGTCGAGGGGATTGCCGAGGCGCTGGAAGTAGCCTGTGCATCACCGCCGGAGCAGCTTGCGCAGATGGGACAACGGGGACGGCAATGGATGGCAGAGGATTTTAGCTGGGACGCGATCGCCAGCGAGTTTTTGAAGTGTTATCGCTGGGTATGCGGGGATGGGGAGAAGCCGGGGGTGGTGGTTGGTTGATGGTTGATGGTTGGTGGTTGGTGGTTGGTGGTTGGTGGTTGGTGGTTGGTGGTTGGTGGTTGGTGGTTGGTGGTTGGTGGTTGGTGGTTGGTGGAAGTTTCGATTAGA
>Ga0182739_1002243_pt1 | contig 18338 bp, 16 predicted proteins | sample eDN5th30CBELigBY_FD_128873 | JGI IMG/M metagenome (GOLD analysis project Ga0182739, IMG submission 128873) | Enriched backyard soil microbial communities from Emeryville, California, USA - eDNA 5th pass 30_C BE-Lig BY (version 2) (version 2) | ecosystem: Environmental > Terrestrial > Soil >...
AATATTAAAGCGACTGCGATTCGTTTTGCAATTGGGGCAGCAATACGGTGTATTCATATCATTACTCCATTCTTTATAGATATTAATCCTTTTTATTTTTCCAACTATGCCGTTTTTTATGCAATTTTCCTGTTTAGTGACTTGTAATAAACACTACATTTTTGTAAACCTTTTGTCTTTAATGTTATTTTGGAGCTGGTCAAAAAAATATGTCAACTATTTTTTTGACCAAAATACGGAGGATGAAGAAAAAAAATCAATTATTGTTTTTTTTATCCATCTTTATTTATAACCAAATAAACAACAGATATTTGTTGATCTACCTATTAATCTATTCTATTTTCTTTTTATCTATTAATTTATTCCGCAACATTATTTTGTATCTGTATTTTTTATCCAAAATTATGACAAAAATCGTATGATATGATGTTGTTGTAAGTCGAAAACAACAAAATCTATTAATTTTTCGATTTGGATAACCAAGGAGGAAATAACCGATGAAAAAGAAAAATGTAATTTTTTCAGTAGCAGCAGCATCAACATTAATGCTGGCAACACCGCTTGCAAATAAAGCGGAAGCAGCATCTATTCAACCTCAAGAAGCAAAAGTAATCTATCAATCTAACAATTTATCAGAAGAGCAACTAAATAAAATCCTTAACAATATTTCTACTAACTATCAAGTAGATATAGATAAAGTATGGAACAATCTAAAAGTTGCAAAACAACAGACGCACAATAAACAAAAGGAAGTAGAAAATCGTCCGCTAGAACAAAAAGACACTACAAATAAACAAAGTAAATCAAATCCTAAAAAGACTACTTCACAAAATAATGCAACAACCAATTCGGCTAAAGACAGTTCTGCAAAAACAGCAACATCAGTAAGTGCTTATGAAAAACAAGTAGTAGAATTAACAAACAAAGAAAGAGCTAAAAATGGCTTACCTGCGCTTACATTAGATACTGGATTAAGCAAAGTGGCAAAAGCGAAGTCACAAGATATGAGTGCAAATAATTATTTTGCTCATACAAGTCCAACATATGGAAGCCCATTCGATATGATGAAGCAATTTGGTATATCGTATAAAGCTGCAGGAGAAAATATTGCTAAAGGTCAAAAAACGCCAGAAGAAGTAGTGAAAGCATGGATGAATAGTGAAGGCCATCGTGCCAATATCTTAAGCAATAAATTTACACATATAGGTGTTGGATATGTAGAAAACGGAAACTACTGGACACAACAATTTATCGGAAAATAAACTTCGATTTTAGTTTTACAAAAAGATTAGATAAAATACAGCTTCTCAGAAATTTATTTTTGATGAAGCTGTATTTTTTTTAACTAGAATAGGTCTAAAGTTTTATTTATCCCACTCTTAACGGACAGTAAGACTTCCCCCACTGATGGAAGTTTCACTTTATCAAAAAAATTAAAATTATAGAAATATAAGCTTCTGTTAATCAAAATAGTGGTTTTTTTGTCGATAAATTTATATAATGATTTTTCCTGAATATCTACTTTTAGAAAAAGCACACTAATTAATAGAGATATCAGAGAAGAATTTATTGTATAGGAGAAATTACAAGTGGAAATTAGACAAGGACATATAGATGATTTGCCAGTAATTATGGAAATCGTACAAAAAGCTTTAGTTATCATGCAAGGAGAAGGAAATGATCAATGGTCACATAAATATCCAAATGAAACTAGCTTCAAAGTAGATATTGAAAATAATAATCTTTTTGTTGCCATAATAGATGATAAAGTGGTTGGTTCCATTACGATCGATCAAATTGGCGGTAAAAACTATGAGGAAATAGAGTGGACCTATACCAATAAGGAATATATGGTTATTCATCGATTAGTTGTGGACCCTGATATCCGTGGAGGTGGAATTGCCAGTAACTTATTAGCTTTTGCTGAGGTTTATGCCATTGAACAAGATATATTCTATTTAAAGACGGATACATACTCATTAAATGATAAAGCACAAAGTTTATTTGTGAAAAATGGATATAATAAAGTTGGCGCAACTTATTTTGAAGGAAAAGACAAGCCATTTTATTGCTATGATAAACTATTTCTATGATATCAGTTTTAAGCTAAATAAGTGCAAGAAGGGAGAGGGAATCATTATATTCCCTCCTTTTTCATTTCTTTTTGTGGAAAAGAAAGCTGCAAAATCCCATTCTCATATTTCTTCTTAATATCCTTTTCCTTTATATCCGCAGGGATTTTAATATTTTTGGCAAAATGTTTGTTCTGTCGTTCTTTTAAAAGGTAGGCACAATTAGGAATAAATGTTTGATAATAGCCCTCTATGTGTAGAACTTGGTTATTTAAGTGAATGGATAACTGATTCACATTCATTCCTGGTAATTCTATTTCGATAAAATAATGGGATTTATTTAAATAATAATCACATGCGGGAAAGGCATCACTGTTTTTAATAGATGTAGATTCATGTGTGATCCAATCTTTGTTGGTTGACCCAAACATTTCTTTCCAATAGTCTTCCTTATGGCTATTCTCAGAAAATTGATAGATTTTTTTTAAGTTATCAAAACTCATGAAAATCTCCTCTTCTTGTTAATTCATTTCTGTCACATCAATCTCAGAATATTGAATATCAATATTCTTTTGAATCCTTATTTCTAAAATATCATCCTTATACAGTGCAACAGAGCCTTTTTTTCGTACAATCGCTGGCAGGGTAATGGTATGTTTATCTTCAAAGGAAGGAATATGCTGAATGATTAATTGATTGGATGTATAAAAAATTTTAAGATGCTCTAACCAGTTGCTATCTAAAATAGGGATTCTTACATAAACATGATGATGGGTTTCAAAAACAACATAGTTAAATTTTTCGGAATGATTAATGTTATCGTTACGAAAATTTTCTCCTTTAGAAAAACTCTGGAACATTTTATCTGGTTCCATTTTTTGGAGAGAATCAGGCATTAGTTTATCCATCATTTGCTGCACATACTTTTGAATATCCTGTGGATTCATTTGATCCATTCTATTTTTTGCATCTTTATTAAAAGGGAATAAATTCCATGGGAACATTGGAAATTCATCCTTTCTCACTTTACAAATATATGCTTATTTTTCATTGTATTCATGGATGCAAAAAGTGTGTATTTGCCTAATTTGATTTGCAACAGAGGTCAATCGATTTAGAAATGTATACTTAAAGATAAGGTGAATCATATGTTATCAAAAATATAAGTGATTTCAAAGGAGCCAATGAAAAAACTGCGCTACAGAGGCGCAGTTTTTTAAGAGTGAATTTGTTTATAATTAAACTTTTTCTTTTGAATTTGAACTAAACGACTTGTTAAGAATATGGCGCCGGTTGCAAGACCAACGATAAGTCCGATCCAATAACCGAATGGCCCTAAGTTTGTATAGGTAGCAAAAAGATATCCGCTCGGTAGACCAATCACCCAATAGGAGATAAAGCTCATCAAGAGAGTCACATTTACATCTTTATATCCTCGTAACGCTCCTTGAATCGGTGCTTGGATGGCATCTGAAAGTTGAAAGAAAATCGCATAAATTAGAAAATGAGCTGTTAAGTGGAGTACTTCCCAGTCTTTTGTATAAATTTCTGCAATGTCTGTTCGGAACGTTAAAAGAATGATCCCACTTATAATAGCAATTATAACAGCGAGTACGACGCCTAACCAACTATAAATTTTTGCATCCTTCATGCGTCTGGCTCCAACTTCATAACCGACAAGAATGGTTAACGCAGTTGAGATACTTAAGGGAACCATATATAAGAGAGAAGCAAAGTTAATGGCTGACTGATGTGCTGCAATTGTATTCGTATCGTAACTACTCATTAGAATAGTTACAGCACTAAATATACTTGTTTCAAAGAATACAGAAAAGCCAATCGGAATCCCGATCGTTAATATCTCTCTCCATTTTAACCAAGACATTCTCGAGAAATGAGCAAATAACTGAAAGGAGCTAAAAGGCTGTTTTTTATGAACAATATAGACAGCCATAAAGAACATAAACCAATAGGTTAGACTAGTTGCGTATCCAGTACCTACACCACCTAGTTCAGGGAAAATCCAAATTCCATTGATAAGTGCATAATTTAAGACAATATTAATTGGTATTGCTATTAAAGTGATAAACATAGTTATTTGGGTTTGGCCAAGTGAATCGATAAAGGAACGAAGAACAAAGTATAAGAAAATGGGAATAATTCCAGTGCTTAGTGCAACTAAGTAATGGTAAGTAACTTCATATACATCCTTTTCTAATCCAATGCTAGTTAAAACAGGATCTAAGAAGAAATAACCAATAATTAATAGGCAGACAGCCATACTAAAGGAAAGATATGCTGCCTGGATAACAGAAAAACGTACACCTTTGTGTTCGTTTTTTCCCATTAATTGCGAAACAATGGGAGGCAAAGCGAGTAGTATGCCACTAAGTCCTGTATAGATAGGTGTCCATAAGGAGCTTCCTACTGCTACTCCAGCTAAGTCAACGGGACTATAATGCCCTGACATTGTCGTATCAAAAAAGCTTAATGCAAAAATACCAACCTGTGTAACAAGAATAGGCAATAAAATAATAATCATTTGAGATAACTTTTGTTTTATTGAATAAGTTTGTTTCATCTGCTTGTCCTCTTTCTTTACAATAACGTTTCGTATTATATCATAGAAAAGGGGTATGAAGGAGAAGGAAAAATGGAAACTTCAAAATTGTTTGTGAAAAAAAGAGTGGTTTTGTAAGAATAGTTATTCATAATTGCTTGCAAAATTAAATTGCCCCCCTTATGATGTTTATAAATATTATTGGAAATGGATGAGGAATAATGTCTTCAGAACAATTAGAATTAGATAGAGCAGCCATAGTTTTAAAGCTTTTAGGTGATAAGACGCGTTTATCAATGGTAGGTATGCTAATGATTCATGACTGCTGTGTGTGTGAATTTGTCGATGTGTTTAACATGTCTCAACCTGCTATTAGTCAACATTTAAGAAAATTAAAAGATGCTGGAGTGGTTAAAGAACAACGTAAAGGTCAATGGGTAATCTATTCCTTAGACCAACAAAACAAATATTTTTCAATGGTGAGTGACATACTAAAATACATTCCTAATCAAGAAGAAAAATTCATTTGGTTAGAAAAACAGGGGTTAAGAATATCCTGTGAGTAACAGTTGATAAATATAAATGAATTGATATGTTGTCTTTTTATAGATAACATATAAGTATATAATTATATGTTAAAATACGTTATGCATATTCTAATGAAATTTGATGTAACTTATGGAGGTTGACAGATTTTGCTACAAACCATTTTGGCAATCATTATCTTTTTATTAACATTAACTTTGGTTATTTGGCAGCCGAAAAATCTTTCAATAGGCTGGTCTGCTTGTGGGGGGGCGATATTAGCGTTACTTATTGGTGTAGTGGATTTTAATGATGTAGTGGATGTAACAGGAATTGTTTGGAATGCTACACTTGCATTTATTGCTATTATTATTATTTCGCTGGTTCTAGACGAAATTGGATTTTTTGAATGGGCAGCATTACATATGGCTCGCGTTGCTAAGGGAAACGGAGTCAAAATGTTTATTTATGTTTCTATATTAGGTGCAATAGTTGCGGCGCTATTTGCTAATGATGGGGCGGCACTTATTTTAACACCAATTGTATTAGCGATGGTACGAGCATTAAAGCTAGATGAAAAAATGGTTTTTCCGTTTATTATCGCAAGTGGATTTATTGCTGATACAACTTCTTTACCTTTAGTAGTTAGTAATCTTGTTAATATTGTTTCTGCTGATTTCTTTGGAATTAGATTTGTTGAATATGCGACTAGAATGATTATTCCAAATCTCTTTTCCTTGGCAGCAAGCATTCTTGTCCTATATCTTTATTTTCGTAAGAGCCTTCCAAAGGTATATGAATTAAACCACTTAAAGGCTCCAATTGAAGCAATTAAAGACCCAAAAATGTTTCGTATTTCGTGGTTAATTTTAGCATTTCTTCTTACTGGGTATGTAGGTAGTGAATTTCTTGCTATTCCGGTATCGTTTATTGTAGGTATCATTGCTATTGTTTTTCTTGTTTTTGCCAGAAGAAGTGCTGCAGTATCGATTAAAGATGTAATGAAAGGAGCACCGTGGTCAATCGTATTCTTTTCAATAGGAATGTATGTGGTTATTTATGGACTTCGCAATGTTGGATTAACAAACCTGCTTTCTACAGTAATTCAGGCAGCGGCAGATCAGGGCCTTTTTATTGCGACCCTAGGAATGGGATTTATGGCTGCTATTATATCTTCGATTATGAACAATATGCCCACTGTTCTGATTGATGCATTAGCAATAGCTGATACAAATGCAACAGGAGTTATTAAGGAAGGTTTAATTTATGCCAATATAATTGGCTCTGATTTGGGACCAAAGATTACACCAATTGGCTCATTAGCTACTTTACTATGGCTTCATGTTTTGTCACAAAAAGGGGTTAAAATTTCATGGGGAACTTATTTTAAAACAGGTATCATCCTAACAATTCCTACCCTTTTTATTACGTTAATCGGTTTATATTTATGGCTTTCTTTTCTTTCGTAGTTGGCCTGTTATGAATATTAAATAGGTTGTTTGCCAAAGATAGGTGCTTCTTTAGTAAGAAAAAATAAATTTTTGTAATAGGAGGATTGACATGAAAATAATTATTATAGGATCAGTAGCAGCTGGAACATCAGTAGCAGCAAAAGCGCGTAGGAATGATGAAAATGCGAAGATCACCCTTTATAATGCTGATTATGATATTTCTTATTCTGCTTGTGGAATCCCATATTTCTTAGGAGGAGAAGTAGAGGACATAGAAACATTGATACCGAGAAGTCCAGCTTGGTTTAAAAAGCGGTACAATGTCGATGTTTTTGTCCGATACGAAGTCACGAAAATAGATACAACTCAGAAAAAAGTTCAAGTGAAGAATTTGGAAACAAATGAAACTATAGAGGATGTATATGATGTTTTAGTTTTCGCTACAGGAGCTTCACCAATAACTCCAGCTATCCCTGGAATTGAAAGGAAGCAAGTTTTTCAGGTTCGTACCATTCAAAATACAGCAGCGATTAATCAATTTATTACAGAACAGCAACCCAAGAAGGCTACAATTATCGGGGCGGGGTATATTGGTTTAGAAATGGCAGAACAGCTAACCCGTAGAGGATTAGAAGTAACATTAGTACAACGGAGTAATCAAGTTTTGACACATATGGATAAAGATATTGCTTCACGTGTACAGGAACACTTAATTAAAAACGGGGTTAATCTGCTATTAAACGAGGAAGTTACAACGATAAGCAAAAAGGAAATACAAACAAAATCAGGGAAAACAATGGAAACAGATCTTGTTATCCTTGCTACAGGTGTTCGTCCTAATGTGAAATTAGCAAAAGCTATTGGTGTAATGGTCGGTGATTCAGGGGCGATAGTCGTTAATAACAAGATGCAAACAAACTTACCAGACATATATGCTGTAGGAGACGTTGCTGAGAGTTATTCGTTAATAACAGGGAAACCACTGTATCGCCCATTAGGTAGTACCGCAAATAAAATGGGGAGAATAGCTGGTGATGTGATAACAGGTGGTTCATTAGAGCATAGAGGGATTTTAGGAACTGGAATCCTTCGAGTTTTTGACTTAGCAGTTGGACAAACTGGAATGAACGAAACAGAAGCATTGAAAGAAGGATATGATATTGAAATACTCCATAATATAAAGCCAGCTAGAGCAGAGTATCTTGGGGGCAAGGAGTTAGTCATAAAGGCAATTGCTGATAGGGAAACAGGTAGAATATTAGGAGTGCAAATAGTTGGGGAAGATGGGGTAGATAAAAGAATCGATGTGTTTGTAACAGCAATTACTTTTAAAGCAAAAGCAGAAGATTTATTTCATCTCGATCTTGCGTATGCTCCCCCATTTAGCACAACGAAAGATCCAGTTATGTACACTGGAATGGCCTTGCAGAATGCGATTGAAAAGAAAAATAAATTAATCACACCTAAAGCTTTAACGGAAAGAATTCATAACAAAGAATCCATTCAAGTTATTGATACACGTGGTGCCAAACAATTTAATGTTTCATGTGTCGACAATGCGATTAACATACCACTAGTGGATTTGCGTGAGAATTTAACCAAACTCGCCCCCAACTTGCCGACAGTAATCTATTGTAATAGTGGAGTAACGGGAAATGCTGCACAGAATGTATTGCGGAATCTAGGATTCACCGAACTTTATAATCTATCCGGTGGAAATAAAAATTATCAATACTACAAGAAGAATCAATAATTTAAATAAAATAAGATCAGTTGATAGGCGAATGGACTATCACTGATCTTTAGTAGATTATGGGAATAAGCTTACGCCTCTCTGCAATCATTTGTCGTCTCTTCTGCATTTTGACGTAGAGTATATAGAGTAAATAAATCTTTAGGAATTTCAAATAATTGATATGGAATGCCAGAACCATTTAATGTTTGCAAAAGATTGCTTCTCGTTTCATTAGCGGAAATCACATAAGGAAGCTTTTCAGCTGCTTTTAGTGAACGGATATTATTGCTTCGAATCCGCATTAGTATACTTTCAATAGTAAGATCGAAGAATGCTTCTGAGAAAAATAGATCTTTTGCTATTTGATTGTATCCTTTTCCGTGATATGGTTTCCCCAACCAAGTTCCGAGAAAGCCGATATTTTCGTTAATATCATAGAGATTAATCGTACCAATCGGATTCTGCCATTCATCTAAAATGGTTCTTGAAATGAGTTCTCCTCTTTCTTCCGCTTCTATTGTTTGTTTCGTTAGAAAAAGATATTCTTCATAAGAATTAGCTTTTTGACGCACGAAAGGGAAGACATCTGGATGCGTCATTAAAGGATACAATGCTTGACATTCCTCAAGGTCTCTTTTCTTTAACACAATAATCCCTCCATTATGAGGGCAGAACTTACTCATGAAAAAAGAAAAGCCCACCCTCGAAATTTTTAATCCATTTGAAAAAAAATTTCGGGGTGGGAATCGAACCCACTAGAACCAAAGCGGTGGCGCACCATTTGCCTTCCCATCTTTAATTATTATCGCATGATAACAAATTACTTTTCTATATCATACAAAATTTCAGCGAAATTGAAAATAGGAAAATACAAACAAAATGTAAATAATTAATGAACAATTATTAAGATAGAATTTACGATTCTTAATATGATAATAGGGAACATATTTTATCCCACTTTTAACGGGGAGTAAGTTTTCATTATCGGACAAATATTATCTAAAAATGAAACCTTTAATGAGAACAATCGTATATAATAACATAGCAATCATTAATTTTAGTTGGAGGTAACTTTCATGGATTTCAATAAAGATAAATCATCAAATGATGATAGAATTTTTGCAATGTTGATTTATGTATCTAGTTTTTTTACAACTTTTATCGGACCATTAATCATATGGCTCGTTAAAAAAGACTCTCCATTTGTTGATTATCATGGGAAGGCATATTTTAATTTTTTAATTTCCTATGCAATCTATTCCTTTGTTGCATGGATTCTTATATTTGTTTTAATAGGGTTTATTATTTTACCTATTATCGGAATAATGGCGTTTGTATTTACGATTATCGCCGCAGTAAAGTCTTATGAAGGACAGGACTATCATATTCCGTTAACTATTCGTTTTATTAAATAATTCATTTTGTAAAGCGCATTTTCATGATGGCAGCATATTCCCTAAAGTACAGCACTAACTTTACCGATTTTGGTGTTTTTGCGGCTAGGGGGTATGCTGTTATTTTTAATTCGTTCGCTATTTCTAGCGCTCTGAACAAATGGAAATCATTACTCACAATAACTGCTTCGTTAATGGAAAAAAGCTTTTTTGTGTATTGTAAATTCTCGTAAGTACTAATTGATTTATCTTCTACAAGAATTCTTTCTTTTGGCCCCTGTTCGATAAAAAAATTCAGTAAAGCAGCTGCTTCTGTTATTTCTTCCTCGCTTCCTTTTCCACCAGTAACAATAATGGTTGAAGATTGCTTTTTCTCCCAATAATCTAGTGCGGTTTCTGCACGATATAGAAGCACTTTTGAAAGCTGGTCGCCATTTACCTTTGCTCCTAAAACAATTATATAAGAAACGTTTTTTGGCGGTTTAATGGAAGCTGTCTGTTTTATTTTCATATAAGTATATGAGACGTAGATGATAGAAAAAAATAATAGAATCGAAAATAAAATGAAGATGGTTTTTCTCAAAAAAATCATCTCCAATTAATCATAGATTGGAATAAAATTAATAGAATAGATAGTAAAGATTAAGAAATGAGCCCAAATTCACAATTCTTTCATGTGATAAGAACGGAAACAAAGGAGCTTTCATTATGAATATTGAAAAATATTACAAATATACAGCAATATCAGCCTTAAATGCTAGTTTAATTAGTTGTATTCCTATCTTTCTATTTGTTGGTGTCTTTATAATTAGTCATTCAAGTATCGCTTTTCTCCTTCTTTTGGCACCATTTGGAATATACAGTGTAACATGCTTTAGTCAGTATTATTTACATAAAAGGCGATTTGAAAAGCTGAACAAATTCCTTAACGTTGGCAAAACAAGATCGATTTTGAAAACAAATACAGTTGTTTTATCCTTTTTACCTGCCCCCTCCTTACGTATGATTGTTTTTGATAGAGATGGACAGGAGATAGGAGAGATTAAAGATGAAAAATTTTCATTAATCCGCTGGTATCTTCCATTTTTATTTGATCATTTTTATACAAAATCATATGGATTTTATAATACGGAGGACGAGCTCCAATATATTTTTACCATAAAAAAAGATCGGATAGAGATTAAAAATAAGAATAAGAAAACAATCAGTAAAATCATAGAGCTTAAAACTGATAAACGATTAGTGAGCAACTTTTTGTATGGTGATAATATGATTACGATGAAAAAAAGCTTTGGACATATGGAATATCACTTTGAGAAAGAAGATGGACAAACATTAGCGCACTTGAGAAAAGGGTGGATGCCAAAAGAATGGACGAAGCGTTTTATGGATCCTAACCAACCGCTTTTGACAATTGATCATCATGCATCTGATAAAGAAATTATTCATGTTTATGCTTTATTAACGAAAATATTTGCGTATAGCAATCATTAACTTTCGACGAAATGATTATGGTAATAGTTACAAAAAAGTGCTGAAAAAATAGGAAAAAGTGAGTGTTTTCTCCTAAAAAATATTGGCAAAGTAATGGTAATCTGCTATTATAAGTTCTTGTGGCTACCTTATTAAATACAAAAAAAGTCATGTCAATTTTAGGCATCTTTTCTTGTATGGAAAAGGAAGCGGGTAGGGAGAGGGCTATAACTAAATAGGTATATCAGATGAAAACGTTTATTTTTTCGTTTTTTAAGCTAAAGGAAAGTCAAACATCCATAAAAACGGAAGTCCTTGCAGGGGTTATTGGATTTTTTACTGTTGTCTATATCGTGGTAGTAAATTCCTTAATTCTGGCGGAAGCAGGTATCCCTTTAGAAGCAGCGATAGTAGCAACCATTCTTACTTCTGTTGTCGGCTGTTTTTTAATGGGTTTTTATGGGAATGTGCCTGTTTTGCTAGTACCAGGTATGGGAATTAATGCCTTATTTTCTTACACAATTGTAAAATCAATGTCTCTAACTTGGCAGGAAGCTTTGGCAGTTGTATTTGTCTCGGGTATTTTGTTTATGATTGTTGCCTTTACAAAATTGGCAAAAGTTGTGAGCGATTCTATCCCTGTTTCGTTAAAAGAATCAATTACGGTTGGTTTAGGCCTATTTTTAATGTTAATTGGTTTGGAAAAAGGCGGCATTGTAGAAAGAGGATCAAATTCGATTATCGCTTTAGGATCTTTTAGTGATCTACATGTACTAGCAACTGTGCTTACTTTTTTAATAAGTATCATTCTTTTCTTACGAAATGTGAAGGGCAACTTTCTAATTACGATTGTTGTTGGGACGCTAATTGCTTGGATGTTTGGGCTAATTGAAGTAAACAGCGGGAATAGTCAATCGATTCACTTGCAAGAATACAAAACTGTGTTTGGTCATTTGTCTTTTGATAAACTGCTAACGATTCCGTTTTGGATTGCTGTATTTTCTCTAACAATGGTACTTGTTTTTGAAAATATTGGTCTTGTAAATAATCATGTGCAATTTATTAATAGACCTGAACGTTTTTCGAAAGCTTTTCGTGCTAATTCCATTTCTGTATTTCTTTCTAGCTTTTTTGGCACAAGTCCAACTGTAGCGACTGTGGAAAGTTCTGCAAGTATGACCGCAGGTGGAAAAACAGGTTTGACAGCAGTAACGACAGGTGTTTTATTTATTTGTTCTGCATTTTTTATTCCTGTTATTAAATTAATTCCAGACAGTGCTATTGCACCAATCTTAATTATTATTGGGGGATTAATGCTACAAAATATCCGTAATCTGGATCTAAAGGATCTAAGTGAAAGTTTTCCTAGCTTCTTTATTATTGCCATGATTCCGTTTACTTATAGCATAGCTGATGGCATGGCTATTGGGTTTATTCTTTACCCAATTTTAAAAATAGCATTAGGCAAAGCAAAAGAAGTTTCACTTCCTTTGTATTTAATATCCTCATTGTTTTTGATTAATTTTGTGCTCCAATATACACATTAATCAAATAAAAAGACCATCCTTTATTTAAGAACAATCTTTGTTCTTTTTATGTATCGTTCGAGCTTTTTTCGTATAGCTTGTTGTTTTTTCAATCGGAAAAAAGAATTAGTTGGAAAAATGGAGCAGCCGGAATACAAGAAGACGCCACGGGGATTAGCGAGACAGCCTGAGACCCCGGAGTTCAAAGCTGAGGAGGCTTAAGCTTAGCCCCCACTGAGAGCGAAGTGTATTCCGACTGCGGGTAAACGCAACATACTTTACGAAAACAGCCTTTAGAAAAGAGTCTTTCCTAAAACGTCGTAATAAAGGATGGTCTTTATCATTTCTTATCATTTCAACTTAGATACCCCCATAACATACCAAAATAAGACAAATTAAACGAGAAAATTTGCCATCTAACACTCAAGGTTCGACAACCTTCTACTTATAAATTTATTAAAATGACAATAGCTAATGGCGTAATAGATCGACGGAGGTAAATGAATGGAAGTTTTTGTGGCGAGGCAGCCACTATTTAATCGAATGGAAGAAGTTTATGGATATGAATTACTTTATCGTGATAATAATATTAATTCATTTCCGAATGTAGATGGAGATCAAGCGACTACAGATTTAATTATTAATAGTTTTTTAAATATTGGGATGGAAAAATTATCAGATGGAAAACCTTGTTTTATCAATTTTACAGAAAACTTGTTAGAACTTAGGCTTCCTACATATTTTCAACCAAGGGACATTATAATAGAAATTCTAGAGACAGTTGTTCCAAGTCAAAAAATTATTGATATTTGTTTAGAACTTAAACAATTAGGTTATAAATTAGCTTTAGATGATTTTATCTTTGACAAAAGCAATGGATATGCACATTCCTTATTATTATTAGCAGATATGCTTAAAGTCGACTTCAAGCATACATCAAAAGAAGTACGGGAAGAGTTGGAATCGCTAGCTAAAAAACATGATATTGAATTGGTTGCAGAAAAGCTTGAGACAAGGGAAGAGTATGAACAAGCCAAAAAAAGTGGTTATCACTATTTTCAAGGCTATTATTTTTCTAGACCATTAATTATGACTTCCCACGATGTACCAACTTATATCCACACGTATTATAAAATTCTAGAACTTTTGAATGAGGAAACCCCAGATATTAATCGCATTTCAAAGTTGATTGAACAGGATATTTCTTTATCCTACAAGCTTTTGAAATTAATAAACACATTAGGGTTTGGGATGAAACAAAAAGTTACTAGCATAAAAAATGCTATTATTTATATAGGTCTTATAGAGCTTCAAAAATGGATTTATATTCTTACAGTTAGAGAAAAAGACTGGAAGAATGGCATCTCTTTTGAAGTGATGCATAATTGTTTAATTCGTTCTAAAATGTGTGAATCAGTAGCAAAGTTAATACCAGAAAGATTGGAATATGGAAGTTTTTTTTTAACAGGGATGTTTTCTCTAATGGATACTATTATGAATCAAGATATGGAAACCATTCTATCAGATTTGCCTTTAGATGAATCAATTGTCCATGCCCTTTCAGGAAAGAAAAATATGCAGCGAGAAGTGCTCCGATTGGTTATTGCAGCAGAAACTGCAGATTGGACAAGTATTGGACTCGGTTGTAAAGAATTAAATATACAAGAAAAAGAATTGTTTAAAGTATATGCAGAATCCATTTCATGGGCTAAAAAGCTTTTAGATGAAGATTATTTATAATGATAGTAAGATAAAGAAGCTGGGACATAAGTATTTTCAACCAAATAACCCCAACCAATTATACGTACATGCTAAGAAAAGTTCGTATAATTGGTTGGGGTTTTATTTATTTTAAGAAAGGAGGTTTGTGGTGATCACCGTAGCCTGAATACACTTCGCTTTCCATGGGGCGAGCGCCAAGCCTCCTCATCCCTGTGAGGTCTTGGACTTTCTCGCAGCTCCCATAGTCATTCCGTCTGCTTTGTATTTCCTACTCATTATATTTTCTCTTAAGAAAAATGATGGAACGAAATAACCTTTAAAAACGGAGTGTAGCGTAATAGAACGAGTTGGAATCGCTACTAAATGAGAGATGTTTCATCTTTATCTATTATATATTTTGTTTTGTCCCAGTCTCTTTCCTACGATTAGTCAAGTATTTATTAAAAAAAACCATTTAAACTTGATCGTACTATTGTTTGTTTTTATAATAGGCTGTTTTCAAAAAATGGTTCTACAATAGAAAAAAATAGTAAGTAATGATGAGAAGAATTAATTGCAGGTTAGACAAAGGAACAGTAAAATGAAAGAAGATTGAAATGAGCTTGGAGGAATTGGAATGAATATAAAGATAACAAAATGTCATGGTAGTGGCAATGACTTTTTAATTATAGATGAGATTTCGAATGCCTATCAGTTTACAGAGGAAGAAAGAGCACAATTAGCTATAGCATTATGTGACAGGCAGTCTTCTTTAGGTGCAGACGGAATTCTTTTTGTCATGCCAAGTAGCGTTGCTCATGCTAGAATGAGAGTATTTAATGCAGATGGATCCGAAGCATCTATGTGTGGAAATGGCATTCGCTGTGTTGCTCGCTATGTTTGTGAACTACTTCAAGTAGAAGAGGCTGTAATTGAAACGATGAAAGCTAATTTGGAAGTGAAAAATGAAACGGATATTTATCCAAATATTCCTACGTATTTGGTAGAGATCTCTCCTGTTTCTTTTCACACAAAAGACCTTCCGTTACAGGTGAGCACTGATACACTAATAAATGAGAAAATCACAGGGTTAAATCAAGATCTTTTATTTACTGCATTAGCAGTACCAAATCCACATTTAATTACGCTTGTAAATAAGGCAGTTCTTGAATCCGATATACAAGAAGGTTTAAGTAAATATGTGAATGGACCAAATGAATACTTTCCAGATGGAGTTAATGTTAGCTTTGTTTCAATCCTAGATAAAGGCAGTATTTATGTCCGTACATATGAACGAGGTGTTGGCTTTACAAATGCATGCGGAACCGCGATGTCAGCTTCTACCCTTGTTTCCATATTAAATGGTTATAATGAGGAAAATAGCTATGTTGATGTGTATAATAATGGTGGCAAAGTTCGATGCTATGTACATAATCAAAATAACCAATATCGAATCGATTTAATCGGAAATGCAACATATGTTTATCGAGCAGATGTTACATTTGACTGGAATGCACTTGATGGTTTTGAAGTAGCGAATAAGCAGTACTTTGAGGCTGAAGCTATTCAATATAAAAAACTACAAGATGAAGCAAAAAAGTATGTAGAGACTCATTTAAAGTAATTTTTGGGAAAACGTTTTGCTTGATAGGAATAGAATGATAAGGTTAGGTCTATTCAACATTTCGTTATGTAGAATAGGTACTAACCTTTTTCATTGCTTTAGAGCACCTAAAAGATAAGGAATGTCAGCCGTTTAGTATAATATTGTTCAATTAGCAAATGGTAAGAATAAAAGGAATAGGTTATGAAACCAATAAAGCCATTTGAACCAATATTAACAGAAGTAATTCCAAAAGGCGATCAGTGGATTGCTCAGGTAAAGTGGGATGGAACAAGAATCCTCACTTATTATGATGGGGATAGAACGCAATTATTTAATCGAAAGAAAAATGAAAAAACACAACAATATCCAGAGCTATTAAAACCAAGTTCATTTATCCAGGCAAAAAATTGCATTCTCGATGGGGAAGTAATTGCATTACAGGATGGAAAACCGTCGTTTTATGAAGTAATGAGGCGTGATAGGTTACGAAATCTCGAACGATTGAGTGAGTTGCAAGAAGAAGTTCCCATTACATATATGATTTTTGATATCCTCTTTTTGGATGGTAACTGGCTAGTAGACAAACCTTTACAGGAAAGACAGCAAATATTAAGTGAAAAAATTTCTGGAAATGAAGTTGTGCAACTTGTCGAAAGTTTTTCAGATACACAAGGTTTATTTGAGGTTTGTCAGCAGCATCAACTGGAAGGAATTGTATGTAAGGACCTTGAAAGTTCTTATACAATAAATGGAAAAGATGCTAGATGGCGTAAGAGAAAAAAAGAGCAGGATTTAATCGCTATAGTAGGTGGAGTTACGATAAAAAATAATATAGTCCATTCTCTTCATCTCGGATTATTTGATAAGGTGGGTAAGTTATTCTATATTGGAAGTGCTGGCTCAGGCAAGCTGTCAGCAAACGATTGGGTCACTATAACAAAAGTAATGGAGCCGATTATCATACAAGATTGTCCTTTTTTTAATCAATGCGATGTGAAAGGAGGAGTTTGGTTAAGACCAGCGCTCACTGTAAAAATTTCCTTTTTAGAATGGACAGAAGGAAAAACTTTGAGGCACCCTGTGATTGAATCATTTGTAACTGTCCCAATTGAAGAATGCAAATTAGAATAACAGTAAAGGGAGTTATCATGTTAATCGATACTCCCTTTACTGTTATATGGATTGCTTAATACTTCTAGTACTTGACGGAATGGTTGTTTTTCTTTTACTTCAAAATAATGAGCAAATGGGTTGATTCCTTTATGCAATCTTTGCAATACTACATTCATGGAAAAGTGACTAGGATGTAAATCATCTGTTAATTCATTCCATTCAAGTGGACATGCAACAAATCCGCCTTTATTACCGCGAATGGAATAGGGGGCAATAATTGTCTTGCCCTCGCTATGCTGGATATAGTCAATATATAATCTGTTTTTGCGGTTTTTTTTCAATCTTTCAATGGTGAAAAGTTCTGGATTCTCAACAATCATATAGTTAGCAATAAATTCTGTGAACAAACGTACTTCTTCGTAAGTGAATGTTTTTTCAGGAAGTGGTAAATACACTTGAATGCCTTTATTTCCTGATATTTTTAAAAAGGATAAAAGCTGCAAGCGATCAAGAATCTGTTGAAGAGCTTTTGCAGCTTGAATTGCCATATGAAAATGTTCAACAGACGGCGGATCAAGATCAAACACAATTTCAGATGGCATATAATCCGAATAGATGGTTTCAAATGGAATATGAAATTCAAACGCTAATTGATTTCCTAACCATAAAAGAGTTTCTAGGTTATTACAAACAATATATTGAATCCCTTCATGCATAGATGTTTCTACATAGGAAGGGGCATAATCTGGGCATTGTTTTTGATAGAAAGATTCTCCAAATAGACCATGGGGAAAACGGATCGTTGTTAGTAGGCGATTTTGTAAAAAAGGAAGAAAGTAGGGGCTGATTTCTTTTAAATACAAAATATAATCGAGTTTAGTAATGGACGTATCGGGAAAAAGAGGTTTATCAGGATGGGTAATAGTAGTACCATCTGTTTCCAGAATATTTTCTAACTTACAGTCTTGCCAGTTTTGATTATATAAAAACTTCTTAAAAATTGGATTAATTATCTTTTGTTGTTCGAAGGAGGAAAATTGTAATTCTACGCATATTCCTGGTTCCATATAATAAAAGTCGTCATCCTCTATTTTATAATGTTCTTGTATGATAGATATAAGAGCTGTTTTTTCTTCTTTTTTTAATCCCTTTTTAAAAGAGCCGACAGCGATAATGTCTTTA
>Ga0182739_1002244_pt1 | contig 18327 bp, 17 predicted proteins | sample eDN5th30CBELigBY_FD_128873 | JGI IMG/M metagenome (GOLD analysis project Ga0182739, IMG submission 128873) | Enriched backyard soil microbial communities from Emeryville, California, USA - eDNA 5th pass 30_C BE-Lig BY (version 2) (version 2) | ecosystem: Environmental > Terrestrial > Soil >...
GCGAGCCTGTGGGGGCGAAAGCGGTCACAGACAAAGCACCGCTTTGTCCCGCTGAAGCGCCTTGACCAGGATGGGGCAAGGCTGGTTTCTTAGCAAAGCCAGGAAGGCTTTACTTAGAAACGTAGGTGGCAGGACACGCGTCCTTGTTGAAAAAGTTGAGCAGCGCGAGAATCAAATATAATAACTATCCATGATAAAGTTTAACATGCTAAAATATGACCTCTTTATGATCGCATCAATGGTGAGAGTTGCATGGATACTATACAAATTCGTGGCGCACGTACGCATAATCTTAAAAATATAGACTTAGATCTACCTCGAGACAAATTGATTGTTATTACGGGTTTATCGGGATCGGGTAAATCCTCATTAGCCTTCGATACCTTGTATGCCGAAGGTCAGCGCCGTTATGTGGAATCATTATCGGCTTATGCCCGGCAGTTTTTGTCCATGATGGAAAAGCCCGAGGTGGATAGTATTGAAGGCTTATCTCCAGCCATCTCCATAGAGCAAAAATCCACTTCGCATAATCCTCGCTCAACCGTGGGGACTGTCACCGAGATTCACGATTATCTACGCTTATTATTTGCCAGAGTGGGTGAGCCTTGCTGTCCCGAACATGGTACGGTGTTACAGGCGCAAACTATAAGCCAAATGGTCGATACGGTACTTGCGTTGCCCGCCGATACCAAGGTGATGATTATGGCACCGGTGGTGCGTGGCCGTAAGGGAGAGCATATCCAGCTACTACAGGACTTGCGTCGTCAGGGTTATATCCGGGCCCGTATTAATGGTGAAGTTATGGAACTTGATCAAGCCCCTAAATTAGAGTTGCACAAAAAACATACCATTGAAGTGATCATTGATAGAATTAAAGTTCGCCCCGATTTACAGCAGCGCTTGGCCGAATCTTTTGAAACCGCTTTAGCCTTAGCCGAGGGTTTAGCCAGCATTACTCTTTTAGATGAGCCGATTGAACAAGAGCGGGTATTTTCGGCAAAATTTGCCTGTCCAGAATGTGGTTATAGTATTGCAGAGCTTGAGCCTAGACTGTTTTCGTTTAATAACCCGGCGGGTGCCTGCCCAAGTTGCGATGGTTTGGGGATTAAGCAGATCTTTGATCCAGAACGAATAGTAGCAGATGCCTCTTTAAGTATTGCAGCAGGCGCCATACGGGGTTGGGATAGACGCAGCACCTATTATTATCAAATGTTGTGTTCGGTCGCTAACCATTATGGTTTTTCCGTAGATAAGCCCTTCGCAGAATTAGCCGAGAAATACCAGCAGGCCGTTTTATTTGGCAGCGGTACCGATATTATTGCCTTTAAATATACCAGTGAACACGGTACCGAATTTAACAAAAAAAGGCCGTTTGAAGGCGTCGTTCCCCATTTGGAGCGCCGCTATAAGGAAACCGAATCGCAGGCCGTGCGAGAAGAGCTTACCAAATATTTAACTTTAAAGGCTTGTGATTCTTGCAAGGGAACGCGCTTACGCAGGGAAGCCTGCCATGTGTTTGTTAATAATAAAAACTTGCCTTCTATCAGCTCACTTTCCATTAAAGAGGCTTTACATTTTTTTAATCATCTAAATTTAAGTGGCTATAAAGCGGAGATAGCCGCCAAAATTCAAAAAGAGATAGCGGCAAGGCTTGGCTTTTTAGTGGATGTGGGGTTAGATTATTTAAGTCTGGATCGCAGTGCGGAAACCTTATCCGGTGGCGAGGCTCAAAGGATACGTTTGGCTAGTCAAATTGGAGCGGGTCTGGTTGGGGTGATGTATGTGTTAGATGAACCCTCCATCGGTTTACATCAGCGTGATAATGAGCGGCTGTTAAAAACCTTGAATCACCTGCGTAATTTGGGCAATACGGTCATCGTGGTAGAACACGATGAGGATGCCATTCGAAGTGCCGATTTTGTGGTGGACATAGGCCCCGGCGCTGGGGTGCATGGCGGTCAAATTGTAGCGCAAGGGACTCCAGCGCAGATCATGCAAGATCCCCGATCGCTGACGGGCCAATACCTGTCAGGCCAGCTTAAAATAGAAATTCCGGTACAACGTACTCCTATTGATAAGAAAAAATTACTAAAATTAACGGGTGCAACCGGCAATAATTTAAAACAGGTCGATGTGACCATTCCCCTAGGACTGATGACCTGTATCACGGGTGTTTCTGGTTCCGGCAAATCTACCTTAATTAACGATACCCTATTTCCGGTGGCCGCGCGGGCCTTAAATGGAGCCTCCCTGGTACAACCCGCGCCTTATAAAGCGGTACAGGGTTTAGATTTATTAGATAAGGTAATTGATATTGATCAAAGTCCCATTGGCCGTACGCCTCGGTCTAATCCAGCCACTTATACGGGCATCCTGACTCCCATCCGTGAATTATTTGCCGGTACACCGGAATCTCGGGCCCGTGGCTATCAATTAGGGCGCTTTAGCTTTAATGTTAAAGGCGGTCGCTGCGAGGCCTGTCAAGGGGATGGCGTCATTAAGGTAGAAATGCACTTTTTGCCTGATATTTATGTCAATTGTGATGTTTGTCAAGGCAAGCGCTATAATCGAGAAACCTTAGAGGTACGCTATAAAGGCAAAAATATCTATGAAGTGTTAGAAATGACGGTGGAGGAAGCTAGAGAATTTTTCGATGCTATTCCAAGCATTGCCCGTAAACTGCAAACTTTAATGGATGTGGGCCTTTCTTATATTCGCTTAGGTCAAAGTGCTACTACCTTATCGGGTGGAGAGGCGCAACGCATTAAACTATCTCGAGAATTATCCAAGCGTGATACCGGTAAAACTTTGTATATTTTAGATGAGCCGACCACGGGTTTACATTTTCACGATATTCAATTGCTGTTAACCGTGCTGCATAGATTACGTAATCATGGCAACACCATCGTGGTTATAGAGCATAATCTGGATGTGATTAAAACGGCCGATTGGCTGATTGATTTAGGGCCAGAAGGTGGTAGCGGTGGCGGTCAGATCATTGCGACGGGTACGCCCGAACAAGTGGCGGCAAATGAGGTTTCGCATACCGGGCGGTTTTTAAGGTCTATGTTAGTTCAGCAACCGACGGAGGCGATGCTGGCGTAATGATAATGCTTGGCAAACCAATAAGTTGCCAAGACTTGATTAACATGAAATAAGCGAAAATTAAGGTTGGTCAGCTGCGAATTCCGACTCCTTTTTTTAATAGATACCAGTTATAGAGAAATAACGCCCCAATAAAGCTCAAAATTATACTTAGGGCGTGACTTAAATTGATATCGGAAACGCCTAAAATGCTATAACGAAAGGTATCTACTATATACAAAATGGGGTTGGCTAAGGAAATTTTTTGCCAAAAAGGCGGCAGCATCGCTACCGAGTAAAAGACACCGCCTAAGTAGGTAAGGGGCGTTAGCACAAAGGTTGGAACAATAGCGATATCGTCAAATTTTTTAGCAAAAATAGCGTTGGTAAAGCCGGCTAAGGCAAATAGCACGGAGCAGAGCATTACTATCAGTAGTGTAAGAAGGGGATGTTGCACGTGTATATGAGTAAAGCAAAACGCTATGACAGCCACCACGAGTCCTACCGCAATGCCTCTGGCAATGCCGCCGGCCGTATAACCGAGCAAAATCATAAATTCGGGTATGGGCGCGACCAATACTTCTTCTATGCTTTTCTGGAACCGGTTGATAAAAAAGGAAGTCGATACATTGGCGTAAGCATTAGTAATGATGGTCATCATAATTAAACCGGGCGCAATGTATTGCATATAACTATAGCCATGAATAGTGCTGAGTTGTGAGCCAATAAACTGACCAAAAATAATAAAATACAGGCCGGTGGTAATCGCAGGAGGTAACAGGGTTTGTGGCCAAATCCGCATAAAACGCAGAATTTCTTTGCGTAACATGGTATAAAAAGCTACCCAATAACACTTGAGGTTCATGGTCTTTCATCCGTTGTTAATTGTATAAATAACTCTTCTAGCCTATTGGTTTTATTACGCATACTCTGTACCTGAATGTGTTGGCTAGATAATTCTTGAAATAAATCGTTTAAATTTTGTCCCTTGTGAATATCTACCGCCAGCGTATGTTCATCGAGTAAATGATGGTCAAAACCATTTATTTGTAAGGAATCTGATACTGCTTGCGAAACGTTCAAGATAAAGGTTTCGGTAGATAGTTTCCTAAGCAATTGTTTCATATCGGTATTTTCAATAATCTGACCATGATTAATAATAGCGATATGTTTACATAATTGCTCCGCTTCTTCTAGATAATGGGTGGTGAGAATAATAGTAACCCCTTGCTGGTTAAGCTCGGTTAGGAATTGCCACATGGTACGGCGAATCTCAATATCAACCCCAGCCGTGGGTTCATCTAGAATTAATAATTTAGGTTCATGCACTAAGGCTCGAGCTATCATTAAGCGGCGTTTCATGCCGCCGGATAAATAGCGTACCTGCTGTTTATGTTTATCCCAAAGCCCTAGTTTTTGCAGCAGCGCCTGACCACGTTTTAAGGCTAATTTACGGGGAATACCATAGTAACCCGCTTGATTCAGTAAAATTTCTAACGGAGTTTCAAAAATATTGAAGTTAAACTCTTGTGGAACCACGCCGATAGATGCTCTGGCCTTGGTGAAATCGCGTTCTAAATCATATCCCATGATGGTAATTTTACCGGCGGTTTTGGTAACCAGGGCGGTAATAATCCCTATGGTGGTGGATTTACCCGCCCCGTTAGGGCCTAGCAAGGCAAAAAAATCGCCTTGATTGACGGTTAGGTCAATACCTTTAAGTGCCTGGATACCATTAACATAAGTTTTGCGTAAATTTTCAATGCTAAGTGCGATCTTGGTCACGGTTATATCTCTATTTGCTAAACTAGCATGATGAATTTAGATAAGATACAAGAATCTAGCTAAAAAATCATTAAATTATCCCTTACAAGCTAAGCTGAAAAGAGAGTTTGCCCCGAATTAAAAACATAATGGCACCGTCACTGTTATTGTTAAACTGGTTTGCTATACTAAAGGCTAAGCTCAATTGCGAAGGAGAACTACCATACTTACTGTAAATGATATTATCAATAAAGAAGGCCAGATCGAAGAAATTTTAGCCCGGTATCGCATCCCTAAGCAGGACTGTAAATTCTTTGGCCAAATTATAGGTCAATTTTTTCCTGTGTCGGCCCATGCACATTTCTTGGTCAAACCTGCTAAAGATATAAATAGCCAAGAGTGGGGCAAGTTACAACAGGAAATCAAGGCGCTATTTAGTTCTTTTTACCTTGGGTTCTATACCGAAGAGACCTTGGATAATATGGTTAAATTTTATGGTTTAAATCCCGATTACGCTAAGCTAGCTAAGCAAAATGCCATTCCTTTAGATAATTTAGCGGCTGCATGTCAGACGATCGGCGAAAAAAGAGGTGGTTTGTTTGCTACCCAAGGCTCGGAACTTGCTCATACGCAAGAGTCAGCTACTGAAGCAAATAGCAGGACTCATTCATTCAGTCGCTAGATTTGCCATGGGTAATGAGTCAGCAAGACTAGCGGTCCTGATTAATGTTATGGAGTTAAAGCTACTCTGGTGATCAGTGTATGTCAAAGTGATGATTTTACCGACTACATGATAGAGCATTTACAGAATTATTTGAAGCCTTTAGCAAAATCAGTAATTCAGTCTAGGGCCTATTACCTAACTTTAAATATTGGCAGCGCGTTAAAATATCTGAATGTGAAGCATGGTGTTGTGAGTTGGCTAATGTTAAAGTAATGCACTTTAATATTAGCGATTTGTGAATTATGCAAGCTTTGAATTATCAAGAAAATAAGCATTTATTAATAGGCCCAGCCGGTAATTTAGAAATGGTATGTGAGATGGCACCAGAGGCCCAAACTAATCTGGCTGCCATCATCTGTCATCCCCATCCCTTGTTTGGCGGTACGCTGCATAATAAGGTAGTAACCACCTTGGCTAAGGCATATAAAGATTTAGGTTTTAAATATGTGGTCCGTTTTAACTTTCGCGGCGTTGGCCAAAGCGTAGGGGATTATGCCGAAGGGAAAGGCGAACAAGAGGATTTGCTGACCGTGGTTAACTGGATTAAACAATACACGGCTGATATATGGTTGGCGGGATTTTCTTTTGGTTCATATGTTGCAGCTGCCACGGCCGCCAGAGTCAATTGCCGTCATTTAACCTGTATAGCGCCGCCCGTAGTAAATTTTGATTTTACCCAACTTGCGCCTTTTAGTTGTCCTTGGCTAGTGGTGCAAGGAGAGCAGGATGAAGTTGTAGAGGCCAGCCAGGTTTTTCAATGGCTTGAAACTTTAGCGCATCGGCCAACCGTTATTCGTATGCCGCAGGCAAGCCATTTCTTTCATGGACAATTATTAGAACTGCGTACTCAATTAAGTCAAACGCTTAACCAGTACCTATGAATCCTTTTCAACAATATCAAGCCGATTTAGCCGCTGGTGTCATATACCCGGATCCCGAACAGCAAAGTGTTGTCATAGAGTTGCAGCGCATTTATGAGAATCTTGTGCAACGACCGGGCTCTTGGCGAGGCTTGGCCAACAGATTGCTCAATAAAAGGCGAACGCCGGTTAAAGGCTTATATTTATGGGGTAGCGTAGGCGTCGGTAAAACTTATTTGATGGATTTATTTTATAATAGTCTTCCTATTAAGCATAAGTTAAGGATGCATTTTCATCTTTTTATGGCAGAGGTGCATCAATTATTAACTCAATTACAAGGACAGCGCGATCCCTTGCAAAGGGTGGCTAGCTATTTTGCGACTAAGGCCAGGGTGCTTTGTTTCGATGAGTTTTTCGTGAATGATATTGGCGATGCCATGATTTTAGGTAATTTATTAACTGCTCTGTTTCAGCAAGGGGTATGCTTAGTGACTACTTCAAATGTGGTTCCTGCCGAACTTTATAAAAATGGCCTGCAAAGAAGTGCTTTTTTGCCCACCATCGCGTTGTTAGAAAAAAATACCCAAATTAAACACATTCAAACTCAACGGGATTATCGCTTGCGTAGCTTAACTCAAGCGGGAGTGTATTTTTTCCCTTTGAATTTGGAAGCGGAACAGCATTTAGCCAATTGGTTTTCATCCTATGTGGCTGATAAGCAGACGCTTACCCAGCAGCCGTTAACCCTATTAGGCCGAACTATAGCCGTAGTGCAAAGAGCCGAGGGAATAGTGTGGTTCAAATTTCAAGACCTTTGTAATATACCCCGTAGCCAAAATGATTATTTAGCAATAGCCGAGGATTATCCCATCATGATAGTCAGTGATATTCCTCAATTTACCGAGCAAGATGTCAATGCAATTACTTATTTAATAAATTTAGTTGATATTTGTTACGATTGGCAGGTAAAATTAGTCGTTTCTGCGGCTGTGCCTATTAAAGAATTATATCTGCATGGGCGTTTATTTTTTGAGTTTCAGCGAACCGTTAGCCGGTTACAAGAGATGCAATCAAAAGAATATCTCAGTAAGCCTCATAAAAAGCTTTTGTAAAAAATAAGTTTCTAGTATGCTATTTTGCAAAATATAATCTATAATTAGTTTTTTACTTGTATCAGGAGAGGTGGCTGAGCGGTTGAAAGCGGCGGTCTTGAAAACCGTTGAGGGGGTGACCCCTCCCAGGGTTCGAATCCCTGCCTCTCCGCCATATTAGTTAATGAGGTTTAACCTTGATAAAATTGTTGCTGGTGGATGATCATGAGCTAATTCGCAGTGGTGTTAAGAGCTTGCTTAAAGATGTTGCTGAAATCACAATTATTGGTGAGGCTTCATCCGGTGAGCAGGGTGTTAAAGTTGCCCGTGAATTAAAGCCGGATATTGTATTAATGGATGTGATGATGCCAGGCATAGGTGGGCTCGAAGCCACCCGTAAATTAAAACAAGTTGAACCCAATATTAAAATTATTGCCTTAACCGCTTGTGATGAAGACCCTTTTCCTTATCGGATGTTACAAGCAGGAGCGGAAGGATTTTTAACTAAAGATTCGGGACTTGATGAAATCAAATTAGCCATCAGCAAGGTTTATGCAGGGCAAAAATATATTAGCCCCGAAATTGCACAAGAGCTGGCATTGCGAAAATTATCGGATAAAGATAATACGCCATTTGATAAGTTATCCGACCGGGAAATGCAGGTCACTCTGATGATTATTCATGGCCAGTCCGTGCAAATAATCTCAGAAAAATTATGTTTAAGTCCAAAAACGGTTAATACTTATCGCTATCGTATTTTCGATAAGTTAAAAGTAAATAATGACGTTGAATTAACTCATCTTGCCATTCGTTATAATATCCTTGATAAAGATATTGGTGAGGTGAATTTGTAATTTTGTGTTTATGGAGCCTGATAATTGCTAGCAAGCATTTTGCTATATTCGCAATACTAAGCTTTAGGATACATTACTAAGTAGTTGAATTTTATGGCAGACGGATATAGCTCACAAGCACATTGGCGCGATTCGGCAAGGCCTGCAAAATTTTTTATTGTGGATTACCGGGCCGCCTTTCCCTTATTATTATTTATGTTGCATATTCGTTGGTGGAGTTTTATTTTAGCGGTGCTTGCCATTGCTTTTTTTACTCTGCTAGAGCGCTATGGTTTTACGGTCATTGTTTTTTTACGCTGGTTCCGCTCCTTATTGGCCGGTAAACGTAAATTTGCAAGGCCTTGGTGGAAATAGCCATGAGTTTACAGGACGATTTAGCCAAAATTGCTAAGGCTTTAAATGCTAGATTTACGCTGAACGATAGGCAGATAAGCTACGAGGAAGTGTTTTCTGAAACAGGATTGTTGCCTGCAATGGCGAGACGTGCCGATCAACTCAGTTCTTTGTGCTTAGGTTATGGCATTGGGGTTTCTTTTGATGAGGCAGAAAAGTCTCTGTTAGGGATTAAAGTAACCTTTGATGATGTGACCCCTAACGCAATTCGTTATTTATGCCTCACGGATGTGTTGTGTGAATTGATTCAATCGGGACCTACTCCACAGAGTACGCCTTTAGACGAATTGATGTACGATTAGAATTTTTTAGGGCTTTGATTAAATTTCAGCTATTCTTTAATAGAAAGAATAAAAAATTAAAAAGTTAATATTTCCTTAAGGTTTATTGGTTAAGCTTTAAGTAGAAGATGGATTTTTACCCGCCCAGGATGGCTACTTTATTATATTAAAAGACGGGCGAATTATGAGTTACGCAAGATTGTTTTCTAAAAAAAACGATACCACTATATTACCGGCTGGTAATGATAGGATAATTGAGCCTACCGTTAACGCTGCTGGGGCAGGTTTTTTTGCTAAGCCACATGACTTATCAGGCCATGAGAGTCTAGTCGCCGCGTTAAATCTATCAGATAAACATATGAAGACGGCAGCTAAATTAAAAACCTTTAATTCAGAAGGTGCTGGACAATTACTCGATGATTGGCAACAGATTCGCATGCGTATTTTAGCTATTCCAATGGAGATTGCGAAAGAACAATCCGTGGTTACAGAACAACCTACCTCACTTTTAGCTCCAAACCTAGTTAGTTGATAAATGGATAAAGACCTGGAAATAAAAAGGCGGCTTGTCGTTTTACTCGATGAGCTGCTAGAGAAGGATTATTGGCAGGACAGCCTTTTTTTGCAGGCAGCGGAGCAAGAAATCCGCGGCTTACGCGCCAAAATTGTAGCAGATTCCCAATTAATGACCCTACTAGGTGAATCCCAATTAGCCAAGCAGCCGGTTAAGCCAGTTTCTGCAAATTCGTTACAGGTTTATGTGGCCTTGTACCAATCCGATGGCAATAATTTTACCAAGTGGGCTCAAATGTTATCAGCCATTGGCGCTTTAAGTATCAGCCGCCCTATCTATAGATATGAGCGGGATATTAAGAGTTGTATGCGCGGCATGGAGAAAAAACTAAACCATGCTTATGCGGTAGTTTCGGTTAAGTCAGAAGATATTTTGTCTGATGCCGGTAACCCTCCTAAGGATCGCAATGGTTATGAATTGCTAATGATTAAAGAAAGAGCCATTCAAGCTAATAACATCATTAGTTTTGTACATTTAACCGGACGTTACACTTTTGAAAATGGCACTTTGATTCACAAAGAGAATGTAGATTTTAATGAATAGCTTGCAGGGTAGAACCTTAATGCTACCCGCTTAAGAAATGCTAATTAATTTTTCTCACGTTTTTAAAATTAGATGCTATACTTTAAACTGCATTTTTCAGAAAGATATGATGAGTTATGCCTCCAGCACCCCAAGATCAACAGCAAAATGAACAATCTCTTTCTCCTTTATGGATAGCCTTGGGCATATTCGTTGCTTTGCTCATTATTTGGCAAGTGGGGCACGTCTATATCTCGATGTTGGTAATAAAGATTAAGTTATTTGAGACGCAACTCATTAGCCTTTTTACCAATAATTTAAAGACTCAATTACACTGGTTGAAAACAGTTAATCCCGCAGATTTAAAACCTAACGATTTGCTTGAGTTAGCTAATATAACGGGCGAGTATTTACGTTATCCGGTGATGATTTTTCTGATCATTTTAAGCGTACTGCTATTTTTTGGGAATAGTGTTGGCAATTATCGGCGTATGTATAGTATGCAAACTCTGCTAGAAGAAGAAAAACATAACTGGCCGCAAATTATGCCCGTAGTCAATCTTAATTTGATCAATCAAGATATAGAAAAAGGTCCTTGGGCGATGTCAATGACGGCCACTAATTTTGCCAAACATCATCAGTTGTTAATAGAAGAGCCAGAGTTGCTTAATTCTGAGACTATCAATTATAAACGTAAATTACGGTATATGTTATTAAAAGACGAGGCTACCCGTGTCTTTTCATTGCAAATGGGTAAATATTGGACCAATGCCGATGATTTAAATATTTATACCAAGGCGCTATTTGCAATTTTTGCAGCCAAGGCTAATCATGACCGCAATGCTGCTACGGATTTACTAAATCAAATTGCCGCTTCGGCATTGTTAGGCAAGCTAGACTTTACCGGTGTGCAAGAATTATTAGATAAATATAAAAACAGTAAGCTAGTCCAGAAGATAGTTAGTAAACATGCTTATGTATTAACGGTTCTAGCCTCCTTATTAGAATTAGCAAGAAGAGATGGGGTTTTAGCGACCGCTGAGTTTCTTTGGTTAAAGCCTGTAGATAGAAAATTATGGTATATGTTAAATAATATAGGCAGGCAAACGGCCTTTGTTGAAGTGGCCGGGCCTTTCTCACACTGGTTAGCGGAGCGGGCTATAGGCCATAAATTATTGATGCCAATGGTTGAACCCGCGGTTAATGGCTTAGAGGCAGCTCTTAAAGAGTTTGCCTTTAACCTAGACGATGAGGGTCATTAATGCAACGGGGTTTAGAACAGCAACACGAACTCGATCCCAGACTACTGTTACGCGATACCCGTACCATTGGTCAGCGAATCGTTGATTTTTTTAAAAAGCCAGTTTATGTAGGTATCATGTTAGTCACTTTTTCCGCGCTTTGTTTTATTATGCCGGGACTTGCCGACATACTGGCCGTGATTGGTTTAAGCTGTTTCTTTTTTAGTTATGTGCAACGATTAACCCTACCTTTTCGTATGCCTAGGCGCTCGGGATTGTTAGATTATAACGATCCATTGCCAGGTTCTAGAAAACCCCGCTCCGCAAGAGGGATCTGCTTTTTTGGTAATTCTATTGCCACGGGTGAAGAACTCTGGTTTAACAATGATGATATGCGTACACACGTATTGATTTTTGGTTCTACCGGTAGTGGTAAAACGGAAGCGTTGATTTCATTAGCCTATAACGCCTTGTTGCAAAGCAGCGGCTTTATTTACGTCGATGGGAAAGGGGATAACACCCTGTATGCTAAAGTCTTCTCTATGGTCAGGCGCATGGGTAGGGAAGATGATTTATTGCTGATTAACTTCATGACAGGCGCACGGGACATCATTGGCCCCCAGGAAAGACGCTTATCTAATACCATGAATCCCTTTGCCATTGGCTCTTCCGGCATGTTATCGCAGCTGGTCGTCAGTTTAATGGACTCCTCAAGTAACTCCTCCGACGGTGATATGTGGAAAGGCCGAGCCATCTCTTTCGTAGAGGCTTTGATGCGGATGTTGGTTTATGCTAGAGATCAGGGCTGGATCTTATTAGATGCTAATACCATTCGTAATTATTTCCATTTAGATAGGCTTGAGGCCATGGTCATGGATAAGTCCTTTATCCGAGATGATCAAGAACCCGTTAGCTTGGAAAACATACCAGCGGTTGTAATGGAACCTATTAAAAACTATTTGCTTAATTTACCCGGTTATAATAAAGAGAAAAAAGGTAAGCAGGTTTCGCAGGTGTTCGAGCAACATGGTTTTATTACCATGCAGTTAACTCGGGTATTTTCCTCGTTAGCCGATACCTATGGTCATATTATTAGAACTAATTTAGCCGAGGTTGATTTTAAAGATATCGTACTGAACCGTCGTATTTTGGTGGTATTACTGCCCGCTCTGGAAAAATCACCCGAAGAACTGGCAGCCTTAGGTAAAATCATTGTAGCCTCGCTTAAAGCGATGATGGCCTCGGGTTTAGGTGAGGACGTAGAAGGAAGTTATCACGATGTGATTGAACGCAAGCCGACTAATTCGGCTACGCCTTTTTTATGTATTTTGGATGAATATGGTTATTATGCCGTGCCAGGTTTTGCCGTGGTGCCTGCTCAGGCCCGTTCACTGGGATTTTCTGCCATTTTCGCCGGACAGGATTTACCGGCTTTCCAAAAAGCCTCCAAAGAAGAAGCGGCTTCCATAGGCGCTAATACTAACATTAAAATTTGTATGAAATTAGAAGATCCCATTGAAACTTGGGAGTTTTTCTCCAAAACGGCGGGTGAAGCCTATGTAACTAAAGTGGATGCGTTTCAAACGCGTCCCCAAAGCGTGGTCAATAATTATATGGATACCCGCAGTGCATCCAGCGAACGGCGGGCTCGTATTGATTTATTAGATTTAAAAGATCAGCGGGAAGGGGAAGCGCATATTTTCTTTAAATCCAAAATAGTGCGTGCCCGCATGTTTTATGCCAATCCTAAACCCGTAAAAGCACTGCGAATTAATCATTTCTTAAAAGTTGAAAAGCCCGATGAGAAAGTATTAGTGGCCTTTGAAAAGCAACTGCAACAGTTTAGTAAGGCTGTAGAAACGGAGAGCTATCTATTAGAAACCGTAGAAAATACCAATGAAGAAATCCAATTTATTCAGGAAAAACTTAAAACGCATGCAGAACAGGAACCCATTGAACGGGGGGTATCGGTATTACTGGATTATTATCAATCGCTAACGGCTTCAGATAGCAACGACGAAGAAGTTATAGAAGAGAGCGTGTTACCGGAAGATGAATTAGATATTTTTACCAAGATACGTTTGAACGAAAATAACCGGGATTTAATTTTAACGGATAATTTGGTAAGTTTTGGTGAGCCCTTATTAATTTCTCAGGCCTTGCGCGAACAGATAGGTGTTATAGAGCGTTTAACCGGTAAGGAAGCTCGTTATGCTAATAACATTGCTGCCGAAATTATTAAAGATATGCAGCAAGCCACGCATTATCCTCCCGAGATTTATGAACAGGCCAGCGCCGAAGATATTGCGGAAGTGGTACACGATGTGATAAATAAAATTGAGCAGCAACGTCATCAGCTGGAAAACCCGGATAGTATTTTCGATAATGACGATGATGATTAGGAATTTTTTGCAGCTGAGTTAAGTTTGCCCATTAGATTTCCCCTTAATACCAACTTCGTTGAAAAATCTGCCCTAGCCAAGGTAAGAGCGGGTAGATTGTTTAACGGAATTGGTATAAGTTATAAACACAAGTTTTGTATTCGATGTGAAACCTTTGAGTTAAGGCTTGTAATAAAAGAGGTGGTAAAAGATTTTTTCAAGCATTCACTGGATTGAACCGACGTAATAATTCATTAGGGTCCGTATTTTTAGTAGGGGTTGTAAAAGCCCTATCGATTTCTTAACAATTAATGGGTAAAATGCAAACAAAATTGGCAACTAGGATACCAGAATGATTGGAATAAAAGTGTGTGTCAGAGTCATGTTGCTTATCTCAAGTGTAAGTTTAGCCGCCTGTTCGACTCAAAATAACGCTACACTAAATCCCAGCAGTCGCGGTGCATTAGCCGGAGCCACGGTGGGAGCCGTCGTTGGTGCTGTTACAATTCAAGCAGGTGCCCCCTTAGGAGCTGCAGTGGGTGGCATTGCCGGCGGACTATTAGCTAATTATACCGCCAAGCAGAAGACGTTATTGCAAAGATTGCAGGAGAAGCACATCAAGGTACTAGAGGTGGGAGAGCAAGTAAGCTTAATTTTACCCGCCGATGAGTTTTTTCAGCCTTGCTCACCGGCTATTAAAGTGAACGTTTACTCGACCCTGAATGATATTGCAAGCTTAATACGTACTTATCCAAAGACCAGTGTGGTCATTACAGGTTATACAGATAACCTTGGCAGTTCACAACGGAATATGGCATTATCTACACAGCGTGCGCGAGCAACTGCGGACTATTTATGGTCACAGGATATTGATACCCGGTTACTTTATACAGAAGGCAAGGGAAGTGATGAGCCACTGGCTGATAATAAGTTTTTAAAGGGCCGGCAATGGAATCGTCGGATAGAAATTACCTTTCAACGTTTGCCAAGGTAGTAATTTATGTATAATCGAGCGCTAGCAAATTATAGAAACATACTCATTTTTTATAGACATAATTATAAAGTGGTCATTACCATTATGTATGTTTTATTATTTATCGCTATCGCCGAGCTAGGTGTAATTGGTTATTTTGTTTTTATAAAGCCGCCGCCACAGTATTATGCTGTACATAACGATGGCAGCTTATCTGCAATTAAGCCATTGACACAACCTAATTTTGATTCGGGCGCTTTATCGCAATGGGAGAAGTAAATGGCTGACGATGCTCTGGTATCGGTAAAATTACGTAATGATTTTTATCGGGATAATTACCGGCGAATTGTGATCGCCATATTTTTATTATTATTTATTATTTTTGCTCAAACAGGCGTTATTTATTATTTATTGACCCACCGTCCCTTACCGGTTTATTTTGCAACCACTAATAATGGGCGGGTGATGCGAATTTTACCCATAGTTCCGCTGGATGAACCTAATATGCCAAACTCCGCCTTATTACAATGGGCTACCGACGCGGCTTCAGCGGCTTTTACCTATGACTTCGTAAATTATAGAGCGCAATTACAAAAAGCCTCAGAATATTTTACTACCGATGGTTGGAATTCCTTTTTAAGTGAACTGCAAAGCACGCGCAATTTATTAGCAGTACAAGCTAAAAAATTGGTTATTAACGCGGTGGTAACCCGAGCGCCGGTTATTTTAGAAGAGAGAATTATTAATGGCCGTTATGCGTGGCGGATTCAGATGCCTATGGTTATTACCTATCAAAGTGCTAATGAATCGGTAACTAGCAGTACTACCGTCACTTTAACCGTCACCCGAGTTAGTACGGTAACCTCACCGCGGGGTATAGGTATCGCGCAATTCATTGTGGGCGAGCAAAGCAGTTATTTACCTCGTTAATTTGATAGCAATTAGTAAGGAATATAATGAGACGCATATATTTAGCAGCAAGTTCTTACATAGCGATTGTAAATCTAGGGTTTAGCTTGCTGTTGCCAGGATTGAGCTTGGCCGAAGATAATAATATGGGTAATACCAATACCTTGCAACAGCAGCTTCAATTTATGGAACAAATGCGGGCTCAACAATCTGCCGTGGCTCAACCCATGATTCAACCCAACTCAGCTCTACCTGCGCCAGTAACACCGCAGCCAGTGCCTGTACAAGCAGCGCCTACCCAGGCTAATGTGAGTCAAACTGCGCCCATTGCGACTCAGCAAATGGTGCAAGCTTCGCCTTCGGATATTGACCAAGGAGCCTTCCAAGGATTAACCAAGCAGTTGTTGCCTTTATCGCCTGCCCAGATCCATAAATTAAGGCAGTTGTATGATCAGGCCCAATATGCGGCAGCGGCCGATCCTAGTGTTCCACCTCAACCTACCGCCACCTCTAGATATGTGAGTTTAGCGCCGGGGGCGACTCCTCCCGTCATTCGTTTGGGAGCCGGGTTTGTCACTTCAATGGTATTTTTAGATTCATCGGGCGCTCCGTGGCCTATTGAGTCCTATGATCTGGGTAACCCAACTGCTTTTGATATTCAATGGAATAAGAAAGATAATATTTTAATGGTACAGGCTAAATCTTACTATACCTATGGTAATTTGGCCGTGCGCTTGAGAGGTAAAGAAGCTAATACCCCGGTCATGATCACTTTAATTCCAGGACAGCAGGCCATTGATTACCGGGTTGACCTACGTATTCAAGGTTTGGGACCTAATGCCTCAGCACCCATCAGCGAAGGGCTGCCAGGACAGCCTAACCCCGAACTGTTGAATGTCTTAGATGGTGTACCACCCGCGGGAAGCCTGCGCTTAAATGTGTCTGGCGGAGATGCCGAAGCCTGGTTAAAAGGTGATAAGTTATTTATTCGAACCCGCTTAACTATTTTGTCTCCTAGTTGGATTGCCAATATGGCCAGTGCAGACGGTACCAAAGCTTATGAAATGCAAAAAACACCGCTAATACTGGTTTCAAACCAAGGTAAAGTAATGCAGTTAAAGATTGAAGGATTTTAGTTATATGGCTAGCCGATTTAAAAATATTGCCAAATTACTGGGTGATTTGAAATCAAGAACGATTATCATTGTGACTGCCATGATCATTATTTTTGCAGTGGTCATAGGTTTTTTAAATTATAAGCGAGAGTTGGTTGGCCCTACTGCAAGCTCACAAGTGGAAACGGTACCCTCATCCTTAAAGGCTATTCCAGGCCAGCAGAATCAGAATATTGAGTATGCGAAGCTGCAAGAAAAAGAAAACTTGGAAAAAGTTGAGCGGGCTTTTCAGCGAGGAACCAGCGCTATTCCAACTATTATACAGACCACGGCGAATAAGCCATTAGACCAAGAGTCTTCTCAGGAACCAGAAAATGTTCATGCGCTGGCCCTAGTGTCGGTAAAGCAGGGTAATTGTAGTCGCGAGTCTTTACAAAATGCTAAACGGGCAGGCGTCACAGCCAGCGAATTGCAACAGTTAGGCTGCACGGCCGATCAATTGAGAATGGCAGGCTACTCCGCCTCAGATCTATTAAAAGCGGGATTTAGTTTAGATGACCTAAAGGGTTTAGGATATGGTTTAGATGCTTTGCGTAATGCGGGAGTTTGCTCTTGCGATCTTAAACACGCCGGTTATACAGCCGTACAATTAAAACAAGCAGGTTTTTCTGCCGCCGACTTAAAATGTGCTTGTTTTACCGATGACGAATTAGCGCAAGCAGGCTTTCCCTCTGGTGCCAACCTAAGAGCTATGTTTGCCGAAGGTTGCGATCCCGATAATTTAGCAAAGGCGCGTGCCCAAGGAGCCTCTCCCGTTGAATTAAGGCGCATGGGATGCAGTGCAATACAGCTTCAACAATTGGGTTTAACAGCTAGTGAGCTAAAATTGGCAGGTTATGCTCCCGAAGAATTAAAAGCCGCTGGTTTTACCGCGGGAGAGTTATTATCAGCGGGCTACACGCCTCAGCAGCTAAAGCAAGCCGGATACAGCGTCCAAGATTTGCGTAATGCGGGAGTAAGCGCCAAGGAATTAAAAGGCCTGGGTTACTCAGCTCAACAATTAAAAGAAGCCAATTATACGCCAGGCGAATTAAGGCGTGCCGGTTATTCTTCGGAAGAATTAAAAGCCGCCGATATGTCTATCAAACCCGAAGCAAAACTAGTGGATTGTTCTGTTGCTAGTTTAACAAAAGCAAGGCAAGCCGGTGTTAGTGCTACAGAAATTCGCGAAAATTCGGGGTGTGATGCAAACGTATTAAAGCAAGCAGGTTATTCGCTGCCAGCACTAAAAGCCGCTGGTTTTACCGCTGGAGAATTAAGAAAAGCGGGTTTTACGGCTAACGAATTGAAGCGGGCTGACTTTTCCGCACTAGATTTAAAAAATGCCGGGTATTCGCCAGAGGAATTAAGGCGGGTGGGTTTTTCAGCGCAGGAACTTAAACAAGCAGGATTTAGTGCGGGTGCGCTTAAAAATGCCGGGTTTAGCGCGGCCGAGTTAAATGAAGCGGGTTTTAACCCCGGGGAGCTAAAACGCGCGGGATTTACTTCCGAACAGTTAAAA
>Ga0182739_1002245_pt1 | contig 18321 bp, 15 predicted proteins | sample eDN5th30CBELigBY_FD_128873 | JGI IMG/M metagenome (GOLD analysis project Ga0182739, IMG submission 128873) | Enriched backyard soil microbial communities from Emeryville, California, USA - eDNA 5th pass 30_C BE-Lig BY (version 2) (version 2) | ecosystem: Environmental > Terrestrial > Soil >...
CTTCCTCGTCGTCGCGTCGATCCTGCAGCTCACCCTCGGGCTGCGGCCGCTGGCGGCGCTGAACGAAGGGATCGTGCGCATCCGCGAGCGGCGTGCCAGCCAGTTGACCGGCCCCTATCCTAGCGAATTCCAGAGCACCGTGGCGGCAGTCAATGCGCTTCTGGATACGCAGGAAGCGATGATGGGCAAGGCGAGGAAGCGCGCGGCCGACCTCGCCCACGGCCTGCGCACGCCGCTGACTGTGCTCTCGAACGACGCCGTGACCCTGCGCGACAAGGGAAATACCGCCATGGCGGACGAACTGGAGCATCTGGCATCCGTCATGCGCAACCACGTGGAACGCGAGCTGGCGCTCGCCCGCATCACCGCCAGCGCGCAACTGCGCCGCTCGGATGCCGACGTCGCCATGATCGTCGGCGAGCTCGTGCGCATCCTCAAGCGCTCCCCATCCGGCGAGCGGCTGCGGTTCGAGATCGACGGCCCAAGCACCGAGACCGTGGCCATGGACCCAGCCGACTTTCGCGAGCTCATCGGCAACCTGCTCGAAAATGCCGTCAAATGGGCAAAGGCCGAGATCCACGTCCGCTGGTGGCGCGATGAAACCAGCTTGCATCTCACAATCTCGGACGATGGCCCAGGCGTGCCGGAGCAGGAACTCGACAATCTCACCCGCCGAGGCTGGCGTCTCGACACGGCATCACCCGGCTCGGGTTTCGGTCTCTCCATCGTCCGCGAAATCGTCGATGCCTATCGCATAGGCTTTGCGTTGCGGAACCGGGAAACCGACAACGGGCTGCAAGCTGATCTTCAGTTTAACCACGCATAGTCCAAACACGATGACGGTCTCGCTCTCACCTGTGCTCGAACCGTATGGTGCTCTTGCGCATCAGCCCCTTTAACTCCTGTGGCGGACTAGTACGCTTGGTCTAGATTCGCTGCCTGACCAGCATCTGCCAGACCCTGCGCCGCGAACAACAAGAGTGCAGCTCCTGTTGCAGGGATCCTCAGCAGCCAAGCAGTCGCACCGCCAAAAACTCGACGGCAACCTGCCTTCGCCTGAACATATCATTCCGGTTTTAGGACGGCTTAGCCCCGAGCGACCGACACTTCTCGGATACATAAATGGGTCTCTGACCCCATCGACTTTCGAGCGTTGGCGTTGCATCTTGCCCCGCAGGAATGAGGCGTGGGCTCGTTCCCTCACCGCATCCATAGCAATGTAAAATCGAAATGCTCATCCAAGAAGGTGACAAGAGGACACCAGCAACCGACCTGATGCTGGCCTCAATTCTGGCGTTCGTCGCAGGCGGCGTGAACAGTGCTGGTTACTTTGGCTACCGCTACTTCTCGGCCAACATGACCGGCAATGTCTCGATGGCCTCCGATCTCTTTGCGGTCTCGCAATCCGACTTGGCGCTCGGTTTCCTGACAATCGTAGCGATGTTCATCTTTGGCGCTTTCATTGCCTCGATTCTTATCGAGTTTGGCAAACGACAGCAGCGCAGCAACATCTACGCCCTTACATTGATTATCGAGGCCGCTTTTCTTATCTTTGTGGGGCTTGTCATCAGCCTGAGCACGCGGCCACCACATGGCGTGCTAGTAGTAGGCCTGTTAAGCTTAACCATGGGATTACAAAATGCGGCGTCAACCCGGATTTCCGGTAGTCGTGTGCGAACAACCCACGTCTCGGGCATCGCTACCGACATCGGCGTTGGCATCGCCATGCTCTTAGGAGGCAACTCGAGCACTGAGAAGCTAGCAATTGTACTGCGCTTGAAGCTCCACTTCGCCACGATTGTCTTCTTCGCACTCGGTGGCGTACTTGGAGTCCTGGGGTGCCAGCACCTGGGAGGATTGTCCTTCTGTGCTTTGGCAATGCCTCTAATATTGCTGAGCCTCAGATATCTCCGATAATGTCTAGTATCGTTCGCAAGGGCCTTCACTTCAACTTCGATGGTCACTCATCGCGTTCCCTCACGCCAGCATCACAGCCGCAACCCCGCCGCCTTCCTTGTTCACGGCACGGCAGACGGCCATTCAGAACCATGTAAGCGACAAGGCCGATCATCAGCCCCCAGAACGCACCGCCGATGCCGAGCAGTTTGATGTTGGCAGCGGACGCCAGGAAGGTGATGAGTGCAGCTTCACGCGATGTCGGATCGGCCATCGCTCCGGCGAGACTGCTGCCAATGGTGCCGAGCAGCGCCAGACCGGCAAGCGTCGTGATGAAGGTTGCCGGGAAGGCCATGAAGACGGCGGCGAGCGTGACGCCGAACACCCCGACCAGCACATAGAAGCAGCCCGCCGCGATGCCGGCGATCCAGCGCTTGCGCGGGTCTTCATGGGCTTCCCTGCCAGTGGCGATTGCCGCCGTGATGGCCGCGATGTTGAAGGCATGGGAGCCGAACGGGGCCATGATGAGAGAACCGAGGCCCGTCACGGTGACGATGGGATTAGCACTCGTCTTGAAACCATCATTCCGCAGCACCAGCATTCCCGGCATGTATTGGCCGGTCAGCGTGATGAGAAATAGGGGCAGCGCGACGGATAGAAGTGCATTCAGCGAAAACTCCGGCATGGTGAAGACGGGCGCGGCAAACTCCGGTTTCAACCCCGACAGATCGACCCGGCCCTGTGTCAGCAGGAAGACCAGTCCGAGGGCGAGGATGCCGACCACGGCATAGCGGGCGGAGAAGCGCTTCAACACGACATAGGCGACGATCAGGAGGCCGACCAGCGGCGGATCGACGCTTGCGCCACCGAATGCGCCCATGCCGAATTGCAACAGAATGCCCGCAAGCAGACCAGAGGCGATGCCCGGCGGAATCAGCCAGATCACCTTCTCGAAATAGCCCGACAGTCCAAGCGCGACGAAGGCCACCGCCGAGATCATGTAAGCGCCGACCGCCTCTGAATAGGGCGTCGTTGCCAATGCCGTGACGAGGAACGCCGCCGCTGGCGTGGACCAGGCGGTGATGATTGGTTCGCGAAACCTCCAGCTCAGGAACAGTCCGGTCAACCCGACGCCAATCGAAACCGACCACACCCAGGAGGCCGTCAATTCCGGGCTAAGCCCCGCGACCTTTGCGGCCTGAAAGACCAGAATGAAGGTGCCGCCATAATTGACGATAACGGAGATCAATCCCGCCACGATGGGATAGGTCAGATCGTTGAGACGAATGGGTGATGAGCTGGAAGGCATGGTCGTGACGAAACTCCTGAAGGCTTTGGGATCGCGGAGGCGACGAATTGCCTTGACAAGTAGCCGATCAATGGCCTGATTTGCCCATCCATTTTCCCAGAGAGATTCGGACCATTTGTTCAAGCACTCCCAACTCGAATCCGTGAAGGCATGGCTTGCCCATCCCGCCCATGCGGCGATGCCGCTTCATGCGCGGATTCAGCGGGCGATCCGGCAACTGATCGTCGATGGCGCACTGGGGCCGGGCAAGCCGCTGCCGGCGTCGCGTGCGCTCGCAAAATCGTTGGGGGTGTCACGCGACACGATTGAAACGGCTTACGCGCAGCTTCATGCTGAGGGGTTCATCGACCGCCGTGTCGGCAGCGGCAGTTTCGTAGCCGAGATCACAGAGTTCACGCCCGGCCGCCGTCTTTCCCAGCGTGACGCGCTCGCGCGCAACCAGGCCCCGAACCTCAGCAAGCGCGGCAACGGCATGTTCCGCAGCGGCGGGGTGCGCGAGATGTTGATCCCGCGCCCCTTTGCGCATGGCGTGCCGGAAACCCGGACATTTCCGCTTCCGCTCTGGGAGAGGCTCGAACGGCAGGTGCGCAAGGAGGTCGGCGCGCAGGCCCTCCATCACGGCGATCCGCAGGGAACCGAGCCGCTGCGCCGCACCATCGCCGACTATGTGAACCTTGAGCGCGGTGCGCGCGCCACCGCCGACCGCGTATTGGTGCTGACCAGTTCGCAACAGGCCATGTCGCTCTGCGCCAATATGCTGCTCGATCCCGGTGATCGGAGCTTCATCGAAGACCCGGCCTATTACGGCGCGCGCAAAGCCTTCGATGCGGCAGGATTGGAGTGTGTTCCGATCCACGTTGACCGGCAGGGCATCGTGGTCGAGCAGATCAGGGCCGAACCACGAAAGGCAAAGGCCGTCTTCCTCACGCCTTCGCATCAGTTCCCAACCGGCGCGACGCTGGCGCTTGATCGTCGGCTCGCCCTGATCGAATGGGCCGCCCGGCACCAGGCATGGATTATCGAAGACGATTACGACAGCGAGTTTCATTATGCGGGCAAGCCGACGGCTTGCGTGCAGGGTCTCGATCCGCATGATCGCACCATCTATATCGGCACCTTCACCAAGTCGCTCTTTCCAGGCTTGCGGATCGGCTATGTCGTGCTGCCGCCGCAACTGGTGAAGCCGATGACGGTGGCGCGCACGCTTCTGGACGGTCACACGGCTCCCATGGCGCAACTGACGTTGGCCCGCTTTATGGAAGGCGGGCATTTCGGCGCATATGTCCGCACCATGCGCGGCATCTATGCCGAGCGGCTCGACGTGCTCGTTGGACTGGTCAACAAACACCTGTCGGATTTTGTCGAACCGCGCGTTCCCATCGGCGGGCTACAAATGCCCTGCTTGCTGACAGGCGATCTATCCGAGCGCGCAGCCATCGACGCGGCGCGACGTGTCGGGATCGAACTTCTCGGGCTGTCGGCGCTGCACGCATCCGGCGAAGCCAGGGCCGGTTTCCTGATGGGCTTTGCCGCCTATACGCCGGCCGAGATCGAGGTTGCGGTCAAGAAGCTGGCAAACGCGCTCCGGGTGATATCGAAATCATAGATCGGCCGTTTCCGTCTCAAATCGAATGGTCTGATCAACTCGCGGCAAGCGGAGGGGAACAGCAGACCACGCCCATGATAGGTGCTGGTGAAACACCGCCGCGCGAGGCAGCCCGGCGGCGAACCAGTCATCAGCACCTTGAAGGAGATCAGCAATGCAAACATCGGCCGCGCCGCACGCAGTCCAGAATGTCAAAAAAGCAGGTGTGAGCGCAGCCGGGTTGTCTGTCGCCGATAATGCCGTTGCCACCGCAATCGCCAGCGAAACGATCCGGCAGCGCGAATCCATCGAACTGATCGCCTCGGAGAATTTCGTGAGCCAGGCCGTGCTCGATGCGCAAGGATCGGTGCTCACCAACAAATATGCCGAAGGCTATCCGCATCGCCGCTATTATGGCGGCTGCGCGAATGTCGATGTCGTCGAGGATCTGGCGATTGAGCGGCTGAACAGGCTGTTCGGCAGCACCTACGCCAATGTGCAGCCGCATTCGGGCAGCCAGGCCAACCAGTCGGTTTTCCTCGCGCTGCTCAACCCTGGCGATACGATCCTCGGACTCGACCTCAAGGCGGGCGGGCATCTCACTCATGGAGCTGCGGTCAACATGTCGGGCCGTTGGTTCAACGTCGTCAGCTATGGCGTGGACCCGGAAACCCATCTCATCGACATGGATCAGGTGGCCGCGCTTGCCCGTCAGCACCGGCCCAGGCTGATGATTGCCGGCGGTTCGGCCTATCCGCGCGTCATGGACTTCGCGCACTTCCGACAGATCGCCGATGACGTTGGCGCGACCCTGCTGGTCGATATGGCGCACTTCGCCGGCCTCGTGGCCGGTGGCGTCTATCCGTCGCCCGTTCCCTTCGCCGATGTCATCACCTCGACCACGCACAAGACCTTGCGAGGACCACGCGGTGGGGTCGTCCTGACCAATGACGCGGAGATCGCGAAGAAGATCAATTCGGCAGTCTTTCCCGGTCTGCAAGGTGGTCCGCTCATGCACGTCATCGCCGCGAAGGCCGTGGCATTCGGCGAGGCGCTGGAACCATCGTTCCAAACTTATGCGCGGGCGGTGGTCGAGAATTGTCAGGCGTTGGCGCAGGCTCTTGCCGATGGCGGCTTGAAGATCACCTCCGGCGGCACGGATTGCCATCTGGCCGTGGTCGATCTGCGTCCCATCGGCGTAACCGGCAATATCGCCGAAAAGGCGCTGGAATCAGTCGGCATCACGCTGAACAAGAATGCTATACCGAGCGACCCGGAAAAGCCGATGGTCACATCCGGCATCCGTGTCGGCAGCGCCGCCGGGACATCGCGCGGCTTTGGTGTCGATGAATATCGCCAGATTGCCGCGTTCATGCTCGACACTCTCGAAGCTGTCCGTAGCGGAACGCTCGATGCGCGCCGGCCGGACATCAAGGGCCGGATACGCCAGCTCGTCGCGCGTTTCCCGTTGCCCTATTGATTCGGGGCGAGATCGGCATGAACACACGATCTAAGATCGAGCTTTCGCCAGAGGACATCGCTCGCTTCGGCAACGATCCCACGACGACATTCGCGGCGAACCTGAAAGCCGTGCAGGCGCGTATCGCAACTGCCTGCCATCGTAGCGGACGGCCCCCTGACGACGTGCGCCTTCTTCCTGTTACCAAGACAGTCCCGGCTCACATCTTGCGGCTCGCCCATGCTACCGGAATTTCGGACTTTGGGGAAAACAAGCTCCAGGAGGCTCGTGACAAGCAGGCAACCTTGAGCGATTTGCCAATCCGCTGGAGCATCATAGGCCATCTCCAGACCAACAAGGTGAAATATCTAGTCCGGCTGGCGACAGAGTTTCACGCGCTGGACAGCTTCCGCCTGGCAGAGGAACTGAACCGCCGGCTCGATGCCCTAGATCGCGATCTCGACGTGTTCGTGCAGGTGAACACCTCCGGCGAGGAAAGCAAATATGGCCTGCATCCCGCCGATCTCATGCCGTTCGTCGCGCGCTTATCCGAATACCCCCGGCTCAAGCCGCGTGGTCTGATGACGCTGGCGATCTTTAGCGCCGATCATGAGCGGGTGCGCACCTGCTTTCGCCTGCTCCGCGGTTTGCGGGATCGCGCCGTGACAGCCCATGCCAGCCTGACACAGCTTTCCATGGGCATGTCGGGGGATTTCGAGATGGCCATTGAAGAAGGCGCGGATGTCGTTCGGGTCGGCCAAGCGATATTCGGTCCACGTCCAACCACCAATGCCTTCTATTGGCCCGGCATAATTCCGTCCTCCACCAATCAGGATGTCGAAGACTCGTCATGACGGCGTGCGAGGATTCGAACCGTAGAACCCGTGCCTTTAACCGGACACCGTATCCAGCCAGATTGTCATGGGACCGTCATTTACGAGCTCAACACGCATATCCGCCCCGAAGATGCCATTCGCAACCGTAACGCCAAGCGCTGCGACATTGGCAGAGAAGACCTCATAAAGGCGTTTCCCCTCGTCCGGCGGCGCGGCTGTAGAAAAGCCGGGCCTGTTGCCTTTTGTCTCGGCGGCCAGCGTGAACTGGCTGACGACGAGGACGGAACCTCCGACATCGACAAGCGAACGGTTCATGCGATCGGCATCGTCCCTGAAGATGCGCAGGTTAACGATTTTGCGCGCCAGCCATTCGCTTTCTCTTTCAGTGTCGCCCTTCATCGCGCAGACGAAGACCAGCAGTCCGTTGCCAATCTTACCGGCGGCCACACCGTCAACGGTGACGCTGGCGGAGGAAACGCGCTGGACAAGTGCTCTCATGGACTCAACTCTTCCTCTGTTTACTCGCCTTATCGGCACCAATCGGTCGCGGGCAAGCTTCACCATGCTGCGGATGTGTCGCAAAGTTCTCAACGGATAAGAGCCGTATCTCGCGTCCTTGTTTTTCTAAACGCTCTCGCGGCCGGCGTTACCGTTACGCTCCCACGTCATCTCCATGAGGCGCCGTAGAAAGGCCTTCCGGTCTTCAGGGGCGAACTGCGGCAGTCCGATTGCTTCGTTGAAATAAAGCCCGTCCACGGCAAGACGGATCACCTCGGCATAAAAATAATCGAGCCCGTCTTTCTTCAAGCGGCTCGACCACTTTGTGTTTTCCACGGCGTAATCAGCGAGAAGATCGCGATCGGTCGCAATGCCGGCAATCATCGCTGCCGCGATGTCGTCGGCCCCTTCGGCGGGAAAGCTCGTGGTGATATAGGCGCGCAGATAAGAGCCTGGGCTGGGGTCAACCTCCACCATCGCCATCGTCTTTTCCTCGAAGGAATCAAGCCCCGCCGTAATCATGGCGCGGATCAGCGCATCCTTGGAGGCGAAATAGTGCAGTAGGCCGCCCTTGCTGATTCCGGCTTCCGTGGCGACATCAGCCAGTGTCATGCGAGCGACGCCGCGCTCCATGACGATGCGAGTCGCTGCGTTAACGATCGCGGTCCTGATCTCATCGCCGCTCTTGCGGGTTTTCCGCACCGGTTTTCCGTCCTTCATCGCCTGCTCGCCCCCCCTCATCCGCAACCCCACGACGAGACATAGCAAAAAGTCCACATAGAAAAACCCTCTTCCGAAAAAATTTCGACCGGCTGGACGGTTTTTTATAGACCGTCCAGCCGGTCTGAAATAAGGTGCCTTCAGGAGTGAGGCATTGAAGGAGGAAATTACGTGCTCAGCGCTCGATCCATCTGCCTGGCGGCAGCCGCGGGTTTTGCATCCCTTACCGTGAGCTTGGCGACGGCCGCGCCGCTCGGCGATGCACAGGCGCCGATCCGCATCGCGCTCAACGAGTGGACCGGCCAGAACATCACGGCCCATGTCGCCGGCCAGCTCCTGGAGAAACTCGGCTACAAGGTGCAATACGTCACCGCCGGCAGCTTTCCGCAATGGATCGGCATGCAGGACGGCTCCATCGACATGACGCCGGAGCTGTGGACCAACAATCTCGGCGAGATTTATCCGAAGATGCTGGAGGCCAAACAGGTCGAACCCGTCGGCGATCTCGGCCTCAATGCCCGCGACGGCTGGGCCTATACCGACGCGACGCTTGCGATCTGCCCCAGCCTGCCGGACTGGAAGGCGCTGCTGGAACCTTCCTGCGCAGCGGCGCTGGCCACGGCCGAAACCCTGCCGAACGGCCGCCTCGTCGATTATCCCGCCGATTGGGGGACGGCTTCTGCAAATGAAATCGAGGACTTCAACCTGCCGCTGACCGCCGTTCCTGCCGGATCCGAAGGCGCGCTGGTGGCAGAACTGCAGGCCGCCGCCGCGGCCGACAAACCGTTGCTCATGCGCTTCTGGGCACCGCATTGGCTGCTCGCCAAGGTCAAGCTGAACTGGCTCGACATGCCGCCCTGCGATCCAAAGGATGGCGGTCGCTGCATCCTGCCTTCGCCGGTCATCAAGGTGGTGCGCGCCGGCTTCGGTGAAAAATGGCCGGCGGCCTATGCCTTCATGAAGCAATACCAGCTTGGCGCCGAGGACCAGCAGAAAATGATGCTGGAGATCGACCAGAACAAGAAGGAGATCGGCGCGGTCGTCAGCGCCTGGGTCGACGCCAACACCACCCGCTGGTCGCCCTGGATCGACGCGGCGCAGAAGTAGCCATCTCCGGAATATGGTCATGATCTCCTCGCCTCTCTCCCCAAGCGGCAGACCGGTAAAACTCGCCTGCCGAAACCTCTGGAAAATCTATGGTCTCCCGCCACAGGAAGCGGCCGACGTCGCCCGAACGGGCGACCCGGCCGCCCTGCAGCGCGAGCGGGATGGCCGCAAGCCGCTCGCCGCCGTTGCAGGTGCGAGCTTCGATATCCACGAGGCCGAAATCTTCGTATTGATGGGCCTGTCCGGTTCGGGCAAGTCGACGCTTTTGCGCTGCCTCACCCGGCTGATCGAACCTTCCGGCGGCAGCGTTACCCTGGACGGGGAAAACCTGCTTGCGGTCGGCCGCGGCAGGATGACTGAATTGCGCCGCAAGGCGATGGGCATGGTCTTCCAGAATTTCGGCCTGCTGCCGCATCTGAATGTTCTCGACAACGTCGCTTTTCCGTTGCGGGTGCAGGGTATCGACCGGACTGCCCGCGAGGCGCGGGCTCGCGAAATGACCGAACTCGTCGGTCTCGAGGGACGCGAAGCCCAGTTCCCGTCCCAGCTTTCCGGCGGCCAGCAGCAGCGTGTCGGCATTGCCCGCTCGCTTGCCGCCGAACCCGAAATCTGGTTTCTCGACGAGCCTTTCTCTGCCCTAGACCCGCTGATCCGCCGGCAGATGCAGGACGAGTTCATCCGCCTGCAGAAGATCCTGCGCAAGACCATCGTGTTCGTCACCCACGACGTACAGGAGGCTTTCCGGCTGGCGGACCGCATTGCCATCATGCGCGATGGCGCGATCGTCCAGATCGGCACGCCCGCCGAAATCGCGCTCGCCCCGGCAAACGGCTATATCGCCGAATTCCTGCGCGACGTACCGCTGCTCCGGGTGATCCGCGCTGTCGATGTGATGCGGCCGGTAACCGGCGACGGACAGGCAATGCCCCGTTTCACGACCGAGGATGTGCTGGAAGACATCCTGCCCACGCTTCTGGGCGGCGCGGCTGCGGTTAGCATCTGCGATGCGGACGGAAACCGCGTCGGCGAGATATCGGCAGCGGAAATGAGCGGCTTTTTCGGTAGCGACCGGGCGATACCCGCATGAAACCTGGAAATGCACTTTCCTCCGCATCCGCCCTCCTGAAGATGGCGGCCATGCCTGCACTGATGCTGGCTAGTCTTGCCGCTGCCAAGGCTGTGCCGCCTATCGCCGCCTTCCCCGCCAACTGGACGATACCCGTGCCGGCTGGCATTAACGCCGTTCTCGGCTGGCTCGTTCCCGCCATCCAGCCGGTCACGAGCCTTATCGGCAAGCTTGCGGGCGCGCTTCTTTCCACGCTGATCGGTATCCTGCAATTCCTGCCCTGGCCGGTCGTTGCTCTGGCGGTGGCGCTGATCGGCTTCAAGGCAGGCGGCATCCGCCTCGCGGCCCTCGTCCTTGCCGCGGTCGTCTATATCGTGCTGGCCGGCTTCTGGATGCAGAGCATGGCAACACTGTCGCTCGTGATACTCGCCGTGCCGCTGTCGGTTTCGCTCGGTTTCCTACTCGGGCTCGGCGCCTTCTTCCTGCCGCGGCTGCGCCAGGGGCTGGAGCTGGCCTTCGATTTCATGCAGACCTTCCCGGCCTTCGCCTATCTTCTGCCGCTGCTCCTGCTGTTCGGCTTCGGCCCGATCGCCGGGCTCGTCACCACCGCCATCTACGCGATACCGCCCATGGCGCGCTGTACTCTCAGCGGTCTCGTCGAAGTTCCGCGCGAGCGCCTCGAAGTCGCGGAAATGAGCGGCTGCTCCACCTGGCAACGGCTTGTCTGGGTGGAACTTCCCTCCGCTCGCCCCATGCTGGCGCTCGGTCTCAACCAGACGACGATGGCCGCGCTCAGCATGGTCATCACCGCCTCGATCATCGGCGGCTTCGACGATATCGGCTGGGTTGTGCTCAGCGGCTTGCGACAGGCCGATCTCGGCAAGAGCCTGCTGGCCGGTCTCGTCATCGTCCTGATCTCGGTGATCGTCGACCGCATCACCGCCGGCCTTTTCCGGTCTCCTGCAACGTCCGGCACCCGGATAGGCGGGCTCAGCTGGCCTGCCGTCCTCGCGGTCGCCGGTGCGGCGCTCGTGCTCGGCGCCGCCGCACGGCTGGCCGCGCCTCATCTGCTCCAAGGTTGGAACGAGACGCGCGGCATCGTCGATTTCGGCCTGATCAACGAGGTGCTTCTCGGCTTCGTAGCACGTTACAGCGACGTTCTGGACGCGATCAAGAACGCGGTTCTCTTCTATCTCGTTCTGCCGCTGCGCGTTGGCCTGGCCGGAGCCGTGCTGCCCATCACCTGGGGCTTTTCCATGACGCCGGCCGTCGCGGCCGCATATGCCGCGCTGGCGCTTCTCTTCGCGCTCCGGCAGATGACGAAGGGCCGGCCCTCGGCAGCTGCGGCAATCCTCTGCCTCGCCGCGCTTCTCTATACCGGGCTCGTCGCCTTTCCCTGGCCGGCTGCAGTTGCGCTGGCCGTCTGGGCGGCGTGGCGGGCTGCAGGACTGCGGCTGGCACTCTTCACCGGCCTCAGCCTCGCCTTCGTGCTGGCAACGGGTCTCTGGGTGCCCTTCGTAAAGTCGCTCTATCTGGTCGTCGTCGCCGTGGCGCTCTGTGCGCTTGCCGGCGGGCTTCTCGGAGTTTTGGCCGCACGCAGCGATCGCTTCTCGGCTCTGCTACGCCCCGTCAACGACGCCCTACAGACCATGCCGCAATTCGTCTTCCTCATTCCGGCCCTGATGTTCTTCAAGGTCGGCGAATTTGCCGGGCTGATCGCGATCGCACTTTACGCTGTCGTGCCGGCCATTCGCTATACCGAGACGGGTTTGCGCAATGTTTCGCCGACACTTCTCGAAACGGCGCGGCAACTCGGCTGCACGCCGCTCCAGAGCACATTTCTCGTACAATTGCCAACGGCTCGACCGGCTCTGCTGCTCGGCCTCAACCAAGTGATCATGGCCGCCATCACCATGCTGCCGATCGCCGCCACCGTCGGCACCGCCGAGCTTGGCCAGCAGATCTATGTCGCGCTCGGCAAGGCCGATGCGGGCCTCGGCGTCACTGCCGGCCTCGTCTTCTGCCTGCTTGCCATAAATCTCGATCGCATCCTGCGCGGCGTCGCCGGACGCCTGCGTAGCGCCCAATAACCAAAGGAAAATCCCATGTCCCTCTCCGAAGGCCATCGTCTGGCGATGCTTGAGCCTCATTCCGGCAAACGTCGCATCGTCATCGATACGGACACGTTCAACGAGATCGACGACCAGTTCGCCATTGTCCATGCACTGCTGTCGCCAGAGCGCGTCACGGTCGAGGCGATCTATGCCGCGCCCTTCGTCAATGAAACAACATGCGATCCGGCAGAAGGCATGGAACTCAGCTATCAGGAAATCCTCGCATTGCTCGAACGGCTTTCCATTCCCCATGAAGGCCTCGTGCATCGCGGCGTCACCCGCTATGTCGGCCGCGAGAAACGACCTGTCGCCGCCCCCGCCGTCGACGACCTGATCGCCCGCGCACGGCGCGCATCACCCGAGGACCCGCTGCATGTCGTCGCCATCGCCGCGATCAGCAACGTCGCCTCCGCCCTGCTCACCGCTCCCGACATCATCGACCGGATCGTCGTCATCTGGCTCGGCGGCCATGCCATCGACTGGCAGCATCAGGCCGAATTCAATCTCGAACAGGATATCGGCGGCGTGCAGGTGCTGTTCGATTCCGGTGTACCGCTGGTCCTTGTTCCTTGCGAGGGCGTGACATCGATTCTGCACAGCACCGTGCCGGAGATCGAGCGCTATGTCGAACCGCATGGCGAGATCGGTCGCTTTCTCGCCATGCGCTTCAAGGGCTACTGCGATGATCACACCGGTTGGGCCAAAGAGATCTGGGACATGGGCGCAACCGCCTGGGTGCTCGACCCTGTCTGGGCGCCAAGCGTTCTCATACCCACCCCTATCCTGACCGACGACCTGCATTACGCTGTCGATCGGTCGCGCCATCAGATACGCTATGTGTACGCGGTGAACCGAAACCCGATCCTGCGAGATTTCATTGGAAAACTCGCAACATATGGACATCGATGAATCCGTACGCGGTCGCGTCGAACCTCGTTTCGGTCGCCATCCATTGCGGCGCTGTCGGCCAGCGCCGTGGTGTCGCGGTTCTGACGATGTTAGACACGTGGATCGTCGCGTTTGCAGCGGCGGCGGTCGCTTCAACACGCGACGGTCTCGGTTCCGGCGTCATGCAGGCGGAGATCGTGAGGCTTCGGCACGAAACCCTGCCGGTCCGACTCTTCTGAGCGGGCCTTCATTCCAAGGGAGTTTCCATGACATCGAAGAACGGTCGCCTGCGCGTCGGCATCGGCGACCCAGTCGGCTCCGGCAAGACAGCAGTCTCCGAAAAGCTTATGTAGTTAACAGCCTTCACTCTGTTTCAGATAAACCATAGAACGGTCCCTCCAGTGATTGCGCTCGCAGCAGCGTGGCGAGGATATTGCTCTTGAGCAACAGATTGCTACCCGCTGTCCGTACACCTTCACTCGCCAATCTGTCCAACGCCAAGAGAACGCCTTGCGCGGCGGTGTGTAGCGCTTCCATTTGGGCCTTGTCGCAACGCAATTCCTCCAGATGGCCTGCGGTCACGCCGCCAAGTCCGGCTGGTGTCCGGGCTCCGGCGTCGGTGTATCCTTCGGGCAGATCGCCCCTGAGATTGCGGACAACGCGCCGCTCGATCGCATCGAGGATCTGATTGACCGCCTGCATCGCCCCCACCACGCGGGTCGGGTGATCCGTATCCGCGGCGGCATGGGGCAACAGCGACAGCCGTGCGCCGTGCTCCGACAAGAGGGACAGATAGGGAGCCATTGGGCCGGACAGCGCGCCGCTCGACGCGTCGCAAAAGAGATCGGCATCGATCGCGGCGTGCGAGACGCGCCCCGAGGAAAGGGCGGCGGCCAGAGCCGGGATATCGACCAACTCGCCGCGATCGTAATTGATGAGCACAGCCCCCTCGGCGAGCGCCGATAGCACCTTCGCACCGATCAGCCCGGCATTGGCATGGCCTTTCGGCCCGAGCGATCCGAGGCCGACATGGACGGAAAGGACGTCTGCATCCGCCGCGGCTTCAAGGGGGCTGGCTGCATAGACAAAGCCCTCGCTCTCGATCCACACCCTATGGCGCGGGCGGGCGAAGATGCGCACAGTCATTCCGAAAGCCCGGGCGAGCTTTGCCACTTCCCGGCCGATATTGCCGTAGCCGATCACCGCGAATGTCCTGCCCTCCAGCTTGGCGGTCGGAAAGCGGATCAGATCGGTCCCGGTGTCAAAACGGCCGGCAGCCACCAGCGCGTTCATCTCGTCAACCGGCAGGTCGGGGCGCACCCTGAGGAGCGCCTTCATCACCATCTGTGCGGTGGCGCGCGCATTGATGCCGGGCGTGTTCATCAGCGGCGCAATGCCGCCCTGGCCATCACCGCCACCCCAACTGGCGGAACCCATATTGCCGGTTCCCGTGCCGATCCGGACGCCGCCGAGATCGAAGCGCATGCCTTTCGGCAGGAACGTCGCCGCGGCGATGACGGCATCGTAGAGACCGTCTCCCGCTTCGGCCAGAAGTTCGGCCTCGGTGGAGAGCATGGGCTGGTAATAGAAGTGCGCCCGTCCGGGCTCGGGGGTCGGCATGGCACGCGCCGAGCCCTCATGGAAAACGCCGCCCCGGGCCTCCACATGCGCCTTGACGGCGGAATGATCCGGAAGCCCGTCCGGACCGATGGCAAGGCCCACCAGATCGACGATCAATATCCTGGGCGTGGTCCTGTCGGTCATTTTTCCTCCTGCCGGAAAGCGGCGGGATACCCCACCGCCTCATCGGGATATTTCAGAACAGTTCGGATACGAACTTGGTGCGCTGGAAGGCTTCCAGCCCCTCGATACCGCTCTCGGAACCGAAGCCGGATTCGTTGACGCCGCCGAACGGTGTCTCGGGGGTCGAGATCATCGTGTGGTTCACGCCGACGAGACCGGCTTCCAGCGCCATTTCTGCATCGCGCGCGGTCGCCCCGTCCTTCGTGAAGACAAAGGAGGCAAGGCCGTAGGGCAGAGCGTTCGCCCGGGCGATGACCTCATCGAAGGTCGAGAACGGCACGATGGAGGCGACGGGGCCGAAGGGTTCCTCGGACATGATCCGGGCGCTTTCCGGCACGTTGGAAAGCACGGTCGGCGCATAGAAATTGCCCGGCCGGTCCAGACGCTGGCCTCCGGCGAGGAGTTCTGCCCCCTTGCCGACGGCATCGTCGACCAGCGACTGGATGGCGTCGCAGCGGCGCGGGGCGATCATCGGTCCCATCTGTGTTTCGGGATCGAGCCCGTTGCCGAGCTTCAGCGCGGCGGCCTTCGCGGCCATGCCGGCGGCAAAGGCACCGGCGATGCTCTCATGCACGAAGAAGCGGGTGGGCGAGGTGCAGACCTGCCCGGCATTGCGGAATTTGGCGGCGGCAAGCGTCGCCACCGCGTGGTCCACGTCGGCATCCGCAAAGACCAGCACCGGGGCGTGGCCACCGAGTTCCATAGTCGTGCGCTTCAGCGTGTCCGCGGCGCGCTTCTGCAGGAGCTTGCCCACGGCAGTGGAGCCGGTAAGGGACACCTTCCTAGGGATCGGCGAGGCGAGAAGATGAAGCGAGACCTCGTCCGGCACCCCGAAGACGAGGTTCAGCACGCCTTTCGGCAGGCCGGCATCCTGGAAGCAGCGGGCGAAGGCCACGGCCGTGCCGGGGGTTTCCTCGGCGGTCTTGAGGATGATCGAGCAGCCGGCCGCAAGCGCGCCGGATATCTTGCGGATCACGTTGGAGGCCGGGAAGTTCCAGGCCGCGAAAGCCGCAACCACGCCCACCGGCTCCTTGTAAACCATCTGGCGCTGGCCCGGAACGCGGCCTGGCACGATGCGCCCATAGGCGCGCTTGCCTTCCTCGGCATACCAGCGCGTTGCTTCCGCCGAGAAGGCGACCTCGCCTCTGGCCTCGGCGAGCGGCTTGCCGTTCTCCATGGTCAGGACACGGGCGATGGTCTCCAGCCGCTCGTCGATCAGGTCGGCGGCCTTCATCATGATCTTGTAGCGATTGACCGCCGGCAGCGCCTTCCAGGGGCCGAATGCGCGATCGGCAGCGGCGAGCGCTGCGTCGAGGTCGGCGGCCGAGGCATGCGGCACCGTGGCGATCTCCTCGCCGGTCGCGGGATTTACGAGCGGCTGGCCCTTGCCCTCGCTGCCCTTGCGGAAAACGCCGTCGATCAGCAGGTCGATTGTTTCTTCATACATCGGTTTCTCCTTGTCCGGCGCATGGCCGTGTTGCCGCGCGGGCCCGATCAGAACCGGGACGAGCGGAAATGCGATATGTCGATGGAGGTCGGCCGACCGGCGGCAAGCTCCGCCACCAGGCGGCCCGTCACCGATCCGCCCATCAGGCCCTGATGGCCGTGGCCGAAAGCGAGGATGACGTTGTCGTGGCGCGGGGCAACCTCGATGACCGGGATACTGTCCGGCGTGCCGGGACGGTTGCCCATCCAGCGCTCCATGCCGCCGAGGTCGGCTCCGTGGAACATGTGGCGTGCCTGGCTGAGCAGGATATCCGCCCGCCGCCAGTTCGGCGCAGCCTCCGGCCGGGCGAATTCCACCGTGCCGGAAAGGCGCAGTCCCCCCTCCATCGGCGCGGCGACGAACTTGCGCTCGGCGGCGTTGACGTTGACCTTCAGGCCCGTGTCCGCATTGGGCAGCATGATGTGATAGCCGCGCTCGCTGATCAGCGGAACGCGCACGCCGACCTGCCGGGCGAAGGGCGCGGAAAACGCACCGGCGGCGATCACCACCTTGTCGGCCGAGATCACGCCGGCCTCGGTCGAGACGCCCACCACACGCCCCTGCTCCAGCACGAGCGCTCTTACACTCCGGCGGGTGAAGACGGCGCCCTTGTCCGACGCAAGCCGCGCGATGGCGGAAACGAGCCGGCCCGGATTGGGGCACTGGCCCTGCTCCGGCAGGAAGACCCCGGCGCAATAGGCCGGCGAGATGGCCGGCTCCAGCTCCCGCATCTGGCGGGCATCGAGGATTTCGACCTTGACGCCGCGCTCGCGCCGCATGGCGATGGACAAGGCACTGCCTTCCGGGCCTTTCGGATTCTCGTAGGCGAAAAGCTGGCCGCGATGCACGATCAGGTCCTCGCAGCCCGCCTCCTTCACCAGCGGCTCATAGCAGGTGAGCGTGAGCCGGTTCAGCGCGATCATCCCGTCCGATATGCGTTTTACGCGCGAAAGGCGGGAATTGGCGAGGAAACGGAGGAGCCACGGCAAAGCGTGGGGAAGATCGAGGAGGCGCAGCCCGATCGGCCCCTCCGGATCGAGCAGCATGCCGGGCACCTGGGCGGCGATGCCGGGCATGGCATTGGGAATGCAGGAGCCCGGTGAAAGCCCTCCCGCATTGCCATAGGAGCATTGCCCCGGACTGCCGGGATCGAGCGGATCGACGACCTCGACCGCGAAGCCTTCGTCGACAAGCGCGTTGGCCGCGCAGACACCGATGATGCCCGCACCGATGACGATCACTTTTTCGCTGCGACGCGGCTGTGTCATCTTCCCGCTCCGATCCTATCCGCCTCAGGGCGCGTCCGGCGCCGGCTTGCCGGCACGGAACGACGGCAGCGCGCGCGAATAGGCGATCTGCAGCATGCGGAAGTCCGAGAGATAGGCGATGAACTTGTAGCCGAGGTCGCGCATCTTCTGCCCGTACTCGACCGAGCCGACATGGATGCCCGGAACGACGCCGGCCTTGATGCAACGGTCGGCGATCAGCGCGATCGCTTCGTTCACGTCGCCCCACTTCGGATCGAAGCCGGGCGTGTATCCCATGGACACGGCA
>Ga0182739_1002246_pt1 | contig 18320 bp, 11 predicted proteins | sample eDN5th30CBELigBY_FD_128873 | JGI IMG/M metagenome (GOLD analysis project Ga0182739, IMG submission 128873) | Enriched backyard soil microbial communities from Emeryville, California, USA - eDNA 5th pass 30_C BE-Lig BY (version 2) (version 2) | ecosystem: Environmental > Terrestrial > Soil >...
CGTCGTCATTCCGCTGATGGCGCTCGTCGTCAGCGGCTCGGTGCTGTCGGTGATGCCCGCCCTGGACCGTGCCGGGGCGATCTCACCACCCGCGGACGGCATCAGTGTTGCCGAGCTGGCCGCGCGGACCGCCGGCACCCTGCCCGGCGTGGAGGAAATCAAGCGGCTGCCCTCGGGCAAGGTCGTTGCGTTCCACGCCGGGACCGACGGACCGGTCGCGACCGTCGTCGATCCTGCCACGGGCGAACCGGTTTCGGCCTACGCCCCCTCGGCATTCGAGCGCTGGACGACCAATCTCCACCGCTCCTTCTTTCTGGGCGATGGCGGGCGCATGGCCGCCGGCGCGGCGGCGCTGGCGTTGCTCGTCCTGACGCTGTCCGGCCTGCAGATGACGGCCCGGCGAATGGGCGGATGGGCCCGCCTTCTCGAGCGCTCGCGCGGCAGTGTCATGGAGCGCCTGCATGCCGATCTGGGCCGGCTGACGACGGCCGGGCTCATCGTGTCGACGCTCACCGCCCTCTTCCTGTCGCTGACGACGTTCGGGCTGATCCCGGACGGCCGGGCGCAGGCGCCCGCCTTCCCGACGATGGCGCCGAACGGTCCCGCTCTGTCGGTGGCCGGGATCGATGCGTTGCGCGGCATCGATCTCAGCCAGCTTCGCAAGCTGACGTTTCCCAACCCGGCCGATCCGACCGACGTCTTCCATCTGTCGACCGCCGATGGCGAGGGCTATGTCGACCCGTCCAGTGGAGAGCTGCTGGCCTGGCAAGCTCATACGCTCGGCCGCCGGATCTACGAGTTCATATACAGGATGCATACCGGCCGGGGATTGTGGTGGGTCGGCGTGCTGCTCGGGCTGACCGCCCTCGGTGTTCCGGTCCTTGGCGTGAGTGGTACCGCCCTGTGGTGGTGGCGGCGGCGTGCTCGCGTGCCGATCGCCGCCAATGTTCCCGCCCGGACTGCCGATACGGTCATCCTGGTCGGGAGCGAGGGAGGCAGTACCTGGGGCTTCGCCCGGACACTGCATACGGCCCTGACGGCCAGCGGCCACAAGGTCCACACCGTCGCAATGGACCACGTCGCGCCCTCCTATCCGGCGGCGCAGCGCATGTTCCTGCTGACGGCGACCCATGGCGACGGCACGGCCCCGGCGAGCGCCGGCGCATTCCTCGAGCGCCTCGACGGGAACGGGGCGCCATCGCCTGTCCCGTTCGCCGTCCTGGGTTTTGGGGATCGCCAGTTCCCGCAGTTCTGCCGGTTTGCGCGCGATGTCGATGCCACGTTGACGCAAAGAGGCTGGACGTCGTTGCTCCCCCTGGAGACGATCGACCGTCAGTCGCCGCAGGAATTCGCGCGTTGGGGCAAGTCCCTGTCGGCCGTCCTGGGCGAGGATCTGGTGCTGGCGCATGTGCCGGAGCGACCGCGGACTCATGCGCTGACACTCATCGACCGTATCGACTACGGCACGGAGGTGCAGGCGCCCACCTGCGTGCTGCGCTTCGCCTTGCCGCGCAGCAGCGCGTTCGCGCGTTTTGCCGGCGGGGGCTGGCCGCCGTTCTCCGCCGGAGATCTGCTGGCGATCGTGCTGCCGGACGACACCTTGCCGCGCTCCTATTCCCTGGCCAGCTCGACCGATGATGGCTTCGTCGAGATCTGCGTGCGCAAACATCCCGGTGGCCTGTGCTCAGGCCTGCTCCATGGCTTGCGGCCCGGCGACCACATCGAGGCTTTCGTGAAGCCCAACCCGTCCTTCCGTCCGATGCACGGGCGCAAGCCCGTCATCCTGATCGGCGCGGGGACCGGTATTGGTCCCCTGGCGGGATTCATTCGTGCCAATCGTGGACGACGCCCCCTGCACCTCTATTTCGGCGGGCGCGATCCTGAATCGGATTTCCTCTATCGGCGCGAGATCCAGGGATGGCTGGACGACAGGCGGCTGACGAGCCTGTCGACCGTGTTCTCGCGCGTGAGCGGGGGCGGCTACGTGCAGGATCGCCTCCGTGCGGATGCCGATCGCCTGCGCACCCTCATCGGCGCCGGCGCCCAGGTCCTGGTTTGCGGCGGACGCGAGATGGCCGCCGGCGTGAAGGAAGCGCTGGGCGAACTGCTCGGTCCCGCCGGCCTGACGCCCGGCTTTCTCAAGGACGACGGGAGATACCTCGAAGATGTCTACTAGTCTCCGTCGCCACGCATTGAACGGCAAAACCATGGGGACGCGGTGGTCGGCGCTCCTCCATGCCCCACCCGCGATCGACATACCCGCGCTGGACATCGCCCTGGCGCGCGCCGTCGACCGCGTCGATCGCCAGATGTCCACCTGGAAGCCGGACAGCGACCTGATGCGCCTCAATGCCGCCTCTCCCGGTAGCTGGGTGTCGTTGCCTCGAGAACTCATGCAGGTCCTTGCCAACGGGCTGGAGATCGGGCGCCTGTCCGGAGGCGCGTTCGACATCGGTGTCGGGCGCTTGGTCAATGCTTGGGGCTTCGGGGCCGCAGGCACGGTACCCGACAAGGACGCAATCCGGGCGGCCCTTCACGAACGGCGGCCGCCAACCCATACGGTCCTGGAGCTGGATGCGGCGGGCGCACGGGCACGCAAGCATGCACAAGTCGACCTCGACCTTTCGGCTATCGCCAAGGGATTTGCCGTGGACGAAATGATGCGCACCGTGAAGGCGTTCGGCATCTCCGACGGGCTGGTTGGGCTGGATGGCGAACTCGCAGCAAGCGGCGCAAAGCCGGACGGAACGCCGTGGCACGTCGCCGTGGAGAAGCCTGACTACGAGCTTCGCAGTGCGCTCGGCACGATCGAGTTGCGGGATGCCGCCGTCGCCACCTCGGGCGACTACCGGCACTGGATAGAGGTCGGGAAAACACGGCTGTCCCATACGATGGACCGGTTGCGCGGCGGTCCGGTCGACAATGCGGTCGCTTCGGTTTCAGTCGTTGCATCGAGCTGCATGAATGCCGACGCGTGGTCGACCGCACTCATGGTTCTCGGATCGACGGAAGGCAGAGCACTTGCGGAGAAGCACGGCCTCGATGCCTTGCTCGTCGAGCGCAGCGACGGGAAGCTTACCCAGATCGGAATCGGTCGTGTCTTCGAGGCAACCTCGACCGAGACATTCTCTCCTCAATCCCCTTCGATTCGCGCGAGCCTCCAAACGCGCTAGCCGGCGTTCCGGCCGGCCAGCAATTTCGCCAGCGCCTCGACGATCTCTTCAGCGCGGAAGGGCTTGTCGAAGAAGGGTCTGTCGCCGTGCCGCAGCGGCATCAGGGCGGTCGACCGGCCGCTCGCGAAGACATAGGGCACGCGCAACGCCTGAAGGGTGTCGGCGACCGGGAACACCAGCTCGTCCTTGGAGAGGCGGATGTCCAGGATCGCAGCATCGACCGCATGATCGGCAATCAACGCGAAAGCGCTCTCGACACTGTTGGCAGGGCCGACCGGGGTGGCCCCTTCGGCGGCAAGCGTAGCCAGGAGATCCAGCCCTATGGTTGGATCGTTTTCAACGATGAGGATTGTGCGACCATCGAGAAGAGCCAAGACACGCCACTCCTGTGAGCCTCGCGAGAACGTTTGGGCGCCCCCCAAGTTGCATGGTCCAGGCGCAACCTTCAAGGCGTCGAGCCCGTTGCCCGGCACTTGCATCAAGGAGATCATAATATGGGTCGCTCAATTCTGCTTTGGCTTGTCGGCGTGCCGATTCCGATCATCATCCTGCTTGCCTTGTTCTGGCGCTGACAGTCCGCCGACGCCAAGCGAGAGGCAAGGCGCCGCGTTCTCGGTCGATGTTGTGTGTCGGCACATTTGCCGCGCCTTGTCTTCTCATTGGCGGGAATGCGCCATCGACTGGGGGCGTCCTTGAGATGCTTTCCCCGCACGAGATATGCGATCCCGCAATGAAAGAAGATAGCGGGCTGTCGAATCGACGAAGACACCATCCCTGACGAAATCCGTCCGAACCAGTGCTTCGACTTCGAAGTGGAGCGTTGGCGATTGCAATAAAGAAGTGTCAGGAATTACTGGATCAACTCCGGACCCGCATGTCGATGCAAGAGCCAAGGGAACTAGATTTCGCCATGGCGATCAGTGAGATCTCGGTGCTTCTCCAGAGAATATTGACCAGGTCGAAAGCCTGGTCCTCTCGCAACAAATCGAGACATGAAGGCAGAGTGGGAGAAGAGGCACTCGGTGCTGAATGCTGGGCGCTCTGGCGCTTCGCAAGCGATCGTTCTTCCACGGCGACCCCCACCAAAGAGGATAGCCGCGACAACGACAACCCGTGCACGCAGGCCGACCGTGCCTATCCGCAAGCGCGAGTTGATCGAGGCAGGGTCGATTTCCACAGGCCAGCTCTGAATCATTTGATCACCGTGCTGCGCAACTGGTCCGGCCCGGCCTCCCGGTCACGGTAGCCGTTGCGTTGCCAGCCGGACCGCGCTCTTCTCGCACATCGATATCGGGCGTCTTCTTCCACGAGCGTGCGCAGGTTCATCATCACGTTAGTCACCGCGCAAGGCCGCTCCCTCGCTACCGCCAGATACAGCACCAACCGGGGCACGACCCGCGCGTAGCATGCGAACATCGAGCCCGAAACAGCCGCCCTAGTTTCCACATCGACGGTGCCGAATTATTCTTACTCTATCGCCGGTAGAGTCCACGCATCCCTTTCTAGCATCATATGTACTGAAATTCAGACGCGAAAATGCAGCAGGCGATAGCAGCGTCGAGACAGACGGAAGCAAAGATTAGGGGGCGTGATGAGTTTCGACATTATGGGTCTTTCGACACAAGATCAGCTTTCAACCATATATATCGCCTATTTCGGTCGCGCCCCCGACCCAGAGGGCATGGCGTACTGGGAAAATGACTACGCCGTTGCCGTAGCCCAAGGCATGACGGGCAAGGAGATACTCCAGAATATTTCCGAGTCGTTCCGGTTGAGCAATGAGGCGAAAGCATTGTTCCCGGTCCTGGCCGCGCCTGGAGGAGCAAGCGAGGCTGCGGTCCAAGGCCTGATCATTGACATCTACGACAATCTCTTCAATCGCGGCCCTGATGACGAAGGCTTGGCCTATTGGACCCAGCAGTTCCTTGGGCGCCTCAAGGCGGGAATCAATATCGGCGACTTTATCGTCGACATCGTCAGCGGCGCCCAGGTCACCGAAGCTTTTGGCGACGATATCGGCGCCGTGAAGAACAAGGTCGAGGCCGGCAACGCCTATCTCGAGGCATTTGAGAGCTCCGGCGCCATTTGGCGCGAACGCGACAACCTCGACGATGCACGCGCGACCATAGTCGATGTCGGCGCCGATCCGGCAAGCCTCGCCGCGGGCATCGCTTTTGCCCAGAGCGTGGTCGCCAAGCTGGTGACCGATTCAGGCGTCGTCATCGATGGCCTGCTCGCTGGAGCCACTGTTTTCGCCGATTTGAACGAGAACGGCGTGCTGGACGTCGGCGAGCCGACGACAATCACCGACGAACTGGGCCGCTACGAGTTCGATCAAGGCTATGGCGGGCCCATCATCGCCTTTGGCGGCGTGGATGCCGTCACCGGCATTGCTTTCGATGGCACGCTGCGCGCGCCGGACGGCTCCGCGACCGTGAGTCCGTTGACTACACTGATTTCACGCATCCAGGAGACGGGCGGCCTCTCGCCGTCGGTGGCCGAGGCCATTGTGAAGCAGGCGCTCGGATTGCCAGCGGATGTCGAGCTGACAAACTTCAACCCGCTGGGCGTCATCGCCAACCCGAACGCCAGCGCGGCAGAGAAGGCGCTTGCCGTTCAAGTACAGGCCGGCATCACCAAGCTCGTCAACATCGCTTCATTGGCCTCGGCCCTTGGGAGCGGCGTCGCGGACGGGGACAGCGGCGACCTTTTCACCATGTTCCTGGATCAGGTGGGGGATCGCCTGCTGAGTGTGGACACGCTCGATCTCAGCGACCCGGATACCGTGAAGGGCCTGATCGCGGACGCGCTCGCGGCCACGCCTGGCGTCGATGCGCTTGATCCCGAGACGATCGCCGGCATGGTGGACGACGTCGCCCGCATCGCCGTCTCGGCCAACACGACGGTCGATGAAGCCGTGGCCGGCTCGGATCCGGCAGCGAGCATCATCAAGATCAGCCAAGCCCAAACGGTTGCGCAGGGGAACGCCGCCAACGCAGTGCGCGAAGGCGCCGCCGCCGGCGATGTCGGCGCGGCGAGTGAAGCTTTCACCGGCGAGAATTTTGCTGAAGCGGTGGAAGATGCCGAGGTTGAGGTGCCCGGCATCGAGCCGGAACCAGAGCCAGAACCCGAGCCTGAACCTGCGTTCAGTCTCGTCGTAAACGGGCAAGGCGTCCTGAGTTTCGACGGTGTCGCCACGGGCCCCGTGACGATCACCGGCATTGCGGGTCAGGTGGCGGGCGGCGATGTCGTCCCGGCCGGAGGATCTGTTACGATCTTTGCCGTACGCGCGGGAACTGCCGCCAGCGTCGTCACTGCGAACTGGACCAGCGTCGATCTCACGGGCGTGAACAGCTTGACGATCGCAGCTGGCCTGGTGCCGCTTTCCATCGCTCAAGTTGGTGGTCGGACCGTCCAGGGAGCGGGTCGGGTCGCACTCCATGGGGTCGTCGCGTCGAATGTCGATATGGTCGGCGTTGCCGAAGGCGTGGCCCTGTTGCCCGGGCAAAGCGGCTATCCGGGCGATGTTGTCGGCGTGTTTGGCGCAGCGATAACGATCACGGCAGGCGGGACGTTGGCACTGTCGGCAGCGCAGGTCGGCGGCGCTTCGATCGCAGGCGCAGGCTCGGTCGTGGTGAAGTCGATTGCGGCAGACACGGATCTTGCCGGCCTTGCCGCCAGCCTCTCGGTGACGGCGGTGGTGACGGGGGACGTTGACTTCACGGCCGGCGTCGGCCCAATCGACGCCTTCCAGGTGGCGGCGGGCGGCGTGCTGCGCCTGAACTGGGCACAGGCCGACGGTCTTGTCGTGACAGGTGCAGGCTCGGTCGTGCTGAACGGGCTGGCAGATGAGATCGACCTTGCCGGGATCGCGGTTGCGGGCGGCGTGACGGTCGAGCTCAATGCCGACGTGACCTTGGCGGAAGGGGTCGATCTCGCCGCTCTCGCGGTGAAGATCGCGGCGGGCGTGACTCTGACACTGCCCGCGACGCAGGCGGATGGCGCTTCGCTGTCCGGCGCAGGCAATGTTCGGGTGACGGACCTTGGGGCGGCGACGGACCTGTCGGACCTGGCGGATAGCCTGACCGTAACGGCAACGGTGGTGGCCGATCTCGACGTGACGGCGAACAGCAATCTGGGTTCGGTGGATAGGTTCGAGGTCGCAGCGGGCGCGACTCTGACGCTGACGGCGGAACAGGCTGATGGTCAGGCCGTGACCGGCGCAGGCTCGGTCGTGGTGGTCGGGCTGACGGCGACGACGGACCTGTCGGGCGTTGCGGTGACGGGAGCCGTGACGGCCCTGGTGACGGGCGAGGTTGATCTGTCGGCGACGAGTTTCGGCCCTGTCGACGCGTTCGAGGTCGCGGCGGGCGGCGAGTTGATCCTGACGGCGGCGCAGGCGAACGGAGCGGATATCGATCTGGCCGACGGCGCAAAGCTGACGATCGACGTCAGCTTTGACGAACTTGACGCCGCGAATCCCGCCCTGCCGCCGATCGACATCGCCGGCGTCAGCGTGAATGGCGACAACAGCCCGTCGGCCGTCTGGAGCGCCATCAACGTCCCCAATATCGTCGATAAGTTCAAGTTGTTCTGGGTCACGATGGACCAGAAGTACTACGCGGCCTGGCCGGACGGCGACGTGACCGTCAATGAGGCTTTCGTCCAGCTTGGCAACGAATATGTCGCGTATCTGGCGGCCGGGAATCCGGCGATTCTGGACATCGTGCAGACCAAGGTCGGCGGCATTCCCAATTTCGAAGGCCGCCAGCAATCCCTGCACGACAATATTCTCGGAAATCTACGGGATGGCGTCATCGCCGCCCGCTTCGGCGCGCTCGACCCACGCTCGGAGGAAGCGAAGGATTATGGCGACCGGCCGCTCGCGGAAGGCAACAATCCGGCGGACACGGCTGCTGCCAAGCTGTGGGATGTGGAGAACGGCGTCATCCGCGAAGACGCCAGCCCCCTTGAAGTTCCGGCGGGTGTAACTCTTACAATCACCGCCAGCCAAGCGGACGAATTGGTCGTCACCGGTGCCGGCGCCGTGGTTGTGACGGGTCTTGGCGAGGAAGCCGTCGATCTCAGCCATATTGCGGCGACGGGCGGTCTCACCGCGACGGTCGTCGGGGCGGTCTCCCTTTCGGAGGACACGGATCTCGGCGGCTTCGCGCTGACAGTCGAAGCGGGCGGCGGGCTGTCGATCACCGACGATCAGGCCAACGGCGTCGCGATCAATCTTGTCGGAACAGCCGCCTTGAACATTACCGACGTGGCGTTCGTCGCTCCCGTCGGCAATCAGCCGCTCCTGCCGGTGATCGACATCTCGCGCATCACCAAGGACGGCGACAACAATCCGTCGGCCGTTTGGAACAGCGTGACAGTCGATGGTGCGATGAGTTCGGCCGACAAGTTCATGCTTTTCTGGGCCACGATGGACGGTCAGTACTACCAGAATTGGCCCAACAGCGACGTCTCCACGAACCTGGCGTTCGTGCGATTGGGCGAACTGTACGCCACGCATCTGAAGGATGGTGGCGATCCCTTCCTTGATGTCGTCCAGACCAAAGTCGCCGGGGTTCCGAATTCCGAACTCCGCGAGCAGACGCTGCATGACAATCTTCTGGCCAATATCGGCAATTATGGAATCCGGCAGAAGTTCCTGGGCAATCCGCCCGATTTCGAGAAGGAGCCTCGCACCGAGGTCGGCCTGGAATTTGGCGGGCGTCCGGTGGTGAGCGGCAATGTCGGAACAGAAGCCGAAATCCAGGCAAACGCCAAAGCGTCCCTGCGGCGGCGGCATGGGACGTCGCTCACGGTATCGATCGCGCCGACATGGATGACGAATTGCATGCGGCCGTCAATACAGTGTGGGTCTTCAACAATGATCTGGCGGCGACCTTCGACGTCTTCGACAGCATCCAGGAGGCCATTGACGCCGCCGGGGCGGGCGCGACCATCGTCGTCGGGCAGGGCATCTATGACGAACGTGTTGTCATAGACGATTCCTTGACCTTGCTATCGGTGTTCGGCAGCACCCTGACCGAGATCAAGAACACGTCGGGCTTGGGAGTCGCCGCCGTTGAAATCGCCGCCAGCGTCGATGACGTCACGGTCGGCGGCGTCGCCGGAAACGGCAATCACGGCTTCACCATCACGGGCGCGGACAATCCCAATCCAGGCATTGAGTGGGCGGCGCTCTACATCAACGGCGGGCCTGCCACCGCCGGGAGCAACGCTTCCGAAGACCTGGCGATCATCGGCAACACTATCGTCGCCGGCGGCGATAGCGGTCTGACGGCGAACTACAACGCAGCGATCGACGGCTTGCTGATCGACGGCAACACCTTCTCGGGAGCAACGTTCGCGGGCGAGGGACCGGCGGCGCAAACATGGGAGGGAAGCTACTTCTCCGCCCAGTTCACAACTCCCGACCTTCCCCGGCAGCTGGTGGTCGTCGGCGGCGGCGCGAGCGTCCAATACACGAAGGACGTGACCTTCACCAATAACGAGGTCACCGGCCGCACCGGCGGACTCGAAGAGGGCGCAGGCGCTGAGAACGTTCTGCAAGGCAATACCCAAGTGACGCTTGATGTCGTCACCGGCCGTGTCGAAGGCAACGTCTTTTCAGGCGACTCCGGCGGCGTCGCGCCGGCGCTGCGCGTGCGTGGTTCCGATACCGATGTGATCGACAACGATTTCAGCGGCAGCAACACAGGCGTGCAGTTCGTTCAGAACGAAGGTGGCGAGTATTCCGGCAACGTCTTCCTCGACGCCGCAGGAAACAGCGTCCTGTCGGGCACGCCCGGCGGCGATCGCTTCGTCTTCGATCTCGCGGCGCATGGTCAGGATCAGATCCTCAGCTTCGGCCAGGGAAGCGACAAGATCGTGTTGCAGAACGGGGTGGCGAACTTCGCTGCTCTCGACATCGTTCAGGTCGGCGGGGATACGATCGTCACGACCTCTGGCGAGCAAACGATCAAGCTTGTCGGTTTTGCCAGCGCGCTCACGGCCGCCGATTTCGAGTTCGGCCTATCCGTGTGACGTCACCGACCCGTTGACCCGGCCAAGCGATCCAGTTTGGCCGGGCGCCGACAGAGATGTTTGAACGGGATTCGAGACGCGCTCGAACCGCATTGGTCCGTTGCATGTCTTGCTCTGATGGCTCTGGTGCTTGCGGGCCCCTTGGTGCGGTTGGACCGCGGGGCCGACGACTACGCAAAACGACATTTCGTCATCTTGGATTGCGGGTCGACGACTGGACGAGGGAGGGTCCTAGCCAAGCCGCCAACGGGCTGCCGGCACTCAAGAGGAGCAGATGCGAAGGGTTGTTGATTGCAGGCGAAATGGGGTGCTGATCAGGATCTACAAGTTTGCCCTCGTCGAGACGAAAGTTCCGATGCGTCAGCCGGACCCGCGGGAGCTCGAGGAGGAATGCAAGTCGCTGCTCACGCGCGATCGGCTGGCCTTTGCACCCTATGACGGGATCACGTTTACGCATCGTTGAGGGCTGATGCACCCGCTGCCGGGTGCACTTGATTGCCCGCCAGGACACCGGGTGGAGGCAACGCGCAAAGTTGGCCCCACTCGACCGATGGTCAATCGAGCAGGGCCTAGCCGCTTGTGAGATCGGGAGACCAAAGCAAGCGGTTCCGGTCAGGTTACTCGCCAGGCATCACGACTCTAGCGAAACTGCCCAAAGATCCTTTTGAGACGTCCTGAGACTTGCAGCGGCCCCGTCTAGGCTGTTGGACACAGTGAACGGGACCCGGCCTGGACGCCTGGTGGGTCATGTGACGCGGGTGAGGCATGCCAATCTCGATGCAAACCGATCGACGGCCGCTGCCACAAACTTCTTTCGCGGATGCGCCGAACGCGCGCGCTGCCCCCATGTCGACTCACACTGGCCCTTCTTCGAGCGAACTGTCGGTGTCTGACGACAACTCGCCTCAAACACTGGCTCCACCTACACACTGGGCGACGGAAGGAGACTGAATGAACTTCAAGTTTCTGCTGGCCTTCGTGGCGGCAAGCACTGTCGCCAGTCTCTCAGTCGCTCAGCCTCGCATCGTCGAGCGTACCGCCACGGCAAAGGCCGGGCAGCCGACGCAAATCGGAATATTCGGTCGCGTGAAGCCCGACTGTACTTCCGGACCCGTGGTCATTCGCGTCATCGATCAACCCGATCACGGCAAGATGTCGGAACGATCGGCGAAGCTGAAGACAGATAAGATCGCGCGATGCCCGCCGATCGAGACTTCCGTTGCGGTGATCTTCTACCAGCCCAATGCTGGCTTTCTGGGCAGAGACGAGTTGATCATCGAGGCGGAAACGGACACCGGGCAGATCGAGCGATATCACTACAAAATCGATGTCGAGTAGCCATCCGCGGCGCACGTCACGGCGTGCCGGCGAACGAGGATACTCCATTCCCGGCGTCACTCCCTCGGGCGTCATGCCGTCGTCGAGTGGATCCTGCGCGTCGGTGCCTGCCCACGCGGGGTGCGCTGCGACGTTGGCAAAAGGGATTGCCAAAGCATCTTCTTATAACGGGAGCTGCACTGGGCGATGTCAGGCAAACTGCTCCAAGCCGACGCACACTAGGAGCCCGAATTGTCCAGTTTAGACGAGCCAAGCAGCCTCGTGCCCACGAATACCCCCCTGAATTTCAATCTAGGGATCAACTACGAGAGCTGGAGCGGCGGTCGAACGGGCTACGACATCAACGCTGACCTCAATCAGATCACTCAATATTTCAAACTGATCAAAACGTTTCACGATGCGGCGGTCGGCACGATCAACCCGACCGACCCGATCATCGACCCCACGCAGCAGCAGGTCATCTCGTATGTCGTGGCCAATCCCGGGCTGGAGCTGGTCATGGGCACGAATAACAACGCGCTCGCGGCCGGCGGATACGGAACACCATGGTCTGCAGGCCTGATGACGAGTTCCGCCTACACCGACCAATGGGTCCAGATGATCATCGGGGCCTTCGGCAGTGCGGAAGCCGTCAAGGCCCAGCTCAGCATGATCCTCCTGGGAAACGAAGTCGATGCGAACGGTCCGCCGCCCTCCGATCCCGCCTTTGCCAGCTATCAGACCTGGATCAACCAGTCCTTCTCCAATCTGAAGGCCTCGCTCGCGGCCGCCGGTCTTGGGTCGATCCCCATTTCGACGACGATTGCGAACTATGGATCGACCAACGCGATCGCCACCGGAACGACGGACTACATCCAGTCGAACTGGAGCCCGGAATGGAATAACGGATCGCCGATCGTTCTCTTCAACCAGTATACCCCGGCCGACGGCAGTGGTCATGAGGCCGCTACCACCAACTACGCGCCCGTCATCTCCTACTTCAACTCGGTCGATCAGGCGCTGAATGGCAAGGTGGAGCCGTTCGTGGGCGAGACCGGGTACTCGACCTACTACGGCGAGCCGAACCAGGATCTGGTCTACGATCAGATTTTCGCCTGGCTCAATGCCCAGTATGCTCAAGGCGGCAAGACTGTTCCGCTGTTTGCGTTCGATGCCTTCGATCAGCCGGCCAATGCCGATCCGGTCCAGGCCCAGTACGGGATCTTCTCGCAGAATGCTTCCTTCGCGCCGACGGGCCTGAAGGATGGCATCACCATACCGGTATGGAGCTCCACGCCGCTCGATACGATCTTCGGAACCGCCACCGCGGATCGCCTGGTCGGAACCGCCGGGCTGAACCACTTCCTTGGCGGCGGCGGCGACGACACGATCACAGCGGCCGGCGGTCACAACAAGGCTCTCTATTGGGCGCCTTCGGAAAACTACGCCGTCGCCATCGAGGCGGGCTCCCGGCTGATCACCGTTCACGACCGCGTCGGCAGTGACGGAACCGATTCCCTTACAGGCATTCAGACTCTCGGCTTCGCCGACGGATCGCTCGATTTGACGTCGCTGGTAAAGGCCGCCTCCGCGCCCGCAGACACCCTCGCATCCATCGCGAACCTGTATTCGGCTTATCTCGACCGCGCACCCGATTCGCAGGGCCTGTACTACTGGGCCGCCCGATTTTCGGAAGGCATGTCCATGTCCGACATCGCCCGGAGTTTCTTCGCATCATCCGAGGCGGCGGAACTCGTGACATCGACGAGTGTCGAGGACGCCGTAACGAAGGCCTATCTCAACCTCTTGCATCGAGCTCCCGATGCGATCGGCTTCGACTACTGGGTTGGTGAAGTCGATACCGGGCGCCTCAGTCTCGACCAGCTGCCACTCGCCCTGATTGCCGGCGCCTTCGCACCCTCAGGGGGCTCTGATGATGCCCAGTATCTGCTCAATCGCAGCACTGTCGGCACCTACTTCGCCGTGACACAGGGGCTCGGCAATGTCGAACAAGCGCGACTGGTATCGGATGTCGTCGAGATCTCCCGGGCGAGCGTCGTCAAGGCTGCGGACCTCGTGGACCTCTACGCCGCCGACGCCAGCTCGCCCGACAGTTCCGATTTGGTCGTGCAACTGACCGGCCTGTTTACCCGGCCTGCGTGGGAGGGCGTGGATCACGTCTGACCGATCCCGGGATATCACGCCGGCTCGGCGGCCCCCCCCTGCTCTCCTGTCTCATCCGTTCTCGGATTCAGTACCGCTGCGGTCTCGCCTCGGCGGTACCATTGAATTATAGCGTAAACTGCCTTGGTTGATTGCTGATCGATAAAGCTCTTCCGGCGTTTACACTTGATGAATGAACGACGATCAATTCGCGGCGGCGATCGAAGACTTGCGTCGATGGAAGCGCACGCACCTCCCAATGCTCGATCGCCCCGCCGGCATTGAGGTCTTCGACTATCTGCTGCGCCGAGACGGCGGCGCGGTGCCGCTGACGCCATTGTATCGGAGCGCCATCCACTCGGAGCCTACCGTACGGGGTATGCTTCAGGAATTCATTGCACGAAAGCTTGCCCAGGTCGAAACGGATCCGGACGACAACCGACGCAAGGCGACCCGGCCTACCGCTCTTATGCTTTCCCTCGCCGAGGAGTATCGCATACGCGTCTGCGCTCTTGGCACTCGCATCACGCACTCCAAGTGAGACGCTGCAATCCTCCGGGCGACGGAACTTCATTGAGGGCGACCGGGAAACCCGAGCGGCAGTCTTGATGGCAGGCGAGGCCCGCCCTTCGTCGATCCAATCCGAATGACAGTCGCGGACCTTCCGCCCGAATCAAGGGACCTCCGCACTCTACACGCGTCACTTTTACAACCTGCTCTTTGTCGCGACGTCGAGGATGCCAGCGGACGATGACTGCCCCACAGAGGTTCGCCTACATCGACAGCATGAGAGCCATCGCGGCTCTCATGGTTCTCGTCCTTCACACCGGGCAACTCGCTGTCGCTGTATTCCCGAGCAATGCTATCGACACCTGGATTCTCACTCCGGTGTTCACGCTGGACTTCGGCCGTGCCGGAGTACTCCTGTTTTTCGCCATCAGCGGATACGTCATCCCGGCCAGCCTGCGCGGCCCGACCGACAGGATCAATTTCCCGGTCCGACGCTTCTTCCGCCTTTATCCGGCGTACTGGCTGTCCATTCTCGTATTGGTGTTGATCAGCTTCTGCCTGGGCGGAACCGGGATCGATGGCGCACAGGTCATCGCCAACATATCGATGCTCCAGACCTTCCTGGGCTACGATGACCTCGAGGGTCTGTACTGGACACTGGCCGTCGAGCTCGTTTTCTACGTCGCGTGTTATGGGCTGTTTCTTGCCGGCCTCATCGGCAAGGGCAACGTGCTTGGCGGGATCGCCCTGGCGCTGGCAAGCGGCTGGTACCTTGCGTTCACGGCAGCGGCCGGCCCGTTTCAAAGCATGCACTTTCTCGTGCCGGATTTCATTTCGGATCGCTTCATGGAATGGCCCGCCTATTTCTCCATCATGTTCTGGAGCGCGGCATGCCGTCAGGTCGCCGATCACCGGGCAACGCCGCTGACCATTTCCATGGTCATCCTGTTGGGAGTCTTCTGGCTGGTCGTGGTGCCGGCAACCGGTCTCTTCGTATACGTGACGCAGCAACACGATGCCGCGATCGCCCGGTGGGCTCTGATGAAATACGGCGCCTTCGCCCTGGGGCTTTACGCATTCGTGGGACTGGCGTTCGTGATCCGCATCCGGAGCCCCGTTCTGGGCTACCTGGGCACGATCAGCTTTTCACTTTATCTCTTCCACCCTGCCATAATGCGTCTGCTCGCCACCGCGCATGCGACGCTGACGCCTGATCTGCCGGTCACGCCGATACTGTTCGTCGGCCTCTGCGCGCTGGCAACGATCGCCTTTTCCGCGATCGTCTATCGCTACATCGAGGCCCCTGCCATATCCCTCGGAACCGTCATCTCGGCCGGCCTCGTGAACCGCAGGAACGCGCGCACGACACTGGATCGCCTGCCGGGCACTTGAGCGGCCATCCAGAGGGACCTTCGATCTCAGAAGACCCGGATGGGCGCAGCCCCATTCTGCCCGAACCAGATGACTTGTTCTGCGACGAGGTCTGCGTAGAGTTCGCGCCCTTCGAATTCACTCTTTGCTATCGTAAGAGTGACGGTCGTGACTTCGCCGGGATGCACCTGAGCCGGTACGGAACGGTACCGGCGGAACTCATAGTCCCAGTCGCCTCCAGGTCCGCGAGTGATCAGGCCGACATTGACCGAGCCGGCCGTCTGTCCCGACGGTCTCCAGGTCGTCGTGCCGGTATTCCTGGCAATGAGATCGATTTTCAGAAGCGGCCCGTCACTGAATGTCTTGGCCGTTAGATGGGCGGCCAACCCGTCGCGGAAGCGGCTGTCCCTCGCAGGTTCGTCCTTCATCAGAACGAACTGACGGCCACCCGCGGGAAGCGAGGAATAGACGTCGGTGAATAGCTTGTTCATCGTCGCCTTCGCCCTGGCGCGCGACCGCAGGTCGTCGAACTCTTGCAGGCTCAAGAGCGGGGGGACCGCATATGGCGCGACTTTCAGCTCCTTGAATCCCGCCCGCTGCGCCAGGGGCCAGATGTCGGCCAGGACGATATCGTTTTCGATCACGCCGAATGTCCGCATCGCATGCTGGGACTCCGCAGACCGAGAATGATTCTCGCCCGGCTCGGAGAAGACAGCCCGCCCGTCACTGGCCAGCACTCGCCCGAACTCACGAAGGATCACGTCCGGATTGGGGACATGATGAAACGAATCCATGCACACAACTCGATCGATCTGCCCGTCCTCGACGTCGAGATGCTCTCCGTCGAATTCGCAATAGCGGATCCTCCCCTTCAATTCGGGGTATCGCGAAAGAGTGTTCGCCTCTGCGAGGCGCAGTGCGGTGGCCGAGGGGTCCACGGCAACGACCTCGGCGCCCATCAAAGCCAGTGATTGCGAGAGCCACCCCGTCCCGCATCCAAAGTCGAGAATGCGCACGCCACTATGGAATCGAAGGTGCGACAGCATCACGCCGAGAAGGGGCACCAGCTGGACCGCCTCGGCGCCCATGAACGGCTTGCGAAACTCGCCGCTCGCCAGGGACATGTTCTGGAAGTACGCCTCGGCAAGCCGCAGGTGCGACGGCAAGGTGCTGGCGGCAATCAGTGCCCTGACATCGATCAGGCCCTCGGGCGCCTGGGTAACGGGCTTCTTCTTGAACACGGAAAACATTCGTTCCCCTGGGCCTGTTCCTGGCGCCGTGCCTGCTACTGGAGACTCCCGGCGCCCTGCAGGATCGAGCAGCTCTGGATTCGAGAGACATACTCGTCGAGTATCTGAACCAACTTCCTGGTCGGTTGGATCAAGCGAACTCTCTGATCGCTCTCATCACAGTGAAATACCACAAGTTTGCGATCGACCAGAGACTGTATGACGATCCTGATCGTGGGTTCCGAGAAGCGGCTGTTCGCGTAAAGATCCTTCAGCGGGCGTGGCGGGTAGCCGGGCCGCATCAACCAGGTAACGACTTCTTCGCCCTGAGGCATCATCAGGAGCGGAAGCGTCTTCTTCTTCCAGTTTTGAAGCGATTCCAGGTGGTTCAGGAATGCCTGATCGGCAATGACATCGATTTCGCGACTCACCTGCATGATGATCCTTTCCTCCAGTTCCTGCTTATCGGTGCGCGTTGGGATGGCGATTGTGATCACGAACGCACGATCAAAAGAAGAAGATGGGGAAGAATAAATACGAAAAGTCCTTTCTGTATATTCCAACTTCTCCCCATTTAGGCCTCATGATGCGAATGTGACGTGGCAATCGACGGCTCCTCGGTTGCCGAAACAGGATTCCGGAGACCGTGGCTTGAAAGGAGGAAGCGACCCGTCGATTTCTTCGCGCTCGGGAACCGACACAAGACAATTTCGTAATCGAGGCTTCCGGCTCCTCTTCATCGTCCTTACTTCCGTCGCAGGTTGATAGGTGGAATATGCTGCAGCTTGTTTGTCGATGGTCACTGCTGGGAGCGGCGCTCGGTACTGCGGTTGCGGTTGGCTCGATGGTTTTCGGAGCGGCTCCCGCGGATTTCTCGGCCGTCGTGTCGCGTGCCCTGTCCCTGGCGTTCTCAGGCGCGGTCGGCGGCTGCGTCGCGGCTCTGCTGCGGGCCTTCATCATCTGGTCTCGCTGAGGCGCGGCAAGCGGGCGAGAATCGGCGTTGGCAGCGGGTCCGCGTTCGACCGAGCGAGGGATCACCTGTGCGGGGTGCAAGCCCGGTCACCACGGGCATTGTCCGCACGGATCGTTGATCACGCGTTCTTGATTCAAGGCGGTGTGGCGTCCCGTCCCATCATCCTAGCGTTTGAGTCATCTTTCGAATGCGGTGATTGCCTCCTCTCCGAGGAACGCATGTTTGTCTGCCGGTTTGTCCGGATCTCTATCCCAGGTCCGCCACACGACACCGGGCGTACCTGGGCCTGCGTCATTTGCCGAACGACTGAGCCGCGCAGCAGTAGAAGAGCGTTTGTAATTCGCATCCGCGGTGGTGCGGCGGATCTCGACCGTGGTTGCATTTGCGAATGCAAACTTCGCGTCATTCCTCATTCCGTCCACCTGGCGCGCGCACTCTCTGTGATTTTTCAACCGACGGATGCGGGCAATTTTCAGTCGAATACTGGTTTTTCCTTCTACCCTTCGGGAAGCCCGTGATAGGCTGAACCGAATTGCGTAG
>Ga0182739_1002247_pt1 | contig 18320 bp, 14 predicted proteins | sample eDN5th30CBELigBY_FD_128873 | JGI IMG/M metagenome (GOLD analysis project Ga0182739, IMG submission 128873) | Enriched backyard soil microbial communities from Emeryville, California, USA - eDNA 5th pass 30_C BE-Lig BY (version 2) (version 2) | ecosystem: Environmental > Terrestrial > Soil >...
GACGTGCGGATGAACCGCAAGGACGACCAGCTGTTCGAGATCACCCTGGATGTCGAGGTCCAGTCGCGCGAGCAGCTGGACCAGATCCAGGCGGCCCTGCGCTCCAGCTCGATCGTCAACGGCGTCGAGCGGCTGCTGCTCGGCTGACCAATTCGGAGGCTCGCCCCCGATCCCGACGAACCGCCCTCAGGCGGCCCGGGCGAGATCCAGCGTGGCCCAGACCTCGACCATTGCCGCCACCAGCTGGTCGACCAGCTCGTCGTCATGGTGCGGCGAGGGCGTGATGCGCAGCCGCTCGGTGCCCTTGGGCACGGTCGGGTAGTTGATCGGCTGGATATAGATGCCATGCCGCTCGAGGAGCAGGTCGCTGGCCTGCTTGCAGCGGACCGGGTCGCCGACGAACACCGGCACGATATGGGACGGGTTGGCCATCACCGGGATGCCGGCGGCGGCGAGCCGGCTGGCCACGGTCCGCGCGCGCTCCTGATGGCGCAAGCGCTCCGCGTCGCTGGACTTCAGGTGCCGGACGCTGGCGAGGGCCGCCCCAGTCACGGCCGGCGGCAGCGAGGTCGTGAAGATGAAGCCGGACGCATAGGAGCGGATCGCGTCGACCAGGGCCGCGGAGCCGGCGATATAGCCGCCCAGCGCGCCGAATGCCTTGGCAAGGGTGCCCTGGATCACCGTCACCCGGTGCTGCTCACCCAGCATCTGGGCGATCCCGCCGCCCCTCGGACCGTACATGCCGACCGCATGCACCTCGTCCAGATAGGTCATGGCACCGTAGCGTTCGGCCAGGTCCAGGATCTCGCGGACCTTCCCGAAGCTGCCGTCCATCGAATAGACGCCCTCGAAGGCGATCAGCTTCGGCCGTTCTGGCGCAGTCTCGGCCAGCATCTGTTCCAGATGGGCCACGTCGTTGTGCCGGAAGATGCGCTTGGGTGCCCGGCCATGGGAGATGCCCGCGATCATGGAGGCGTGGTTCTTCTCGTCGCTGAACACCACGCAGTCGGGCAGGAGCTTCGCCAGGGTGGAGAGTGCCGCCTCGTTGGCGACATAGCCGGAGGTGAACACCAGGGCTGCCAGCTTGCCGTGCAGGTCGGCCAGCTCGCGCTCCAGCGCCACGTGCAGGTGGTTGGAGCCGCTGATGTTGCGGGTCCCCCCGGCACCGGTGCCGTGCCGGGCGACCGCTGCCTGGCCGGCCTCGACCACGCGCGGGTCGGTGCCCATGCCCAGATAGTCGTTGGAGCACCAGATCACCACCGGGCGCGGGCCATCCGACGTGTGCCGCAGTGCCCGGGGAAAGGATCCGACCTGACGCTCCAGATCACAGAACACCCGGTAGCGACCCTCAGCGCGCACGGCCGTGACCGCCTCGCGGAAGATGCGCTCGTAATCCATCAAACTTGTCCCGGCTCGGTTGCAACGACTGCTGGTCGGCGGAATGTCGGTCCACGCGGGCCAAGCATCCAGCAATACAACACGATCTCGGCCAGGATGTCGCGGGTGAAGCGGCTCAGGCGGCCGATTCAGGCCGCCTGAGCATACGGGAACGCACCACCGCGGCGAGCCAGGCTCGCCTCCAGCCGGACCCGGTCGAAGGCGTCGTCGTGCAGGAACACGACGCCGCCGGTCTCGAAGCCGTTGAACCGGGTCTTCAACGCGTTGCTGTAGGCACCCATCTGGCCGACCTCGATCCAGTCGCCCTCATCCATGTCGGCCGGCAGGAGATGCGGGCCCGGCATGGAATCGATGCTGTCACAGGTCGGCCCGAACAGGTCATAGGGAATGAGCGGCGCGTCGCCGTAGCGGCCGTTCACCCGGATGGCGCGCAGCGGGAACTGCGGGCCGATCCACTTCAGCTCTGCCAGATTGCCGTACACGCCATCGTTCAGGTAGAGCGAGGCGCCGCGGCGCAACTCGACGCGCGCGAACACCGAGGCACCGTCGGCAACCAGGGCGCGTCCAGGCTCGCACTGCAAGGGCGTGCCCGCCAGCCCGTACTGGCGGAGCGCCGCCTTGATCGTCGCCACGAACACGTCGAAGCCCGGCTCGTCGCCCCGGTAGCGGCCGGGAAACCCGCCGCCCACGTCGATCATGTCGACCGCACCGACCTCCGCCACCACCTGGCCGCACAGCGCGATCGCCCGGTGGAACGCCATCGGGTCCAGGCACTGCGAGCCGACATGGAAGGTGATGCCGACGCTGCGCGCGAACGCCCGACAGGCGCGCACCAGGGCTGGCGCCTCCTGGACATCGCAGCCGAACTTGCCGGTGAGCGTGAGCACAGCCCCCTCGCCCGGCACGGCCAGCCGCACGAACAGGTCGAGGTCCTTGGCCCGGTTGGTCACCTGGACGATCTTGGCCAGTTCCTCCTCGTGGTCGAGGACGAAGCTGCGCACGCCGTGCTCGAAATAAGCCTCGGCGATCGCCTCCGGAGACTTCACCGGATGCATGAAGTGGCAGACCGCGCCGGGAAACCGGCGGCGGATCTGGCGAACTTCGCCAATCGAGGCAGTGTCGAAGTGACGGATTCCGCCCTTCCACAAAGCATCGAGAACGGGATCCGCGTCGTTGCACTTCACGGCGTACAGTACGTCCCCCGGAAAGCGGGAGATCATCTGCCGCGCCGTACGCTCGACGACGTGGGGTCGGACACCGACAATAGGATGGGAGCCGAGGTGATGGGTAAGCAACGCCTCGGCGCTGCCGTAGCTAGGGGTCATTTCCAACCTTCCGAGAGACCACCAAGGGTCCAGGGCTGATCAGAAAGCCGCCGCCGCGCGCGCCGCAGTGCATGGGCTTCTTTTCGTCGGCCGGTAGATAGGGTCAGGGTCCCCGCGAAGCAAGGGATAATTACCCCCCTTTTCAACCGAGCTTAAGCGTGTGGACCCGGCGCAAGGGTGAGCAGATCGCCGATTCGCAGGCGGGGAGCGGGCTCGTCGCCCAGGATCGGCACCAGGTTCCAGCCGAACAGCGGGTGCCCGGCGTTATCCGAGTGCATGCGACGCAGGGTGCGCAGCGGCTCCTCGCCCAGTCGCTCGCCGCTGGCCTGATCCGTCGTGGTCACGATGCAGCGCTCGCAGGGGCTGACCAGCCGGAAGACCGTCGTTCCGGCGCACAGCCAGGGTGCCTCGTCCTCCGCCCAGGGCGGCAGGCCGTTCACGACCAGGTTCGGGCGGAAGCGCGCCATCGGCACGGGCTCCGCCCCTGCTTCGGCGAGATGGTCATTGAGCCGTGCCAGGGAGGAGGTGCTGGCCAGGAGCAGCGGGAAGCCGTCGGCAAAGCCGGTGCGGGCACCTGGCGGCGATATGGCGGGATCGCAGGGGCGCAACGCCTCGGGCGCGAAGCGGACCAGACGCACGGCACGGCCGAGAAATTCGGAAAGCAGCCGGTCCGTCACCGGGGATTGGGGGATCGCCGGCAGTTGCTGGCCCCAGACCGTGACGTCCAGCCGCTCGTCGTCGCGATCGGCCGGTAGGACCGGGTGGCGCTGCCCGTCCAGGACGAGCACGAGCCGGCCGTCCTCGAGCGCGGTACCGACCCGTGCCAGTGCGGGGAGTTCGCGCTGGGTGAGAAACCGGCCGCTCGGCCGCACCACCATCCAGCGCCGGTCATGGGCCAGTCCCATCGGCTCGACCGTAGCCACCTCCAGCGGGATGCCGCGGCAGCCCTTGACCGGGTAGGTCCACAGTTCGGCGATCCGCCCCGTGTGCATCAGCCGATCCTCGTCGCCGCCAGCGCCGCCTCGTCGAGCTGCACGCCCAGGCCCGGCGCCTCACCCAGCTCGATGCAGCCATCCGCATCCGCCTCCACGGGTGCCACCAGGCCGTGGTCGCGCCTGGCGGTGGTCCATTCCGGCGGGTCATAAGGGAATTCCAGCGGCAGCATCGGCCCCAGGCCCGCCACCAGATGGGCGTTGGCGAGCAGGCCGATGCCGTTGCCCCAGGTGTGCGGCGTGAAGGCGATCCCGGCGGCGCGCGCCTCACGGAACAGCTCGCTCAGGCCGGAGATGCCCCCGCCGCACACCGCATCGGTCTGCAGGACGTCGACGCAGCCCTCCCGGATCCAGCTGCGCATGCTCTCCATGTCGCGGGCGAGCTCGCCGCCGGCGATCCGGATCGGCGTGGCGTCGCGCAGCGCCTTCATGCCGGCGATATCGGCGCGGTGCAGCGGCTCCTCCAGCCAGAACACGCCGAGCGGCTCCAGCGCCCGCGCCACGGCGAGCGCATCCTTGAGCGTCCAGGACGGGCTGGCGTCCCAGGGCATCCGCCAGCCCTGGTTGCAGTCGACCATCAGCTCCATGCTGCCGCCCACCGCGGCACGGATGGCCTCGATCTTGGCCACGTCGCGGTGCCAGTCCCGTTCGTGGAAGCGGATCTTCATCCAGCGAAAGCCGCGCTCCGCGAACGCTTCCGCCTGCGCCGCCATCGCCTTCGGCTCGCGCAGCGTGCCCGACGACGCATAGCAGGGCACCCGGCCGGACGTGCCGCCCAAGAGGCGCCAGACCGGCTGGCCGGTGATCTGGCCGAACAGGTCCCAAAGGGCGATGTCGAGCGGCCAGAGCCGGCCATAGAAGAAGGACAGGTTGTCGATGATCTTGTAATGCCGGCCGAGCGCACGCGCGTCCTTGCCGATGAACAGCTGCTCGTTGCCGCGCAGGCCGGGCATCGGGTCGCCGGCCCCCACCCCGGTCAGGCCACTCTCGGTGGTGACGCGGACCAGATCGACCACGAAGCGGCGTCGGGGCACCGGGTCCCAGGAGGCCCGGAAGGGCGGGTCCAGATCGATCGCGTGATGCGAAAGCTCGATCTTGGCGATTTTCATCCAGGGTTGCTCCCACCATGTCCCTTGCGGCGCCTCACGTCGCCCGGATAGCACGGGAGGCAGGTGGTGGCGGAGAGCATTGCATGGCGACCAGCTTCGGGCTCGAGCGGGGAACCCCCATCGCCTATGGCGAGGACCGGGCCCTGGCCCTGGCCGACGACGTCACGGCCCTGGTCGGCCCCGCCGCCCGGATCCTGCTGGTCGCGGACCGGGCGATCGCCACGCTGGACCGGGTGGTCGCGATGCGCGAGCGCCTGGCGATGGCCGGCCATCAGGCCGTGATGTACGCAGAGATCACCGGCGACCCCGACGTCGCGCGAGTCGAGGCGGCGGCCGCTGCCGGTCGGTCTGCCCGCGCGCAGCTGGTCATCGCGGTCGGCGGCGGCTCGGCGATCGACGCCGGCAAGCTCGCCGCCGTGATGGTCCTGGGCGAGGCGCCGCTGGATGCCTATGCGCTGTGCGCGACGCCGCTTCCGGCCCGCCCTCTGCCGATCATCGCCCTGCCGACCACGGCCGGCACCGGTGCCGAGGTCACCCGGACGGCGGTGTTCACCAACAGCCATGGCCACAAGGTCTGGGCCTGGGGCGAGGAGCTGCGCCCGGCACTGGCCGTGCTCGACCCGGTCCTGTCGGTGACCCTGCCGCAGCAGCTCACCGCCTGGACCGGGCTGGATGCCCTGGTCCATGCCATCGAGGCGGCCACCAACCGGCGGGCCAATCCGCTGGTGTCGGCCTCGGCCCTACATGCCATCCGCCTGGTCGCCCGCCATCTCGGCACGGCACTCGACGAGCCCGGCAACCTCGACGCGCGCGGCGGGATGCTGGTGGCGGCAGCGCTGGCCGGCAGCGCCATCGACAATGCCGGCACCGGTATCGCCCATGCGCTGGGCCACGCCATGGGCTCGCTCGCCCATGTCCATCACGGCCGGGCCGTGGCCCTGGCGCTGGCGGCGGCCCTGGAGGCCAACCAGGAGGCGGCGCCGCGCGCCCATGCCGAGGTGGCGGCAGCGATGGGTGTCCTGCCCAAGGATTTGGTCGCAACCTACGACCGGCTGCTGGACGAGGTCGAGGTCGGCCGGGACCTGGCCGACGTGGGACTGGGTCCGGAGCGGGCCGACGAGCTGTTCGCCACCACCCTGGCCCCGGAGAACCTGCCGATGCTCCAGGCGAACTGCCGGCACTTCACCGAGGAGGAGCTGCGCGAGCTGGTGGCGACGATGCTGGCAGGCTGACGGCCGGCAGAGGGCAGACGGAGTGCGGCATTCCCGGGTTCGTTTCGCACCCGTCATGTTCCTCCGGAGTCACTGTAGATACACCGGTGAAGCAGTGGATCGCGGTCATCCCGGTGGTCATCGATGGTCTTGCGCCGATCTTGTTCATGGTTGACGGCGCACCAGTTGGCATCCGCAGGGAGGCTGCGGATCGGGCGGTTCTCTATAGGACTGCAGCTACGCGCTCCAGGACCCAGAACACGCTGAGCGAGCCGATGCCATAGGCGGCGATTGCCTGGCCCGATCCGAGGCCGGGGAGACGCAGCAACCTCCGGAACATGAGGTAGCCGGCGACAAGCAGGCCACAAAAGACCAGCTGGCCCACCTCGATGCCGAGGTTGAAGGACAGCAGTGCCAGGGGAATCTCCCCGGCGGGCAGACCGATCTCCGAGAGGGCCCCGGCGAAGCCCAGCCCGTGCAGAAGGCCGAACCCGAATGCCAGCATCCAGGGAAAGCGCCGCATCAGGGTCGGGGACCCGTCGTTGCCACGGACGACCTCCAGCGCTAAGAACAGGATGCTGACCGCGATCAGCATCTCGACCGGGGCCGGCGGGAAGTCGACAAAGCCCAGGACGGCCAGCGACAGGGTTACGCTGTGCCCCGCCGTGAATGACGTGACGGTTGCGATGAGCTGACGCCCGTTCGCTGCCAGCAGCATCAGGCCCAGCACGAACACGAGGTGGTCCAAGCCACCCAGAATATGGTGGAAGCCGAACAGAGAGTAGCTTTTCGCCACGTCGAGCATCGATTGACGCGCCGGCACGGCGAAGGCCGGCTGATCGGGGTTGAGCACGCCGCTCAGCACGCGCCCGTCCGCCAGGGCCACCCGCACGACGACGCTGGCCTTGCTTGCCGCGACCCCACTCACTTCGATGAGGCTGCCCTCCAGGGACTCACGACACGCAATCTCCCAGCGCTGAACGACCGCGATCCCGACCGTCTCCGTCCCGGGATCGCCGATCGACTGGCAGTGCTCCGGCAGCACCGGCCGCAGTTCCTCGCCCAGAACCTTCACCACCGGAGTCTTCCAGCGCACCTCCGCCTGTCCTGGCTCATGCTCGACGATCTCGAGCAGGGAGGGGCCCATCGGGTGGGCACGGGCGCCGGTGACGCCGATCAGGATGCCCCAGGTGAGCAGAGCCAGGATGAACAGGCATGTTCTAGCCACCGGCAGCCTCGCCGGCCTGCATGTGGTCGGCAGCGCTTTGCGTAGTCTCGATCTCGATCAGGTACTCCGCACGCATCTGCTCCATCGAATCCTGCATGCGTTGCTCCCGGCGCTCGGCCAAGATCGCTGCACGCAACGGCCCTTCGATCTGGGCCAGAGGCGGCAACTCCGCCGGCTCGACCGCCTCGATCCAGATCAGGTGCCAGCCATAGGCGGAGCGGACCGGGCCCGCCCATTCGCCGGGCGCCATGCCTGCCATCGACTGAACGAAGGATCCGCCCAGCATCTGCCCGATGGCGTCGTGCGTTTGTCGCTGGAACCGGTAGCCCAGCAGGAAGGGATCGCCGAACGCGTCCGATCGGTCGGGCGTGACGTGGCGGTCGCGAAGCTCGCCCAACAGCCGCCTCGCGTCCGCTTCGGCCGCCGCACCGCGTTCGTCCGCGCTCAGATAGACATGGGTCAGGCTCACCCGGGCAGGCGTGGTGAATGCCTCCGCGTGCTGCTCCAGATAGGCCTGGAGCGCGGCCTGATCGGGCGGGACCTCGTCGGCCAGCGGGACGTTCTCGGCCACCAGCCGCATGGTCGTCGCGAGCTGCCGGCGCACCACGAGATCTGAATGATGAAGGCCCAGCCCCAACGCAGCCTGGTACAGGGCCTCCTCGTCCATGTCCGGATCCTCGGCGACGAAGCCGCCAATCTGGATCAGGCGCTGGCGCACGCTCTCATTGTCCCGATCGAGCCCGATAGCCAGCGCCTGCCGATAAAGCACCTCGTCGTCCACGGCCGCGTCGACGGCGGCCTGCAAGTCCTCCGGGCTCGGCGGAAAGCCATACTGCATGGTCATGTCCTGCCGGAGCTGCTCGACCTGACGGGCGGAGAAGACGATCCGTTCAACCGGGGCCGACGCGGCTGCATCCACCTCCTGCTGCTGCCATGCTGCATCGGCCAGGTACAAAAGCCCGCCGATCACGCAGAAATGCAACAGCGGTGCCCGACCGAGCCGCGCCAGCACACGCGGTGGAGCTTTCATGGCGTGGCGACCGGTGTGTACCAGATCGGCGACGTCCACGCCCGCTCCTGGATGGTCCGCTCCATGAACGGGTCGTTGTTCTCGGTCAGGCAGCAATTGTCGAACGGCGTCTCACCAGCGGCGATCTCCCCCCTGGCCTGCGCCTTGGCATTGGCGGCACGGGCCTGCTGCTGGCATAGCTTGGGCTTGGCGAACGGATCGACCCCGGCCGACTTGCACTGCAGCGTACTCCAGCGGCAGGTCGGATTCTCCAGGACGCGCGCATAATAGAAGGCCGGCTGCGTCGGATCGAAGCTGCTGTCCTCCCACACCGTGCAAAGGCCGTTGAATCCGCCGGGCAACGGCTTGCAGGTCCGGGTGTCCACCCCCGATGGACGGGCGGTCGGGCTGCCGGCGATGTCCATCACGCGCTCGTGGGTCTGGCCCTTCGCATCGACCCAGCCCTTGATCATCTGGATGCGCTGCAGGGAGGCGCTGTCCGGGTCGCGCATCGCCGAGACCAGGAAGCGCGGCTTTGCGTTCTTCTTCAGCGGCGGCAGGTCGGCGCCCATCGGCACGCCCTGCGCATAGGCGACCTCGATCTGGTCGCGCTGCCGGCAGAGCGGCCGGCCTTCCACCTGATAGTCCCAGCCGCCAAAGAAGCGGACCACCGGCCGGGTGCCGCTGGTGCCATAGGCTTCCTTGCGGCGCATCGCGGCGAAGATCGAATCGCGCGAGTTCTCTTCCGCCCAGACCACGGCCAGGCCGCCGGGCGAGGTCCGGATATGGTCGACCAGCGGCGCCACCGGGGCATCCTCGGTGCCGCCATGGCCCTGGAAGCTCGATTCGACCGTGTTGCCGGGATCGGCGTTATGGCTGTCGGTGCTGCCGATCAGGCCGTACTTGAACGGGTTGGTGCCCTCGTATTCCGGCGCCAGCGCCAGCCCGTCCTTCAGCACGTTGCGTACGAAGTTGCGGGTCGGGAACTCGTCGATCGGCACGGCCGGAGCGCTGGTGTTGAGCTTGTCGGTCAGGAGCTGCTCGAAGGTGCACTGCTCGTCGGTGGTCTGCACGCCCGTGCCGGACAGACGGTCCCAGCGGCACTCAGAGGCGCCCTTGTGCTGGATGATCTCGGTGAGCGGCTCGAAGAAGGCGCGCTCACGCGCCTCGGCCGCGTTGGCGGGATCGGGAAACATCAGCCCGCCGGAAACGTTGGCGTTGTGCGGGATGGTGAGCACGTCGCAGCCGGCCATCCCTTCCAGGCAGTTCTGCCGGAGCTTTTCCCACAGCAGGGTCGGATGGGGGCCGTTGGTGGTGACGTTGCTGATCGGGCTCGCGATGACCTTGTCGTTCCGGAAGATCACGTTGCGGTGCATGTTGGCGTAGCCCGGCTGCGCCGTGTACTCGTAGCCCACGAAGGTCGTGAACCTGCAATCCGAGCTGCGGTCGTAATGGGCCTCGGCAGCATCCTGGATCGCCTGCCAGATCGAGACGGCGGACCGCTCGCAGTCGACGCCGGGCCGGGAGCATAGCGGCTGGAGCGGCCCCGCCTTGTTCGGCCGCAGCAGCGGGTTGAGGGCCCATTCGAGCACGACGGCATCCGGGTTGAACTTCCCGGGGACGATCTGGCCCGTGATCATCTGCCGGCACTCGAACGCGCTCCGGATCGGGGTGCCGCGCGTCGAGCGGGTGCAGAGCTGCATCTCCCCGAACAGTTCCGCATGGTCGGTGACCGCGGCGAAGTCGAGCGGGCGGGCCAGCTGCGCCGTCCTGGTCTGCGGCCGGCCGCCCTTGGCGGAGGCAGCCGGCAGCTTCACCGGGGCGCCCTTGGCGAACGCATAGGCGGCATTCGGATCGCTGCGGACGGAATAGACATAGGCGTCGAAGGAAAAGCTGGTGTGCAGGTGGGTCTCGCCGAAGAACGGCTGCCGCAGCCTTTCATAGGATCGGCAGGCCTCGCGCGCCTCGGTCCGCTCGAACGGTGGTCCAGGGTTGTCGGATGCCAGTACCGGCGCGGCCGGACAAAGCAGCACCACTCCCCAGAGAACGACCCTTCGTGCAACGACCGCCAGATTCATTTTTGTTGCCCTCGGCAACACCGATCGCACGGACGGTGTTGATTTCTTATGGCTTGCCGACACCCGTACACGAGGACAATGAACGCGCATCAGGGGCCCAGTCAATATCAACAGGCTCCTGCCAATACTTCCGGAAAATTAACAATCAAGAAGTGACATTAAGGCAACTTAACGGAGTTCCGGAACCAGCCCTGGTCCGGCAGCTTCCCGGGCTCATCGGAAGCCCATTTGTGGCCAACTGTCGTCAAAGTGCCGGTGGCCCGCTTGCAGGTCGATCAGGCATGTCATGGCAGGAGCGTGCCATGCCCGCTCAATTATGTCGTTTCCGGCTCCAGGCGACGCGGAATGTGCGCGGCTTGAGCCTGCACCGGCCCGATATGGAACACGGCTGGAGAAGGAGCACGCCCGGCGTGCCCGGGGCCAGGAGCGGCCACCCTAGACCCGGGCGACGGTGACCCACGCCGTCATGAGCCGGATCATGCTGTGGCGCCACACGCGATCGGCCAGGACGTTTGCGGACGGTCGGTCAGCCCTGCTTCAGCCACCAGCTGTCCGGCCGGTAGATCCCGAAATGGGCGCCGGGCTCCCAATTGTAGATGCCTTCCGCCGGAAGGTTCATCAGGCCTGGCCGCGCGGCCACCGGCTGCATCACCCCGCCGATCAGGCCGATCGTCCAGACATTGGCGGCATGGTTCTCCAGGATCTGCAGCCAGATGGCCGCCTGGGCCTGCTCGTCCTCGGCAAAGCGCCAGTCCTCGAACAGCTTCATCAGGGCCTGGGCCTCGGGCAGGTCCGGCTTCTCGCCGGCCATGCCCTTGGTCTCCATGTACTGGCCCCATTTCGGCCACTGCGCCTGGTCCTGGGCGGTGGGCACGAACTCGACCGGCGGGTAGTCCGGCTGCGGGATGCCGTTCTCCACGCCGTACCAGATCGTCATGAGCGCTTCGCCCGAGAAGACCCGGTTGCGCAGCACGTCCCGCTGGGACGGCTTCACGTCGATGCCGAAGCCGATCTCCCGCCAGTTGGTCGCGACCAGCTCCAGGACGTCGCTCTGCTCGCTGTCCTCGCCCGCAGTCTCGACCACCAGGCGCAGGTCGCGGCCGTCGGGGAGCTTGCGGAAGCCGGCCGGCCCCATCTTCAGCCCCAGCTCGTCGAGCAGTTCGTTCGCCTTGCCGATATCGAAGCCGGTGTTGGCCGTGCCGAGCTCATCGCGCCACAGCGGGCTTTCCGGCATCACCGTGTTGTTGGACGGCACCGCCAGGCCGAAGAACAGGAACTGGTTGATCGCCTCGCGGTCGATCCCGATGGCCAGCGCCTTGCGGAAGCGCACCTCGCGGAACATCGCCCGCCAGACCGGGTCGGCGGCATGCAGGTTCGGGAACAGTGCCAGATGCGCGCCGCTCGCCTGCTTCCACAGCCGGGTCACCAGGCCGTTGCGCTCCTCGCTCTCCTTCAGGAAGGTATAGTCCTTGAAGAACAGGCCGCGCGCCTGCAGGTCGGTCTCCCCTGCCCCGGTCTTGATCGGGATCAGCTTGCTGTCGACCACCTCCATGACCACCTGGTCGACATAGGGGAGCTGCACACCGTTCTGGTCGACCCGGTGGAAGTACCGGTTGCGCACCGCGACGAAGCGCTCCGATGGCGGCGGGGTCTGCAGCACCCAGGGCTGGACGTCCGGCATCTCCGGATTGTCGATCTTGCTGATGCGGTCCTTGCGGCCGAACAGGTCGCCCCAGTCGCGCGACTTGGTCTTGGCGATCTGCCGGGCGAGCTCGTCGGGCTTCGCGTATTTCTCGTGGAACGGCTTGAGGTAGTGGGCCGGCCGATAGAGATAGATCGGCGCCGCCGCCGCGAGTGCCGGCAGGAAGAACGGGTTGGGCTGCTTCCAGGCATAGCGGACGGTCAGCTCGTCGGGATAGCTCACCTCGGGCGGCTCGCCGTCCATGACCATCTGGACGTCCGGACCAGTGGGCATCAGCGTCTCGTTGTTGGCGACGTCCTCCCAGTAGAACCGGAAATCCTCCGAGGTGAACGGCTGGCCGTCCGACCAGCGATGGCCCCGGCGCAGGCGGAAGGTGAAGATCCGCCCCTCCTCGACCTCGAATGCCTCCAGGAGGTCGGGCACCAGCTGGTAATTCAGGTCGTAGCCCACCAGCCGGGCATAGCCGTAGACGGTGAGCAGCCGCGTGTCGCGTGCCCGCCCGATCAGCGTGCGCAGCGTACCGCCCTGCTGCCCCGGCTGCTCGACCTCCACCACCAGCGGCACCTCGGGTGGTCCGCCGTCGGCCGCGACCGCGCTCCGCCGCGGCAGGAAGCTGCAGCCGGCGGCAAGGGCGGCGGTCTCGATCAGGGTCCGGCGGGTAATCATGGCAGGGGTGCTCCCCGGTACGGCAATGACTTGATCAAATCGTGCTCAGGCGGCGACCTTCGGCTGCTCGGGCAGCATCCGGACCTGATGGCCCGGTTCCACCTCGATCAGACGGGTCGGCCGCTCGCCTACGGTGAATGGTGCCGGCCAGCCGGACGGCCGGCCCGAGCCGCCGGCGAGCAGGGCGCCCAGGTCCAGCGTGCGGTCGGGATCCGGCTCGGGCACGGCGGCCAGCAGCGCGCGGGTATAGGGATGGCGCGGGTTGGCGAACAGCTGGTCGGTCGTGGCGATCTCGACGATCCGCCCGCCGCTCATCACCGCGATCCGGTCGGCCACGTAGCGGACCACCGCCAGGTCGTGGGCGACGAACAGGTAGGTGAGGTCCAGGGCCTGCTGCAGGTCGCGCAGGAGGTTCAGGACCTGGGCCTGCACCGAGACGTCCAGGGCCGAGACCGGCTCGTCGCACAGGAGCAGGTCGGGCTGCAGCGCCAAAGCCCGGGCGATGCCGATGCGCTGGCGCTGCCCGCCGGAAAAGCTGTGCGGGTAGCGGCGCAGGTGGCGATTGCCGTCCAGGCCCACCGCCTCCAGGAGCTGCCGGGCGCGCGCCTCGCGCTCCTTGGCGGTGCCGATGCCGTGGATCACCAGCGGCTCGGCCACGATGTCCAGCACGGTCATGCGCGGGTCGAGCGAGCTGTAGGGGTCCTGGAACACGTACTGGACGTTGCGGCGAAACCGACGCAGCCCGGCCCGGTCGAGCGTGGCGACGTCGACGGCACCCTGCTCACCATGGAAGATGATCTTGCCGCTGTCCGGGGTGAGCCCACGCATGATCATCTTGCTGACCGTGGTCTTGCCCGACCCGCTCTCGCCCACCAGCGCGAAGCTCTCGCCCTTGTTGATGGTGAAGCTGACATCGTCCGCGGCGACGATCTCCAGCCAGGCGCCGCTGAACGGTCCGCCCTTGCGGGCCAGAAAGCGCTTGTTGAGCCCCTGCACCTCCAGGAGCGGCGCACCCCGGGCGGGGCCGCCGCGACTGGCCGGCCGGTGCAGGGCCTGCGCCTGGCCGACATCGATCGCCCGCAGCCCTTTGAGCCGCACCGAACGGTCGGTGGTCAGCCGCGGCACCGCGCCGATCAGGCCCCTGAGATAGGGATGCTGCGGATGGGTCAGCAGTTCGCGTGTCGAGCCCCGCTCCACCACCTTGCCGCGATAGAGCACCACCACCTCGTCGGCGATGTTGGCGACCACGCCCAGGTCGTGGGTGATGAACAGGATCGACATGCCGAGCTCGGCCTGCAGGTCCTTCAGCAGCTTGAGGACCTGGGCCTGGACGGTCACGTCGAGCGCGGTGGTGGGCTCGTCCGCGATCACCAGATCTGGGCGGCACACCAGCGCCATGGCGATCACCGCGCGCTGGCGCAGTCCGCCCGACAGCTCGAACGGATAGGCGGCATAGGCCCGGTCGGGATCGGGAAAGCCCACCAGGCGCAGCATCTCCTTGGTCCGCGCCCGGGCAGCCCCGGCATCCAGCCCCTCGTGCAGGGTCAGCACCTCGTCGATCTGGTTGCCGATCCGGTGCAGGGGCGAGAGCGAGCTCATCGGCTCCTGGAAGATCATCGAGATCCGCTGGCCGCGCAGGGCGCGGCGCTGCGCGCTGTCCTGGGCGAGGCCGGCCAGGTCGACGACCTTCCCGTCGAGGAGAAAGCGCATCGCACCCCGCTCGATCCGCGCCCGCTCCGGCAGGATGCCCAGGATCGCCTGGGAGATCACGGTCTTGCCGGAGCCGCTCTCCCCCACCAGGGCCACGGTCTGGTGGCGCGGCACCACGAACGATGCGCCGCGCACCGCCTCCACCCGCCCCTCGTCGGCCAGGAAGCTCACGAACAGGTCGTCGACCTCGAGCAGTGGGGTGGTCACGCCGCCGCTGGCCCCTGAAATAGCGTGTCACTGGCGCGAAACGTCGCGTCCGCCCGATCTTGGATGAGACCGATCGCCCGGTCGAGAGCCACGAAGCCGGCATCCTCCGTCACGAGATGATGGCTGAGCAGGCCGAGGGGCCCGGTGTGCCGTCCGGCTGCCGCATCGAGCGCTGCGACGATCTCGGCCGCGTCCAGGTGGCGGCGCTCCTCCTGCCAGCGGATCACGTCGACATGGGTGTCGCGCTGGCACAGTTCCGGCACGGCTGGCGGCTGGCGGCGGCCGGCGAAGGTCGACAGGCCGATGAAGCCCAGTTCCGGCAGGCGGGCGCGCAGGCCTGGCTCGATCCGGTTCCAGGGGGGCACCAGCACCGGCACGAACCGGTCGCCGAACCGTTCGGCCAGCATGATCCTCGCGGCCACCAGCCGCCGGTCCAGGTCCAGCCGGTCGACCAGCTCGCATTTGCGCCCGTCCTGGCTGCGATGGTCCTCATGGGCCAGGCCGTGCTGGAGCACCTGCGCCCACGGGCAGGCCAGGATCCGGCGGACCGCCGCCGCCTCCAGCCGTTCGGGCACCACCGCGAGGGCGATCGGTACGGCGCGCGCTTCAGCGATGGCGAGCAGCCGCTCCAGGCGCGGATCGTCCGCCGCCGCATCGTCGTCACGCCACCAGAAGGTCACCGCAGCAGCTCCAGGATCAGCCCGGCACTCGCCGCGGCACCATCGAACGACCAGGCTCGGCTGATCGCGACATCCTGCTCGGCGGCATGCGCGATCGCCAGGGCCAGCTGCCCGGGCGTGAGGCCGGCCTCGTCCAGCAGCACCGCCCGGCCGAGCTCCGCCAGCCGGGCGGCCCGGCGCCACTGCTCGGTCTCGCCGCCGGCGGCATAGGGGACCAGCACCATCGGTGCCGCCGCCATCAGCGCCTCGGCGACCGTGTTGTAGCCGGCCTGGGAGACGGATACGCGACAATGGGCAAGCCGCTCGGGCAGGTCGGGCAGATGGGCATCGACCCGGCCGGACTGCCCGCGCAGGGCAGCGAGCCTTTCCCGCTCCGCATCCTTCAGCGCCGCACCGCCCACGAGCTGCCAGGGCTCCCCGGCCAGCGCCCCGTCGATCCGGCAGACAGCGGCGGCCTTGAGCAACTGGCCGCCGACCCGCCCGCCCCCGGCCGACACCAGGATGCCGCGGCGCACGGGAGCAGGCCGGACCGGCCGGTCCAAGACGAAGCCGGTATATCGGAGCAGTGGGGCCAGCTCGCCGGCAAGGGGAAAGGAGGCGCCCAACGGCAGGAAAGCCGGGTCGCCATGGACCAGGATCCGGTCGTAGCAGGCCAGCGCCAGGTCGCGCATCGCGGCGGACTTTTCCGGCCGGGCCTTCTCGACCAGCACGTCGCGCAGCGAGCAGGCCACGCGGCCGCCACTGCTGTGGACCAGGTCGATCGCCGGCAGCAGTTCCTCGCGGAACGCCCGGCGGCCGAACGGGAACATCTCGGTGACCAGGACGCGCGGCCGGACCTGGCGGACCAGGGCCAGCAGCGCTTCCTTGCGCGCGGTGCGGCCGGCTTCGCCCCACGGCCGGCCGGCAGCGTCGCGCAGGTCGCGGAAGTCCGCGCCCGCACTCACCGGATCGAGCTGGACGAAGCGAACCCCTGGCGGGCAGGCGAACTTGGTGGGCGGCCCGCCGCTGGCCAGGACGGTCGTGACACCCTGACGCGCCAGGGCGGCGGCCACTGCCAGTGCCCGGCGCAGATGGCCGGTGCCGAGCAGATGCTGGGTCCAGATCAGGACGCTCATGCCGCGGCCGGCGCTGCCAGGGGCACGATGCCGACCGTGCCGTTCTCGATCAGGATCGCGTCCGCATGGCCGAACTCGACCGGCGGCGGGCCCTGCATCGTCCAGCCGGTGCGGACCGCCAGCGCCGCCAGCATCAGGCCGCGATGGCCGATCACGACCTTGGCCCCCTCCAGATGGGGCGCCACGCGCACCGCCGCCTCCCGATAGGATTCACCGCCCGGAGCGCGAAAATCCAGGCCCAGCGCCTCGCGTCTGGCCACTTCCCGCGGATCGCCCAGCCGCAGTTCGGCCAGAGAGCGCCCTTCCCAGCCGCCCCAGTCGAGCTCGACCAGGTCCGGCTCCACGGCGGCGGCCAAGCCCAGCAGGGCCGCGGTCGCGGTCGCGCGCAGGAGCGGGCTGGTCTTGACCGGCAGGCCATGAAACCGCCCGGGCAACCGCCAGCCCGCGACCTGCCGGGCACCCGCCTCCGAGAGGGGAATATCCGCGCGACCCTGCAGGCGGCGCTGCTCGTTCCAGCGTGTCGGCCCGTGGCGAATCAGCAGCAGCGTCACCGCTCGCCGGTTTCCTCGCGGCGCACCCGGCGCGCCACCGCCAGATCGAGCGCGGCATCCAGCGCATGGGCGGCGGCGGCCTCGCTGTGGATCCGCTCGACATGGCGGATGCCGGCCTGGCCCATGCTGGCGCGGCGCTCCGGCTCGTCCAGGAGGATCATCATGCTGTTCGCGAACGAGACGGCATCGCCGCCGGTGGCGAGCAGGCCGGTGCGGCGGTGCAGGACCACGTCGGCGACCCCGGTGCCGCGCCCGGCCACCACCGGCAGGCCGGCTGCCTGCGCTTCCAGGAACACGACGCCGTAGGCCTCGTTCAGCGCCGGCCAGACGAACATATCCGAGGCGGCATAGATGGGGGGCAGCCGTTCTTCGGGCAGCGCACCCGCGAACCGGACGCGCTCGGGTTCGAACTGCGCGAATGCCGCGCGGATCCGGGGGGCAGCCGGGCCGTCGCCCACCACCAGGAGCTGCCACGGCCAGGCGGTCAGCCGGGACAGCGCGTCGGCCAGCTGGAGATAGGAACTGCGCTTGGCATCGTCGTCGCGCATCATCGCCACGGTGACCAACCACACCGCGCCCGGATCGAGCCCGAAAGCCTGGGCCACCTCGCTGCGATGGGCAAAGCGCCGGGCGTTCGCCTGGCGGAACGGCACCGTGTCGATGAACGGCGGCAAGCGGCGCACCACGCCCTTGATCCGCGAGCCGGCGGCATGCATGCCGCGCAGGTCGACCTTGGTCATCGGCAAGAGCAGGTCGGCACGCGACAGGGCGCGGATGGAGCCGGCATGGCCGACGGCCCAGCTACCTTCGCCGCGCCGCCGGGCAAAGGAGGGCTCGGCCACCACATAGGGCACGCCCAGCCGTTCCGACACGGTCGGGCCGATCAGGTCGGGTGCCTTGTGGTAGCAGTGATAGGTGAACCAGAGGTCCGGCAGCCAGTCCCGCGCCAAGCGCAGGGACAGGCGGTTGGCGAGACCGGCCGCGGCGTGAGCCAGGCGGAGCTGGTGGAGCTGGTCGCCCGAGCGGTCATAGCTGCGCAGCCGGCACACCACCCGGACCTCGTGGCCGAGCCGCTCCAGGACCCGGATGAAGCCGCGGCTCATGCGCCGATCGCCGGAAGGGACCGGATGGTCTGGTGGCTTCATCGGCGCGTAGAACGCGATCCTCAACGTGGTTCCCTTCCGCGCTCGCTGGCGGCGGCGCCGGCATAGGAGTTTCCTTCGCCCAGCGCTGCATCCAGTAGCCCCGCAATACGCTCGATACCACGCCGGGAGTCAAACCCGACGACTGCGTCGCCGCGGGCTGTACGCCCGTAGGCTTGGCGCAGTTCCGGGCTGAC